>Ga0210019_1003672_pt1 | contig 13891 bp, 16 predicted proteins | sample CryGeyCG2114_020_2_FD_183969 | JGI IMG/M metagenome (GOLD analysis project Ga0210019, IMG submission 183969) | Groundwater microbial communities from aquifer - Crystal Geyser CG11_big_fil_rev_8/21/14_0.20 (SPAdes) (version 2) | ecosystem: Environmental > Aquatic > Deep subsurface > Groundwater ...
AAATGAATCCCCGCCCCGCCCGAGCGTTCCGTTTTGGCTTCTGCCGCGCGAAGCGCGGCAATCATTCAGGATTTTGCTCAAAAAAGGTTCGCACTTCGTTCAGTAATTGCGACTGAACGAAGTGAAGGAGGGCGATTGCCAGGCCGAAGCTTTAGCGAAGGCTGGCAGTCCGACAAAAAATGTTATAATATATAAATAATGAAGATAGCTGACTATTTGAAGAAATATTTAAAAAGATATTATTCAAAGACTGGTATTGTCTTAATTTCATTGTGGTTATTATTGTCCGGCTTGGTTTTTCTTGAAACGGCAAGTTATAGAGGTGGCGGTTTTATTAGTTTAGGCATGTACTTTGGTATGGCTATTTTTATTGGTTTTTTTGGTTATTATCTGGCACTTCCTTATATGTGGTTAGGATGGACAAAATATAATATTTACGAATGGTCCACTCCTGTTATTAACACCGATGACCCAAGAAATGTATATATATTTTTTTCTTGCCGTTATTTCAAACATAATTATTTTGTATTTTATTGGCTATGCTATATCAATCTTACGCAAACAAACAAAACGATCATTAATTATTCTTTTAATCACAATACTTATTCCAAATATAATGCTCTTTTCTAGTTGGTTATATTTTAATTGGTATAAATTTCAAGGGATTGAAAGAGTGTATAAAAACAACGACTACGGTTTGTATCTTGAATTACACCGGAACAACGGAAAACTTGATGGTATACAAAAACAATGGGGTAGATGGTTAGGCAGTAGAACTCTCCCCAAACCTATAGAATGCGAAAAAGAATACAAAAATGGCATAGTTACTAAAGTTATAATCGATAATCACAATTGTGCATTTTAATTAGTTAAAACAATAATATGGAAAATCAAACCCAGCTAAAAGTTTCTCCCAAGCATGTTTTTCTTCATTTATGTTAAGTATTTTAGGAATTAAAGAAAAATAGTATGTACAAAATATTTTGGCTGACCGGACTTCCCTGCGCCGGCAAAACAACAATTGCCAAAGAATTGGCAAAACATATCCATGCTGAAATTTTAGACGGAGACGATATCAGAAAAATAATATCTGATAATGATTTCTCAGACGCGGGAAGAAAAAGACATATGCTGTCTGTGGCTGAATTTGCTTCTATATTAAGCAGGTACACGAATGTCGTGGTAGCTTTGGTTTCTCCCTTAAAATCGGTAAGAGAAGAAATAAAAATAAAATACCCAAATTTAGTTGAAATATATATAAACGCGGATATTGAAACATGCAAAAAAAGAGATGTTAAGGGAATGTATAAATTAGCAATGGAAGGCAAAATAAAAAATTTTACCGGCGTTGACGCCGCTTATGAGGCGCCTGACCCAAGCGTAACGACTGCTGTTAATACTGCAGAAATAGGTGTTAAAGAGTGCGTTGATTTAATCATCAAAAAACACGCTCTCCCCAAGAAATATTCTCTTTTTATCGGCAGGTGGCAGCCCCTACACGAAGGACATTTAGCATTATTTGAAAAAGTAAAACAAGAAGGCAAAAACATTTTAATTGGCATTAGGAACACTGGAACCAGTGAACAAAATCCCTTTCCAATAGAAGAAAGAATGAAAATGGTGAAAGAAAGAGTTCCCTATGCCGATGTAATTGTTGTCCCAGACATAGAAGCTGTGTGTTACGGCAGAAAAGTCGGATACGATATTCGTGAAATACGTTTAGAAGAAGAGCTGGAAAAAATTTCGGGCACAGAGATTAGAAAGCAAGCGAAATATGCAGCTAATTAAAACGGAAATCGCGGAAATCTCAAATAATATAAAAATTTTATTTAGAATCCTTTTGGGCAAAGGAAAATTGCCCGACTTTTTGGTAATAGGGAGCCAAAAGTGCGGTACGACTTATTTGTGGGAAATCCTAAGGCAACACCCAGAAATTGAAATGGCTCCTCATTACTTAAGAATAAAGTATAAAAAAAATCCTGTTTGGATAGATAAAAAGGAGATTGGTTTTTTCTGGGACAAAAGAATTTTTAAAAAAGGCGTATTGTGGTATAAGTCGCTTTTTAATAAAAACGATAAACTGCAGGGCGAAGCAAACCCATCTTATTATGCTGCCACAGAATTTCATGAAAGAATGTATAAAATCATTCCTAATGCAAAACTTATTCTTTTAATAAGAAATCCTGTCAATCGGGCGTTCTCCGCGTTTAACCACATGGTGAGGACCAAGCGAAATTGGCCGGGATATGATATAAGTAAAAATTTCAGCGAAAATATAAATAAAGACATTCAGTTGGGCCTTAAGTGCGAAGACATTTTAAACTATGGCTTTTATATAAAGTACATAAAAAACCTTTTAAAATATTATCCAAAAAACCGATTGTTAATAATAGTGACCGAACATATGCGTAAAAATCCAGAGAAAACCCATCAAACAATCTGTGATTTTTTAGGAGTGAAAAAAGTAAATTTAAATAGACGAATTCACGTCAGTACATATCTTGAACCGCTGAACAAAGAAATAGAAAAAGAATTGTACGACTTCTATGAGCCGTACAATAAAGAATTATATAAGTTTTTAGGGTATGAAATAAAAGAATGGGAAGCACACGAAAAATAAAAAATAAAGCGAGGAGCAAAACAATGCGATTTTAATGAATCCGAAAATTGCTCAGGCAGGGATTCCCAGCGGCCCGACCAAGCTAAGCTTGGTCAAAGCCCCGCTCAGCGGGGCGACCAAATAATTGTTATAATAACAATATGGCAGAAAACTCAACCCAAACGAAAGTTTCCCCAAAACACGTTTTTCTTCATTTATTCGCCATTGTCATGCTTTATCTAAGCACGGCAAATTTTATCACTCTTATTTTTCAATATATAAACATTTTATTGCCGGATAAACTTGCCCAAATTGGTTATTATTTTGAGGGCACTTATCGTTCAAATCTCATAAGATTTTCACTTTCTTCCATTATAATTGTTTTTCCTGCCTTAATTTTTATTTCTTGGCTTTTAAACAAAAATTACAAGAAAGACCCGGCCGTGCGAGATATGAAAACTAGAAAATGGCTTATCTATTTTACTCTTTTTCTGACGGGCCTTGTCATTGTCGGCGATTTGATAAGCATCATTTGGAATTTTTTGGGAGGCGAAATTACAACCAGATTTGTTTTAAAATCTCTTTCCATGCTTTTTGTGAGCAGCTTGATTTTTAGCTACTATCTCTGGGATGTAAGACGAGAATTTCCCAAAACCAATGATAAATTAAAATATTTTGTTTGGTCAATTTCCGCGCTTGTATTGGCTGTCATTATAACGGGATTTTTTCTTATCGGTTCTCCTCAGAAAGAAAGGATAGCGCGTTTTGACCAGCAACGAGTTTATAATTTACAAAGCATCCAATCGGAAATTGTAAATTATTGGGTTAACAAAAGAACTCTTCCTCAGAACTTCTCTGTTTTGGAAGACCCCATCAGCGGCTATAAAGTGCCGACTGATCCCGAAACTAATAGCCAATACGAATATATAATCAAAGGCCCGGATTCTTTTGAGCTTTGTGCTATTTTCGGTTCGGCTAGCAGTGATTCCGGGAATTTGAAAACACCGATAGCAGTACCAGCGGGCAGCTACAACCAAAATTGGCAGCACGGCGCCGGCATAACTTGCTTTGAAAGAACAATTGACCCGCAATTATATCCGCCTCCAAAACAATAATAAATAATTTAAATTTTCCCTAAATCCAATTGATTGGACTTAGGGAAAAAAGAATAGATAATATAAAACAGCTTTATCAATAATTAGAGCTGTTTTTTTATTATTTATTTGCTAAACTACTGAAAATGGGCTCATAGTAAAGTGGTATTACGCAGCATTCGCATTGCTGAGGCCCGGGTTCGATTCCCGGTGAGTCCACCATATTGAATTAGTCGCCTCGCTCGGGGCTTCGCCCCTCGCTTCGGTGGGCAGTTTTGCGAGGGAATCAAAGGGCTTTTTGAAATCAATTTCCAGCCGTCCCGCCGCAAGGAGGCGGTTCACAAATAAAATTTGTATTGCCCGAAGGGCAATGAGCCGATTTTTGTCTTTCGCCGTTGGCGAAAGACAAAGCGAGATTTTATTAAATTGTCGGTGTGGCGTTTCCTTTTTTCAATTACAATTAAGTAATAAAAACTATGATTAAATATTTCATCTACTGCCGAAAATCAAGCGAGGACGAAGAAAGGCAAGTTTTGAGCATAGAAGCCCAGCTCGTCGAATTAAGAGAGTTTGCCAAGCAAAACAATCTTTTTATCGTCCAAGAATATACAGAGAGCAAAACCGCCAAAGAGCCGGGCCGAGAAATATTTAATCAAATGCTTTCGGAAATTGAAAAAGGAAACGCCGAGGGAATTTTAGCGTGGAACCCCGACAGATTAGCTCGTAATTCCGTTGACGGCGGACGAGTGATTTACTTGGTGGACACTTTGAAAATCAAATCACTAAAATTCCCGACATTTTGGTTTGAAGCGACACCGCAAGGAAAATTTATGTTGAGTGTCGCTTTTGGTCAAGCGAAGTATTACACCGACAATTTAAGAGAAAACATTTTACGGGGTATTCGGCAAAAGATACGCCGTGGCGAACTTTCGGCAAAAGCCCCGCTCGGATATTTCAATGAGCCACGACTTCGCACTATTGAACCGGACAAGAAAACTTTTAACAAAGTGAAAGAAACTTTGCGGGCTTTTGCCACCGGAAACTACACCTTGACGCAAATTCAAAGCAAAATGTTTTCTCTTGGCTTGGTTGGCGCGAGAAGCGGAAAGAAAATGCCCCTATCGTCCGCAGAACACATCTTGAAAAATCCATTTTATTACGGACATTTTCTTTACCGCGACGAACTTCATCAAGGAAGCCATAAGCCAATGATTGCAAAGAAACTTTTTGACAAAATACAACAAGCGTTGAAAGACAACGGCAAGCCTCGCAAAAAGCGGAAAGAGAAAAAAGAATTTTTGTTTTTGAATTTTGCCCGTTGTGGCGAGTGCGGCTATTGCGTAACGGCGGACAGAAAAATCAAAAAGAGCGGCAGAGAATATGTTTATTACTTTTGCACCCGAAAAAGCAAAATTCAAAAATGCCAACAAAACCGCTTTTTGCGGGAAGAAAGTTTTGCCGAACAAGTAAAAGAAAATTGTCAAAAAGTCTCTTTGCCCGATGTTTGGCGGGAAAGATATTTAAACAAGTTGAAATTGTGGGAAAACGAGAACCGACAAACATCAGACCTTTTCGCTCAAAATCTCAAAAAAGAAATTTCCGCCATTAAAACAAAATCGGAAAGATTAACGGACGCTTATCTTTCCGAAGCATTGGAACTGACGGAATATCAGCAAACAAAAAACGCCTTAATGGCAGAAAAGAAAACAAAAGAGGAAAAATTATCGGATTTTGAGCGAAAAGGAAATCATTGGCTCGAACTCACCCGAAACTGGATTTTAGAGGCCAACCAAGCCAAAAATCTCGCTTCGCAAGATAATTTTTCGGAAATGAAAAATTATCTCAAAAAAATCGGCTCGAACCGCCGCCTTGCGGCGGGACGGCTGGAAATTGATTTCAAAAAGCCCTTTGATTTGCTCGCAAAACTGCCCGCTGAAGCGAGGGGCGAAGCCCCGAGCGAGGCGACTAATTCAATATGGTGGACCCAGAGGGAGTCGCACCCTCGACTTTCCCATGCCATGGGAATATTTTACTGCTATACTATGGGCCCTTCAAAAAATTAAAGTCGCTTGAAGTCAAGCAGATAGAATATACGAAAATTTTTTGAATCAGTCAAGTGATCGCCTAATTTTGCTTCCAATTTGATATAAGAAATACCAAAATTTGTCAAAAATCAAATCATAGCTCTGGGGATATTTTATTCGTTTTCCGCCAAAACCTAATTTAAAACGAGTCAAACCAGGCCACTTTTTCTCATCAATGCCCCAAAAATCATAATAAAGAAATCCGTTTTTTTTCGCTTCTTTAATTATTTCCCAATGCAAAAGATAGGGTGCCATCACTTCTTTGTTTTCTCGAGAAGAACCGCCATAAAGATAAATAGCGGTTTTATTCCAAAATAAAATTAAATTGGCGGCTAAAATTTTGTTTTGGTAAGAAGCGAAATATATTTTTACCGGGAGTTCTTTTATTAAATTAAAATAATAGTGATCGGGATAAATTTTTAAATGCTCTCTTCTCGCCGTTTCGCGCAATAAGTCTAAGAATATCTTAAGGTTGCCATCAGGAGAAATTTTTACGCCATGTCGTTCTGCCAAACGAACGTTATAACGGGTTTTATGATGCATTTCTGACAATAATTCTTTTTCTTCTTTTCTTAAATCCAAAATTGAAGTTTCTCTAGGTTGAACAGACTCAATCAGTTGATAATGAATTTTGAGATCAGAAAAAATTTTTTTCAAGTTTAAATCATCTAAACCAAAATTCGGCTCAAAACGAAAAAAAAGAGCTTTCTCTTTTTGCGCTTTATTTTTTAAATCCATTAAAAAAATCCTGACCGCTCTCTCCTTCTTTTCTTGACTTGAAGAAAGAAAAATCGGGCCGCGTGGACAATAAAAATATTTTTTATTAATAGGAAGAGGCGTTTCAATAATCAAAGCCTGCGCAACTTTTTCTCTTTCATCTTTGACGCTCAAATACCAAACTTTATTTCCTAATTTCTCCTTTAATTCCCCCCATTTAAAGGATTGGAGAAATTCGCCGTTACCTGTCAAAACAAAATTGTCCCATTTTTCCTCCGACGCTCCGACCGAAGCGTCGGAGGTCGGAGCCCCGATTCCTTGGCGTCGGGGTTGATTTTTTGTTTCGATTTCTAAGGTCATAAACTTTTTCGCTCCTTAAACGCTTCTGACAAAGTTAAGGAATCAGCATACTCTAATTCCATCCCAGAACTTAATCCTTTAGCTAATCTTGATAATTTAACATCTTTAGAAATATTCTTGTCTTGTTTAATCAAATCAAGGAGGTAAAGAATGGTCGTCTCTCCTTCTAGATTCGGACTAAGAGCGAAAATAACCTCTCTAATTCTATTTTTCTTATCGTGAAGCCTATTAAAAAACCGATTAATGTTTAAATGTTCGGGTTTAATCCCATGTGTTGTATCAATCAATCCCCCCAAAATTTCATAAACTCCTTTATACTCACCTATTTTTTCGATGATCTCAAGATCTAAGGGATTGGCTACGAGGCAAATTAAAGAATGGTCTCTTTTGGGATCCTCACAAATATAACAAACTTCTTTTTCGGCAAAATTTCCGCAAAGAGAACAAGCTTTGATTTGATTTAAATCCTTTATTTTTTGAGAAAGCCTTGCCAACTCTTCAGGGGTCTTTTTCAAGAGAAAGGAAACAAATTTCTGAGCAGTTTTGGGCCCAATGCCAGGAAAATATCCAAATTCCTTGACAAGATCTTCTATCAATCTTGGAAACATAAAATCAATATTTTAAAAGGGATCCGCCTCTTTTTCAAGTTCTAAATATTTATCTTTTTCTAAATTTTTAAAACTGGCGATTCCTTCGTCAAAATAAAGTTTAACGAGTCGACCAGCTGGGCCATGACGATGTTTAGACAGATGAATTTCAGCGATGTTTTTCTCATTATCAGGACAATCTCTCATCCCTTTATCAAGAAATTTTCGATAAATAAACATCACCACATCGCTATCTTGTTCCAATGTGCCCGAATCTCTTAAGTCAGACAACTTAGGGATAGCTGGCGTTCTTGCTTCAGTCGCTCTAGAAAGTTGGGAAAGCGCTAAAACAGGAATGTTTAATTCGCGAGCTAAAGCTTTAAGAGAACGAGAAATTTCTGTCACTTCTTCCACTCGACTTCGATAAGAATCTGCGCTCTCCATTAATTGCAAATAATCAATGATGAGGAGGCCTATGTGATGTTCAAGTTGAAGGCGCCTTGCCTTTGTTCTTATCTCATTAACATTGACAACCGGAGAATCGTCAATAAAAATTGGCGCGTCAGAAAGTAAAGAAATGGCTTGATTTATTTTTTTAAAATCACTATCATCTTCTTTGCGAGACAATTTTCCTGTTTTCATTTGCCAAAGATTGACATTTGATTGAGCGGCGATTAATCTTTCTATCACCTGATCGGTTGACATTTCTAAACTAAAAATACCAACTGGAATTTTATAATAAACAGCAGCGTTTCTAGCAAAATCTAAGGCTAAGGCTGACTTCCCTACCGAAGGCCTGGCGGCTATTAAAATTAAATCAGATGGCTGTAAACAACCAATCAGACTATCGAGATCAATAAATCCGGTTGGCACGCCGACAAGTCCTTTTTCTCCTTTTGAAAGCTGGCTAATTCTTTCAAAAGCTTCTCCTAGAACGTCACGAATGGAAACAAAATTTCTTTTAATAAATTTTTGAGAAATAGCAAACAGTCTCTGCTCAGATTCATCTAAAATTTTGGCTGTTTCTTTTTCTTCTTTATAAGCTAATTCAGTAATTTCAGAAGCGGCTTTAATGAGTTTTCTCAAGCTCGATTTTTTTTCCACAATCTGAGCATAAGAAACAACATGGCTTGAAGTTGGAACCTTATTAGCCAAAGAAATGAGATAGCTTCGTCCGCCAATGTTTTCTAATTCGTTTTTTTCTGCTAGACGATTGGCTACGCTCAGAATATCAATCGGTTCTCTTTTTTCCCAAAGCTCGAGGATTGCTTCATAAATTGTCTTGTGAACATCTTTATAAAAATCATCAGGCTTCGTCAGATCGGCGACTTTAAAAATTGCTTCATTATCAATCAAAAGAGAGCCGAGAAGCGCTTCTTCGGCCTCAATATTTTGCGGTGGTAATTTTTCAATTTCTTTCCTCATGAGAGAAAATTAAAACCATAGTTTGTCTAAAACCCTTTACATTATTTCTATTTTATTTTATAATATCTTTAGGGTTTTGGCAAGTATTTTTATAAACATTTTATTAACAATGGAAAAAATAGTTAGAGGATACAAAATCACTTATGAAGAAGACGCAAAAGACGGCGTTGATCATCTGGCTTATATTCTTTCATTCGATGAGGCCTTTTCTCTAATTAAAGCGGCAAAAATGCAGGGCAAAGCAGCTTTTGAAGATAGATATGGAAGAAATTTCAATCTGGTGTCCAAATTAGACGGCAGTTTAATCTTGGAAAAACGTCGAGAGGGATGGTTTTAGGCCCCCATAGCCCCGACGCCAGAGGGTCGGGGCTCCGACCTCCGACGCTTCGGTCGGAGCGTCGGAGCTCAAATTAAAGACACTATGGCATATGTTTACATTCTTGAAAGTTTAAGGGACGGTCGTTATTATATTGGAAGTACAAAAAATCTAGAAAAAAGATTAAAACATCATAAAAGTGGTTTTACGCATTCTACGAAAAGATTTGGAGAAATTAAATTAGTGTTTAAACAGCAATATGATTCTTTAGAAAAAGCCCGTTTTATCGAAAGAAAGCTAAAACGATTAAAATGGAAAGATTATTTAAAAAAAATAATAAAAGATAATTTTATAAAGTTACACATGCCCCCATAGCTCAGTGGTAGAGCAGCCGCCTTTTAAGCGGTTGATCTAGGTTCGATTCCTGGTGGGGGTATAAAAAAACAGCGGCTGAACTAATGACGCTGTTTTTTTGATTAGCAAATCACTCCCCCACCTACAAGTTTTCTGCCTGAATAAAAAACTGCTGATTGACCAGGAGCAACCGCTCTTTCTCCTTTACTAAAGACAATCTTATATCTGCCCCTTGGTAATTTCTTAGCAATGACAGCTCCTGATAGCGCCTGTTGAGATCGTGTTTTTATTCTTATTTTAAAAGGCAATCTATGAGTATTGCCAGAAATCCAATTAACATTTTTGACTTTTAATTCTTTTTTAAACAAATCTTTTCCATTTTTAGTGATCATTAAAGCATTTTTCTTTATATCTTTATCCAAAACATAATAAGGTCCGCCAGCAAGCCCTAACCCCTTTCTTTGACCAATGGTGTAAAACCATAATCCATCGTGTCTGCTGATAATTTTTTCAACCCCCTTATTGGTCTGTTCTATAACAGGGCCTTTCATTGATTTAAGCCGGCGTTTTAGAAAGTCCTGAATATTGGTTTTAATAAAACAAATTTCTTGGGACTCCTTAAAATCAGTCACTGGCAACTTAAATTTTTTCGCTAAATTTCTCACTTGAGTTTTATTGTAATCTCCGATCGGAAACAAAATGTGTTTCAATTGATCTTGGGAAAGCCGCCAAAGAAAATATGATTGATCTTTCTTTTTGTCTTTACTTTTTAATAATTCATAATTTTTTATTTTTGCTGTCGCTTTTAGCGACTCCCCGTAGGGGCCTTTTTTATTTTTGATTTCGCGCTTTAGCGCGTAATGTCCAGTGGCCACATAATCAGCTCCGAGAGCCAGAGCTTTTTCTAATAAAAGACCGAATTTTATTTCTTTATTACAAACCACGCAGGGATTAGGGGTTAAACCAGCCTTTGATTCTCCTAAAAAATAATCAACCACTCTTTTTTTGAATTCCTTCTCAAAATTAAAAACATAAAAAGGAATCTTCAAAATTTTCGCCACCTGCCTTGCTCTTCTTTCTGAATCTTCTCCACAACATCTATTCCCTTTCTCTTTTGACTCTGACCAAAATTTCATAAAAACTCCCATTACCTCAAAATTTACCCCGTACCGAACTTGTTCTGGTGCGGGGCCGCCCTTTTTCAAAAGGGCGGCAGCCACTGAAGAATCTACCCCGCCAGACATAGCGCAGATTACTTTTTTTTTCATATTTCTTTCTTATGTATTTCTTCTTCTGTTTTTGTCCATTCTTTATATCTTTTTTCTGTTTTCTTTTTTTCTTTTTCTATTTGCCGATGTTTAGCTTCAAGTTCTTTTGGAATTTGTCTCTCCTGCTTTGACAAATAATCATAGATCGCCTCAGTAAGAGCGCTGGCCGCCAAAACTGAACAATGAAGTTTTATAGGGGGCAACCCACCTAATGATTTAACTATTTTCGTTCTGTCAATTTTCATTGCGTCAGTCAATGTTTCCCCTTTTGCCAAATCAGTAATCACGCTGCTGGTGGCTATAGCGGCAACGCATCCAAACGTCTCAAATCTAATATCTTTTATTATTTCCCTTCCTCTTTTGTCCTTGCCAACTTTGATATAAAGCCACATGACATCACCACAGACAATGTTCCCCACCTTGCCCACTCCGTCTGCGTCTTTCATCCGACCATAATTATGAGGTTTTTTAAAATATTCGATAACTTTTTTTGTATAAGGACCAACTTTTTTCATAATTTTTATTTAATTTTAAAAGGGGAAATCTTTCTTAATTTTTCCACAATTTTTGGCAAAACTCTTAAAACATAGCCAATCTCTTTTTCTTTTGTCCATCTGCCTAAACTTAAACGCAAAGAGCCATGCGCCTCCTGGGGTTTGAGGCCAATCGCTGAAAGAACATGGCTTGGTTCAAGCGTGGCTGAAGAACAAGCAGAGCCGGTCGAAGCGGCAATAGAGCAAAGATCAAGTTGAATAACAAGTGATTCTCCCTCAATGAATTCGAACCAAAAATTGGCATTATTTGGCAGTCTTAGTTTCGGATGGCCATTAAGATGAGCGCCAGGAATTTCAGAAAGAACACTTTTTATCAATTTATCTCTTAAAACAACTAATTTTTTTGCTTCTTTCTTCATTTCTTTTTTACAAATTCGACTAGCCTCAGCAAAACCAATAATCGCTGGCAGATTAATAGTTGATGACCTCAAACCAAATTCATGGCCGCCGCCGTGAAGGATTGGTTCAATCTTAGTACCCGATCTCACAAAAAGCAAAGCTGCTCCTTTTGGTCCATACATCTTATGAGAGCTGGCTGTCAACAAATCTATGTTCATCTTATTAATATCAATCTTCATTTTCCCAAAATTTTGGCTGGCGTCAGTATGAAAATAGACGCCTTTTTCTTTACAAATTTTTCCTATTTCCTCAATCGGCTCAATCGTCCCGATTTCATTATTAGCATGAATAATGGAAACTAAGATCGTCTCTTCCTTAATCGCTTTTTTTACCTCTTGAGGATCAATCAATCCATATTTATCAGGGGCTAATCTAGTGATTTCAAATCCTCTTTTCTCCAGCCAAAGAGCAGCCTCGAGTACGCATGGATGCTCAATTTGAGAAATAATAATATGTCCTTTTTTAGCGGCGAAAGCAATTCCTTTTAAAGTCAAATTATTGCTTTCGGTGGCAGAACTGGTGAAAATTATCTCCTCGGCTTTCGCTCCTATTAAATGAGCCACTACATCCCTTGATTCTTCCAAAGCTTCTTTTGCTTCCTGGCCCCAGCTGTGTAAAGACATGGTGTTGCCAAATTTTTCGCTAAAATAAGGGAGCATGGCTTTTAAAACCCGCTTGTCAACTGGCGTAGTTGAAGCATAATCTAAATAAATTTTATTTTTAGACATATTTAATCAATATTGCTTTTTATTTTTTTATGGCTGTAAAATATCTTCAGTTCGACCATCAACTGAAATAATTACGTTTTTGACTGTTGAAAATTGTTTTAAAGTTTCTGTGATTTGAGACCTAATGGCGGAAACCCGACAAGAACCGCCCATCTGATATTCCATTTGTTTATCAAAATCAACTTTGGCCGTCCCATTCTCAACTACCAGTTTCTGAATTTTTACACCGGTGTTGATGCTGGTAAAAAATCCTGCTGCTTTTTCTTCTTCGGTTGGCCCTTTAAGCAATTCCTCTATGGCCGCTCTGGCTACGGCCGTCTTTTTTCCAACCTTTCTTTCCACTGGAAACACTTTATAGCAAGAAAATTCCGGATCTAACTTATCATTGTTAAAATAGACCTTAAGAGTCATTAATTCTTGTTCAGGAGAAACATTTTTTTCCTTTTTTGCTTGCCTTGATTGACTATAGGAAAAAACAGCCAGAACGACAAAGACAGCAGCTAAAATTAGATAAATTATTTTTTTATTGAACATAAAAATTTTCATTGATTCTTAATTATTTGTGAGATATCAGCTATGTTGATTTGTTTATATTGTACTAGATTTTTTGTTCTTGACAACAAACAAAAAAATTTCAGAAAATCGATCAAATGAAAAGTGAGGCAATCCATTGTCTAAATTGCCTCACGTTTGATTTTTAAAAGCCCTTATATGTTCATGATTTTTGCCACTGTCTCGCTTCTACAATCGCCAGCAGAAATAATATTATGTTGCAAATGAGCTGCCGCCCTTTTCTATACAAGACTGCGAAGCAGGATTAGCCAGGCCTGCTTTTTCTGTTTCTTCCACTCCATTCCTGCCGCAAACTATCTCAAACTCTCCATTAACTTCTTGAAGATAAATTTTGACTTTCTTGCCTTGATGAAAAATTGGCTGATCTTCAACGGCCTGACCAATATCTCCAACGACTCCGCCAGGAGTAATAATCTGAATTTTATCGTCAGGAAGGGAATCGCCTTTAAGGTAGTTGTCAATGGATAAATCAGAATAGGTAAAAATAGAAGTTTTTTCATCATTCCATTTACTTTCAACCTTAGTCACCGTCCCCTCAATGATATAGCTGGCGATATTGGTAAGATAATTTTTATCTGCACACTCGGCAATTAATAACCCTTGACCCCCTGATTGTCTGACAATAATCGGGGTTTTAGTTATATTTTTTGTTTGAGGAACACAACCGGTCAACAAAAACGCCATCAGCAAAGACAGCGTTGAAAAAATAATGATTTTTTTCATATGGTTTAATTAAGTATTAGCTATTTTATATGACGATTTTATCTTTTATCTATTTGTATTCTACCAAAAAACATCTTATGCTTATCTTAATAAATTCAATTTTAAGCAAA
>Ga0210019_1003673_pt1 | contig 13885 bp, 11 predicted proteins | sample CryGeyCG2114_020_2_FD_183969 | JGI IMG/M metagenome (GOLD analysis project Ga0210019, IMG submission 183969) | Groundwater microbial communities from aquifer - Crystal Geyser CG11_big_fil_rev_8/21/14_0.20 (SPAdes) (version 2) | ecosystem: Environmental > Aquatic > Deep subsurface > Groundwater ...
GCAGGAGGAACATCTTCCTTTTTCAAGAACTGAGGATTTGTGGCAGCTATATGCATGGCGACATCATGACTAAACTCTTGAAAATTTTCATTTCGCGCCACAAAGTCTGTCTCGCAGTTAACTTCCAGCATGACACCGATTCGACCACCGCCATGAATATAGGAAGTAACCGCACCCTGTTTAGCTTCGCGACCAGCCTTTTTTTTGGCCGAAGCGATTCCCTTCTTACGAAGAAAGTCTACGGCTTTATCCAAATCCCCGCCCGTCTCAACAAGGGCCTTTTTGCAGTCCATCATTCCTGCCCCCGTACGTTGACGAAGATCTTGGACGACGGCCGCTGAAATATCTGCCGCCATTAAGCTTCTTCCCCTTCAGTAGGTGTAGGTGTAGGCGTAGGTGTAGGTGTAGGTGTAGGTGTAGGCGTAGGCGTCGCCGCAACTCGCTCGATAACAATATCATCAGCACTGGCCGCTTGTTCGACACCCGCTTCAGTCTTTTTGGCCGATTTAGGCTTTCGAGACATTCTTTCAACTTCTCCCTGAGGAGCCGCCTCGGTTCGAGGACTCAAGGTTTGGACATGAGCAGCTCGCTGCTTGGTGCCTTCCAGAATTGCATCGGCAATTTTGGAGGCATAAAGTTTGATCGCTCGCATGGAATCGTCATTTCCTGGGATTGGATAGTCAATCATATCCGGATCACAATTGGTATCCAATGTCGCAATGATCGGAATATTTAAAGTCGAAGCTTCGTTTACTGCAATATATTCGCGATTCGGATCAATAATAAATACTGCACCCGGCACATCAGCCAAATCTTTAACTCCGGAGTAGTACAACTCCAATTTCTCTCGATGCTTGTTCAACATCAAAATTTCTTTCTTTTTCCGATTACCGTAGGTCTTCTCTTCTTCCATCTTCTGAAGATTTTTCATCACATTGATTGAACGTTTGATTGTATGAAAATTAGTAAGACATCCGCCAATCCATCGCTCCGTTACGTAAGGCTGACCACATCGGTCGGCCTCTTCCTTAATCACCTCACGGGCTTGTCGTTTCGTCCCGACGAACAAAACTTTTTGTCCGCTAGCTGCGATCCGCTTAACCATTTCAAGGGCATCCTTAAAATAGCCTACCGTCTTTTGGAGATTAATAATATAAACGCCGTTTCTCGATGTATGAATATAACGATGCATTTTTGGGTTCCATTTTGCTGTCTGATGGCCAAAGTGGGCACCCACTTCCATCAATTCTTTAATGGAAACCTGACTAGTTGCTGAGCTCTGAGGTTCTGCCAAATTCATTCTGTTACTCTCTACTCCAATCCAAATTCCGGTTTTGTAGTTATTAAATTACACGCCCTTGAACAGCACGCTTGGGCGGCATGCTTCCAAATTTTACAGATAGAGCTACCCGATGCCCAAATTTGCTGTCAAAGCCAGATGCTAGGACTTTTCGGGTTAAAGCTCAAGGCGGCCCCTTCACAAGACCGAATATCTCTATTTGCTCTTCTTTTTGGAGTCCTTGCCTGGGCTAGGCGCGTCTTTTTTCGGAACAGGCACCGGAGACTTCGGCTTAATGCCCGATGTAGCCTTGTTTGGTTCCGAAGCTTTGGGCTTCTCGGATGTAAGTTGCCTGCGATAAGAGGCAATTTCGACATCTTTATCTCGAATTTGGTTCTTTAGATCTTTGACGAGATCGTCATAGGTCTCTTTGATTCGCGAAATCTGCCCTTCATACTCAGAAGCTTGAATTTCTAGCTTCTTTTCGCAGCTCATATCCTGGCTCTTGGCTTGTGCTTCATAGATCCGAAGCCGAGCCACTTCTTCCGAAAGCTCAGTATTTCTATCCAAAAGCTCTTGCTGGAGAATATCCAGAGATTGCGCCTGCTCCTTCAACTGAAGGAAGGTATCGGGATCACATACCGTTTGTGTCTGCTCAAAAGACTTGAGCTGAGCCTTAGTATCCTGGAGCTCCTCCTCCTGATCTTCGTACTGCGTTTTTGGAACGCAAGCGGTTATCACGAAAAAAATTCCAAGGTATAAAGGAAAGGCTCGAAATCTCATATACTTAGAATATTTGAAGCCAAAGCATGGCTTATGGCAACTCCCAATTGCTTTTGGTGTCGACAAAGAGTCAATCTCTCCCGATCAATCAATTCAGCCTATTCTGGACGTTTTACCAGAATACAAGCAGCGGGCATTAATCTTACCGAAGTAGTGGTGCGACACCAAAAAGTTTTTTGATATCGTCGTCGGTTAGTATAAAGCCAAGGCCGGCAAAGAAATTACGGCGACCATTTTCGTGAATCATATCATCCACGCCGCCATCCAAATAAAATATCTTCAAGAAATTTATCTTCGCGAACAATCGCAACTGAGCATTTTCATCACGATTAAAATTAAAGGCATCGATGCCGAGATTTAAATGGTCTTCAAATAAGTGATATTCAGCTCCAAAGTATCCGCTCGAACGAAAAATTCCCGCCTTTAAAGTTAGATCATAAAAGCGCCGCGCGAATAGTGCCGTAATACTAAAGCTATCACTCCTCGTTGTTTCTGTTTTTTGAACACTTGTTCCGGGAGGATCGGTTTCCGTTGTCGTGATTTTTCGAGACCGCTTAGCAAAGGCTAAAGGACCATCCGTAAACTCCAACAAAAAATATTTATCGACAGCTGGTCTAAATCTAAACGAGGTAACCGCGATAGGCTCTCTCTCGCTTCCCATATATTCGCCACGGAAACCCACAGCAATTTCGAGCTGCTTGACCTGGCCCACAAATTCATTAATGCCATCCAACGCATCATTCATCTTCGTGACGGTCGAATCGTCGCTTAGCAATTTGCCAACAGTGCCCTCACCACGTTCAACTTTTGCCATAATCTGCTGAAGACTGGTGGCGGCCTGATCCAATTTGTCCATGGTACCTTCAAGTTTTTCAAGAGCAGACTGAGCCCCCGGCTCCCCTTTACGCATAAAAACTTTCATTGAGTCCGTAACTTCTCGCATATTTAGAATAATCTGATCGATGTCCTTGCTTCGATCTTTCATCAGCTTCTTCAGATCTTCCGTGATATCCGTAGCATTGCTAACCATGTCTTGAAGGGAGGGCTTGCCCTGGCCGCCTTTGACAAAATCTCTAACGGCCTCCGCAACTTGGTTAAATCGCGCCATCGCATCTTCAAAACCCGCTGACCCATGCGTATCACGAATCACACCGCCAGAAGGAATCTGGGCGGCCTGTCCTCCGCCTTGGATTAGGATTATTTTCTCACCCAATAGGCCCCGCGTCTGAAGCCCCACATAGGAGTCCTCATATATATGAACATCAGGAGAGACTCGAATACGAACTCGCACGATACCCTCGCCCATGGCGATTTCTTCCACATGTCCAACGCGTACCCCTGCGTATTCAACGGGGGTTCGCGGCAATAGCCCCGAAACATTTTTAAAATAAACATCGTAATAGTCGAGTGGCTTAAAGCTAAAGCCATCTTGATTGATCCGCGTCGTAAGGTAACTGAGCCCCAAGATCACGACGATGACAAAAACGCCAACCTTTAGCTCAGGTCCAAATTTCTTTTTGCCGTTTGTAGCCACGCGCTTACGCAACTCCTATTTGATCGATAACTGGATCTAGGAATTCTCTAACAATTGGATTCTTGCTATGAAGAATATCCTTGGGGCTTCCCACTTCCACGATTCTCCCATCGTGAAGCATCGCCACCTGATTGGCAATTCTTAAGGTAGATGGAATATCGTGGCTAATGATGATACTCGTCGCATTTTTTAAATTATTCTGCGTTTGGACAATCAATTCGTCGATAGCCTTAGAGGTCACCGGATCAAGGCCAGTAGTAGGCTCATCATACAAGACTATTTCTGGCTCCAAAGCCGTGGCCCTCGCGAGCCCCACTCGTTTTCGCATACCGCCCGAAAGCTCCGAGGGAAACTTCTCTTCGATTCCCGAAAGTCGAATTTGCTCCAACTTATGTTTGACCACCCGAGTCACTTCAGCATCTGACCAATCCGTATGCTCGATGATAGGAAAGGCGATATTCTCATAAACGCTCATCGAATCAAACAACGCCGCATCTTGAAACAACATTCCAAATCGCATTCTTTGTTTTTTTAAAGTCTCGGGACTCATTTCAAAAAGACTTTGTCCATCCAAAAGAATCTGCCCCTCGTCTGGCTCAATCAATCCAATAATATGCTTAAGAAGAACACTTTTGCCTGTTCCACTACCTCCTATGATGACCGTGATTTTTCCAGAAGGGATGTCTAAACTAAGACCCTTCAAGACCTCATGGTCCCCGAAACTCTTTTTTAAATTACGAATCTCAAGCATTCCTAAATTCTCATCAAAACATAAAGGCGGTTAAAAAATAATCGGCCACTAAAATACTGACCGAAGCAATCACGACGGCCTGGGTCGTCGCGCGACCCACGCCCTCAGCCCCCCCTCTGGTTGTATAACCCTTTCGGCAGCCGACCACGGCGATGATCAGCCCGAATACTAAGGCCTTGGCTAGGCCGTTCCACAAGTCTTCCATATCTACATATTGCTGAATCTTATCCCAATAAATCGCATTGTTAACATTGAGGACTCCCACCGCGACCGAATATCCCCCGAAGGTCCCCACAACCGAAAATACGATCGAAAGCAAGGGCGCCATAATAAAGCTTGCAACTATTCGAGGCGTAATCAAATACGAAACCGGATCGACCGACATTACTTGAAGAGCATCAATCTGCTGGGTCACTCGCATGGTCCCAATCTCGGCCGCCATCGCCGAACCACAGCGCGCCGCCAACATCAGCGAAGTTAAAACCGGAGACAACTCTCTCAGTAGTGAGATGACGACCAGAGAACCCGTGGCGCCCTCAGCATTGAAAAGACGAAACGCTTTTCCGCCCTGCAACGCCAATACTGCCCCCGTGAAGTAACCTGTCAAAATAATAATGAGACTTGAGTTAACGCCAATAAATTCAAGTTGCTTAAAGATAAGCTTCCAACGCACAGGCGTTTTGGTCAGCGCAAAAACGCCATCCTTTAACATGGTAATAAATCCGCCGAGTTCGAGCACAAAGTTGACCGCCCAAGCTTCGATCAGCGCTACAATTTTGATCATTCGGTCCAAATTCTAGGTATCCGTTTCGCAATTCGTAAATTTAATTCATAAGGGTCCGCTACTTTTGTCCTGACAAGTTGATCCACACCCTGCCCCCAAAGCACAACCTGATCCTTGATCTGCAACTTCCCTCGCGAAGCCCTAAGCATCAGCATATCCATACAGATCGCTCCGCAGATACTTAACTGTCCTTTCTTTTTGGTCTTTCGATCAAGCCAAAGAGGCCTCAATCTCGAAGCATAGCTTTTGGCCACTCCATCCGCATAGCCAACAGGAATCACGCCATAGTCATGTGATTTTTTAGCGCGGTAAAGATGATCATAACTCATTCCCTCGCCCGTATGAACTTTTTTGACCAAATCAATTTCCGCTACCAACTGCAAAACCGGCTTCAAGTTGATGGACGCATTGAAGTTCGACGGCATATAGCCATACATCGAAATCCCCGGTCGGACCAAATTGCCCCTCTCCGATAAAATCCCTCTCTTGAGTTTTGTTTTTGAAAAAAGTGCGGCCGAATTCTCGCTATGAATCCAGTGTACAGAAATTTTTTCATTCTCAAACCACCTCACCGCTTCTTCAAACAGCAGAACTTGATTTCTAAAACTTGCCCCATCAAAACTCGCATAGTGAGTATAGAGCCCCTCGAGCTCTCGGCCAGATTTTTTGATGTACCTCAAAACCTCCGACCACTCTTCGGATTTGATGCCCAGTCGATTCATGCCCGTGTCGAGTTTAAGATGAATTTTGATGCTCTTATGGGGCAAAAAAAGCTTCAAGGACGCTAAATCATTAATGCCGACCTCCAACTTATTCTTGGAAACCATATCAATAGCTTTCCGCGACCAATGAAGAATCCCCCCGAGCACAAGCACCTTAGAACTCTTGCTTATTTTTCTAAGCTCTAGAGCCTCCTCCAATGAGGCCACACAAAATTGGTCGATTCCCTCACGCTCAAGCTGGGGCAGCATTTGAGCGGCCATATGTCCATAAGCGTCCGCTTTGACAACCCCCATAATTTTGGCTCGCAAGGAATGAAGAGCGCTAGAGTGAACGAGTTGGGATCGTATGACCTTCAAATTGTGCCGAAGCGAACTCCGACGAAGATAGGCGACAGCGGGTCTAAAAGGGAAAGCTAGCGGCACCGACCTAAGCTAATGATATTTTTTGCGGAAATCCATCGATCTAAAGCGTTCACAGCCCGCCTCAAAAGCTTTTGAAGCAGGACTTGAGTTTCCCACCTGATCGGTCAAATATAAATTATGGCTCTCCCCAAAGTGTCGGTTGGATCGGATATTGTTTACTACTGCTCAAAATGCAAATTAGAGCTCGGCCATAGAGTTTTGGCCATGATGGGAAGTGAGCCGGCAAGACTTCGCTGCAATACTTGCTATTCGGAGCGCAATTATCGTCGTAGTAAACCTGCCGCTGACCCCAGTACCAGGGTCAGAGCAAGCTCTGCGCCTCGCCCCAAACTCTCGGGTCGCCAGAACGAAGAGTTTTATCATCAAAAATTAAAAGAGGCTGCGACGCGAGTCGATATCCCCTATCGAATCGATATTTCGCCCGCCCTCGGTGATCCGATTCAACATAAAACATTTGGTCGTGGCGTCGTATTGAAGCTGATCCCTCCCGATCGAGTGGATATTATTTTTAAAGACCAGGTTAGAACACTCGCCTGCAAAATAACCCCGTCAGAGAACTCTTAACCCCCTCGAGGGCTGCCCCCCCCCAATTTTGCAAAAAATTCACGTGACCTTCGAGGCCAAGACGGTGTTTAAAGGGCGATAGTTCGTTCAGGGGCAGTTAGCTCAGTTGGTAGAGCGCCACCCTTACAAGGTGGATGTCATAGGTTCGACCCCTATACTGCCCACCAAAGGTTTATCCACCTTTGTCCGAGATGAGCCACTTTTAATTCTAAGATATTTGCCTCTAGGGCTTTAGTCTGGTAGCCACTCTTCAATACTTCTTTGGGTCATCCGAAGAAGGGGTTTTTTAGGGAGATAGTTTTGATTCAATTGAATTGTTCGCTTGTAGGAAGGGCTTCGCTTTACTTAACAATTTTGGTGTGGGCGGCAAGTTCAAGCGCATCCGTCTATGCGGTTGGCGCCAAGGCAAAAGCCCAAAAAGTCTCAAAAATCTCAAAGGACTGTCCTTCCGTCCTAAGGCGAAGCGCCGAACTTGAAGCGATGAACGGCGAAGTTGTCTACGTACTTGATACAAATGTTCTTTATGCCGACCCAGCCATATTTGATCGCATGGGAGACAAAACCCTCGTCCTTCCACGATCCGTCATTGGTGAGCTCGACAGGCATAAGTCGGAACTCAGCGATCGGGGTCAATCTTCGCGCGACATCTCGCGTCAGATTCGAAGGCTGATGGAAGCCAACCGTGGTAAAACAGAAATTACATTGAGCCATGGCGGCACGCTTCTAATTCTCGAAGTCTCGGATGATTATAAGTTTCCAGTCGGCCTTGATAGAGAAAAGGTCGATGATCGAATTGTTGCCCTAGCTCGCCAACTTCAGGACTTAAATAAGCATCGCAAGGTGGTTGTTTTGTCGGGAGATAACAACGTTGCCAATCTCACTTTTGCCCTTGGGCTTGATGCTGATGAAGTAGCCACATCAATCGATCCCGCTGCCGTAAAGGAACTTATTCAAGGGCCGGTCCGCCTCGTTGTTTCGGGCGACGATATGGCCCTGATTAAAGACTCAAAGGTTCTGGGTCTCGATGATCTACGTCATCTCGGACTTGACCCAAAGGCTACGCCTTATGAGAACCAGTATGTTATCTTTGAAGCTGAGGCGGGGTCGAAAACTTTCGATCTCAAGGAGGCCCTCTCGAGAGTCTGGCGATTCCATCAAACAGCTCAAGGCGCATCAAATTTTTACCCTGCAGACAAAAAAGAAATTCTGGCGCTTGCTATCCGGCCTCGAAACATTGAGCAGATCATTGCGGCGGATTTACTCGTCAACCCGCATATCAAAGTTGTCACCTTGGCTGGACTTGCAGGAACCGGCAAAACACTTCTAACGCTCGCGGCTGGCGTTGCCCATAGCAAGCTCTTTACGGGACGTGAAACCTTCGAAAGAATTATTCTTACGCGACCCTACCAAGTCACAGGAGAGCAAATGGGTTTCTTGCCGGGAGATATTAAAGACAAGATGGCGCCATTTATGGGTCCTTTTCGCGATAATATTGAAGTTATTGTCGAGGCAATGAGAAAAGATTCGGGTCTCTATAGAGGTCGCTATGAAGATGTGATTCGCAGGAATGGCCAACAACAAGATGAGCTTGCCGCATTAAAAAACCTTGATAATGGCGTTCGCCCAACTAGCGGCCAAAATGGAAATGGAAGCGCTGGTTCGAAGAAGCTCAGCTTTGAAGATATCATTGGCGACAAGAATACATCTCGCGAAGTCGCTGAACGTATAATTGGTAACTCGGATTTATTCTCGGTAGAAGCCATCGCCTATACTCGTGGTCGAACCTGGAATAATACGCTGTTGATTGTTGACGAGGCCCAAAACCTTACCATGCACGAAGTACGAACTCTTCTTACTCGGATAGGCTGGGGAACTAAGGTTGTCTTATTAGGTGACCTTGAGCAGATTGATAACAAGCTTCTCAATCATTCTAACAATGGACTGATTATTGCTGCTTCACGGATGAAGGGGCTTCACTTTGTTGGGCATATGAATTTGACCATTGGTGAGCGATCCGAGGTGGCCACCGAAGCGGCGCGACGACTTCAACCTTAAGGGATGTGATCTGGTTGATAGCGATTCAACCATCAGTTATGTAAACGAATGCCAACAATGCCCCCGGCTAAACCAAAGGCAATATCGGTCCAATCTGTCGCCCCTTGGATCTGCTGATCAAGAAGAATCTCAGAATAATAATTCACTGCAAAAATGCTAGCTGCTGCCGCGGAAATAGACCAAACAAAATTAGACGCATGGTTTACAAACCAAAGCGGAAATTGAATCATATTCTCACTCGTCAAAAGCTTGAGGGGGGCAGGATTTTGCATATCGCCCCCCCAAAGATCGATTAACCGAACTCGCCACGAACAGTCCGAAATGCTTCAAGCCCTGACCACTAAATGAAGCCGCCCTTTCGTAGATTTGAAGATATTTGAGGAAGAAGTGAGAAGAACCGGCAAGGGCGAAACCGCGATACGCCATCTTCCAAGCTAGCCTGGTTTTATAACCGGCCTTACGAGCCAGGCTGTGTAGCAACAAACTGCTTAGCGATGCGAACAAGTCTCAGCTTTCAAGCAATGTCCGTATAATTCCATCTTGTGGTCCTGAAGTTTAAAGCCGAGTTTCTTGGCAGTTTTCTCCTGTAGATTTTCAATTTGATCATTCTCAAATTCGAAAATCTTTCCACAATCTAAGCAGGTTAGATGATCGTGATGTTCCGTTGGAGCGACTTCAAATCGTGCGGGCCCATGACCAACTTCAGATTTGCTTACATAGCCGGCTTCTACGAGAAGGTTGACAGTTCGATAGACGGTGGCTATTCCGATTTTAGGAAGTTGCCTTCTAGCTTCAATCGCCAAGTCCTGGACGTTCCAGTGGCCTTCATTCTTTAAAATAAATTGGAGAAGCTCTTCTCGAGCCTTAGTAATTCTCATTCCGCGGGATCGGAGTTTTTTAAGAATGTTCCAATTCTTTTTCATGGTCTTAAGCTATCTAGCTTACTTTTTCGCCAAGGGATGCTTTGGCCAAGGATTTTCCAAGGTCCCAGAGCCCTCCAGGAAATTTATGTGCGAGTTCCAATACGCTTCGAAAGCTCGTTAGAAAATATTCAATATCCTCGTCGCTTACGACAAGCGGAGGTAAAAGTTTGATGATGTCTTGGCCCTTGCCCGAGGTTTGCGTGAGAATGCCAAAGTCTCGCAACAAAGGAATGATAATCATTTGAGGAAATAAACTTTTATCGAGAGTGTGCAAAAGATTCCAACCCATCTTAAGGCTTAAAGATCGAGGAGATATGAATTCGATGCCGATCATCGCGCCTCGACCGCGAATCGCCCCCAGCATTTCGAATTCAGATTTCATGGCATTAAGTTCGGCCATTAATTTTTTGCCGACAGCTTTTGCTCGGTCCACTAAGCCTTCGTCTTCTAAAACCCAAATTGTCGCTAAGCCCATGGCAGCAGAAAGTGAGTTTTTACCAAAAGTAGATGAGTGAACAACGCAGCGATCCATGCTGCTAAATACCGATCTGAAAATTCTATCGGTGGCGATGACGGCGCCAGTAGGAACGAGTCCTCCACTTAAAGCTTTCGAAATTAAAATCATATCAGGCTTGAGGTTTTCATATTCAACAGCAAACATTTTTCCCGTTCGGCCCATTCCAGTTTGCACTTCATCGGCAATGGTAAGCGTTCCATATTTATGACACAGATCTTCGGCCGCTTTCAAAAACCCAGCATCAGGAATAAAGACGCCTTTTCCCTGAATAGGTTCAAATACAAAAGCGGCAACATCTTTCTTTTTGAGCTCATGCTCAAGGGCGCTCAGGTCGTTCATCGCAATACGTTCACATCCCGGCAAAAGATCTCCGAAGCCTTCTACGAACTCTTCGTTGCCCATTACCGAAAGCGCACCCACAGTGAGTCCGTGAAAAGCTTTCTTTAGTGAAATAATTCGATTGCGCTTGGTCGTGGCCTTGGCAAATTTTATTGCGGTTTCGACCGTTTCAGCGCCCGTACTTGTAAAGTAAACTCGATCTCCGCTTGGAGATCTTTTAATCAACTCTTTAGCTAACTCGCCCGTTAGATGAGGACAATCCATTTGCACAAGATTGGCATCCTGTATTTCGAGCATATCGCGCATGGTCTTCATGATGACAGGATGGTAACGACCAATGTTATAAACGCCGTAACCAGAAAGAAGATCCAAATACCTTCGACCATCTTGATCCCAAAGATATTGAGCTTCGCCCCGAACATAGCTCTTATCAAAACCCAATGTTTTGAGAACCTTCGGCAGCTGGGGGTTCATAAAATTAATATGATTTTCGAATCTTTGATTCTGGTTTTCAAAAATCTTACGAATTGAAAACTCTGAAGATTCGGGGCTTGGTGGGGCTATATTTGAAGCTGTATTTTCCATAGATAAATTAGGCTTTCTTTAGCGCAAGCCCAAGGGGCTGGCCATCAATTTCAAAGCTTCCGGTTTGGGGCAGTTTGAAGCTCGAAACCTCTTTAATTTCGAGCGCTAAGGTTTGTTCCATAATAAAGGGGCGGTGCTTGCTTAGGGCTTCCAATAGAGCATCGGGCGCTTGAATCTCCAAATGAATTCTGTCGGCCAAGTTTAAGCCAGAATCCTTTCGAAAATTTTGGATGCGGTTAATGATTTCTCGCGCATGGCCCTCTAACTCTTGATCGCGATCTACGGAAAGATCGAGGGCAACAGCAATTTTGGATGAGGCGCTGACGGGATAGGTGCCTTCGACGGGTTTTCGAGTGATACGCACATCTTCAGACGATATTTTGATATCTCCCGCAACCGTAAGTTGCGCCCCTTCGTCAAGTTTCTGCAGGTCTTCAAAGCTCAAAGACGAAATGGCTTTCATGACTTCGCCCATGCGCTTACCGGCTCGCGGCCCGAGGGTAGCTCCATTGGCTTTGATGCTTACTTCAACGTATTTAGGCTCATCCGTGGAGTAAGATACTCTTCGAATATTAAGTTCAGACATGAGATAAGACTCAAGGGGCTTTAGGCTTTCCAGGGCGCTTGCCTTTCGATGAACAATGATAAGTTCTTTGAGGGGGATGCGAACTTTTATTTTTTCCTTTTCTCGGAGATTTCGGGCTTGGAGAATAACTTCCTCGAGAAGGGCAACGCCTTGTTCAAGCTTTGGATCAATCAGCGCTTCCTGAGATCGTGGATAGTCATCAAGATGCACCGATTCCTTTCCGGATTCCTCGGTCAGCATAAGGTAGAGTTTCTCAGAGAGAAAGGGCGTGAAAGGTGCCATGACTTTTGAGAAATCTGTCATGACATAATGAAGCGTATCGAAGGCTGATTTTTTGTCTTCGGTAAAACCTTCATCCCAAAACCGCGATCGGTTCAGGCGAATATAGGTATTCGTAAGCTCTTCTAGAAATTTCAATACTTCAGGTACAACGCTATACAAATGATAAAGTGTCATTTCCGTCTCGACTCGCCTGAGTAGACTTTGCATTCTTGAGATGATCCAGCGGTCCAAAATGTTTTTGCTTTGAGGGGGTTTACTCCAGATTGTCTTTTTGTAACCATCAATTTCGGCGTAGCTCTCAAAAAACGAATAGGCATTCCAAAGTTTAAGCTGAACCTTTCGAACAATTTCCTTTACACCTTTTTCGGAGAAGCGCAGTTCCTCGGCGCGAATGACAGGGGAATCAATCAAGTACAATCGAAGCGCATCAGCGCCGTAACTATGAATGACGTCCATGGGATCTGGGTAGTTCTTGAGCCGCTTACTCATCTTCTTCCCGTCTTCGGCAAGGATCATTCCATTGACAACAACATTCTTGAAGGGAATTTTTCCAAACAGAATCGTTCCTAAAACTGAGAGAGTGTAGAACCAGCCCCTCGTTTGATCGAGACCTTCACCAATGAAATCGGCTGGAAATTCGTCTTCAAACTGTTTTTTGTTTTCAAATGGATAGTGGTATTGCGCGTAGGGCATGGAGCCACTTTCGAACCAGCAATCTAGGACTTCAGGTACACGTTTAAATTTCTTTCCATTGATCTCAATGATGATGTCGTCAAGATGTTCACGATGAATATCTTCAAATTTCTTGCCCGTAAGTTTCTGTAGCTCCTCAAGACTACCAAGGCAAAAGCTCTCACGATTTTGAATGGGTTCCTCGAAAGCCTCCCAGATGGGAAGGGGATTTCCCCAGTAACGATTTCGAGAGATCGCCCAGTCTCGAGCATTTTCTAACCATTTACCAAACCGTCCATCGCGTAAATGCTCGGGCACCCAATGCGTTTGGCTCGCATTGATTTCGCAAAGCTTGTCTTTTATTTTTTCCACACTAACAAACCAAGAGGCTACAGCTCGCGATATCAAAGGCGTGTCGGTTCGCGGACAAAAAGCATAGCGGTGATTAATGGTGTCTTGCTTAAAGAGCCGCCCTGATTTTTTGAGATCCTGAATAATTAATTTATCGGCATCTTTTACGTATTGGCCTTTATAGGCGGGAACTTCATCCGTAAATACTCCATGGGGATCAACAGGGCAAATAAGTTTTAGGCCGAGAAGCCTTCCACTCGCGTAATCCTCCTCACCATGCGCCGGCGCCGAGTGCACAATTCCCGTGCCGTCTTCGGTACTTACATGATCGCTAAACTGAACCGTAAAATGGGGGGCCGGAAGACTTTTGAAGAAATCAAAAAGCGGGACATAGGCGGTGCCAACAAGTTTAGATCCAAGGATGTTTTCCTCTACTTGGTAGTCGCCCTCTTTAAAAAACTTCGAAAGCAAGGCTTCAGCTAGAATATATTGTTTGCCGTCACTTGTTTTAATCTTGGTATATGAAATATCTTTGCCGACTAATAAAGAAAGATTGCTGGGAAGTGTCCAAGGTGTGGTCGTCCAAGCTAAAAATGAAACGCTTGGATCAGTGACTAGCGGAAAGCTAATCGTAATCGCCGGATCCTGAACTTCTTGATAATTCGAGCCAGCCTCAAAATTCGAGAGAGGTGTTCCCAGCGCGGTCGAAAAGGCCATAACTTTATAGCCTCGGTA
>Ga0210019_1003677_pt1 | contig 13877 bp, 9 predicted proteins | sample CryGeyCG2114_020_2_FD_183969 | JGI IMG/M metagenome (GOLD analysis project Ga0210019, IMG submission 183969) | Groundwater microbial communities from aquifer - Crystal Geyser CG11_big_fil_rev_8/21/14_0.20 (SPAdes) (version 2) | ecosystem: Environmental > Aquatic > Deep subsurface > Groundwater ...
CTTAAAAATTATGTCTAATGACGAAGAACTAATTAAAAATGTTAATTTACAGAGAATAGTGGCTACTATTCTTGATGACATGATTATTGTCAGACCTATCCCCAACCGTCAAATATAATAAAGCAATTGAAAATCGTGTTTTAAACGCAATCCGAGCCTTTGATAATGCTATTGACAAAGAGGCTATCATGGAATTAGGAGATAAAAAATTTGATGATTTAATGCGCGAAGCTGAAAAAATTTAATGTGATATATGAAAATCACTTATACCAAAGGCTTCCTACGTTCTTTCAAAAAATTACCTCCTTATATCAAGGAGGGATTTAATTTTAGATTGAAATTATTTAAAAGCAATCCATTTAATTCACATTGGTGATCATAATATTTATAGATAGCATGTCACTCTACATCGCTGACTTTCATATTCATTCCAAATATTCCCGGGCTACGTCCAAAAATATGGACTTAGAACATATTGATTTATGGTGCCAAAAAAAGGGCATTGATCTGGTGACCACAGCAGATTTTACGCATCCGGCTTGGTTTAAAGAATTGAAAGAGAAACTGATTGAAACAAAAGATGGGGGATTATATTTCTTAAAATCCAAAATTCAAAATTCTAAATCCAAAATAAATCCAAAATTCAAAATCCAAAATTCAAAATTAACCAAATTCATTCTAACTACAGAATTAGCGTGTATTTATAAAAGACATAATAAAACCAGACGGATACATTTGGTGATTTTCGCCCCCAATCTTGAGGCAGTGGCGGAAATTAATAACCAACTTGGTAAAAAGTTTAATTTAAAATCAGATGGCCGGCCCATACTCGGGATTGACGCGGAGGATTTGGTTAAATTGCTTTTAAAAATAGATCCCAAAATAATAGTAGTGCCGGCGCATTGCTGGACTCCCTGGTTCGCGCTGTTTGGCTCAAAATCCGGGTTTGATAGTTTTGAGGAATGCTTCGGCGAAGTCGCGGATAAAATTTTTGCCGTTGAAACCGGTCTGTCGTCCGACCCAGCGATGAACTGGCTGATACCAGAAATAGATTCCAGAACGATTATTTCAAATTCAGATGCCCATTCCCCTGATAACTTGGGGCGCGAGGCCAATGTGTTTTCTGGAGATAAAATAAGTTATGATGATATTTATGATTGTCTAAGCCATCAGGGTAAAGGAGAAAATCTAGCATTAAAATATACAATTGAATTTTTTCCAGAAGAAGGCAAATACCATTTTGATGGACATCAAGCTTGTAAAATAGTTATGCACCCCCAAGAGGCAATAAAAAACAAGAATATCTGCCCCAAGTGCAAACGCGAATTAACCATCGGCGTGCATCACCGGGTATTTGAGCTGGCTCAAAGAAAAGAGAGTGATGATTTTGCCCAGAGGATACCATTTAAAAAAATAATTCCTCTACGAGAAATTATTGGCAATGTTTTAGAATTTGGCAAAAATGCAAAAGCCGTTGATCAAATTTACGAAAAAATAATTAAGATTGGGAAAAATGAATTCAATGTGCTTTTAGATTTTGATTTGGAGAAACTAAAAGGCGCGGTTGAAGATGATATGATAAAAGCGATTCAATTGGTACGTGAGGGAAGGGTGGTTATAAGTCCGGGGTATGACGGCGAGTATGGGAAGATTGATGTTGCTTTAAAAAAAATCAAGCCAAAACAAAAGACTCTTTTCTAATGGATTAAATTTCATATTTTCTATAATATATCTCTTGCCTTAATTTTTTAATTATATTTATATTTTTTCTATCAAGTTCTTGCGATGGCGTCTCAAGAATAAGATTGATATTTTTCAAGCGCTTGTCGGACAAAAGAGCTTGAAAACCAGCTATGCCTATTTTCCCTTGGCCAATATCTTCATGGCGGTCACGCTTAGAACCGAAATCTGTTTTAGAGTCATTGAGATGGATCAACTTTAACTTTCGGAGTCCAATAATTTTATCAAATTGGCCAAGGGTTTTTTTAACGGCTAACTTATCACGCAAATCATAGCCAGATTCAAAAGCATGGGCTGTGTCAAAACAAATTCCAAGGGAGTTTCGGATTAGCGATTTTAAATTACTGATGATTGCTTTAATATCCTCAAATGTATCGCCGATAATCATACCTGATCCAGCTGACATCTCCATTAAAAATTTTGTGGTGCCATTGTAGTCGGAAAGCACTTTATCAATTCCTTCAGCAGCTTTTTTGCAGGCCGCCTGTTTGCCCATGTCTTTTGCTGAACCTAAATGAGTAATCAAATACTTAACTCCGAGCTTTGAGCCGCGCTCTAATTCTTCACGAAGGACGGAAATTGAGCTGTGATAAATTTTACCATCAGACGAAGCGAGGTTAATATAGTATGGCGCGTGGATATAACACTCTTTCTGGCAATATTTCCCCATATTCGTTTTAAATTCCGTAATGATTTGCGGCATCAGTTCAGGAGCTTTACCGCCTCGAGGACTGCGTGAAAAAAACTGAAAAATTTCACCGCCAATGTCAGCGGAATTTTTGGGAGCGTTCCAAACGCCGCCAGCAGCTGAAATATGAGAGCCAATATACATATTGTTATTTTTGAGTAATTTTACTTTTAAGATAGTCAACGACTTTTTTATTGGTAAGGCTATTGACTATGTAGTCGTAGTATTCGTGAGATTTTAAGCGATCTAAAGTTTCTATGTTATCGTGATATAAATCTTCAAGTTTTTTTATTTCCTCTTTAATATCATTATCGTTAGCTTCTATTTTTTCTTTTTTGGCAACTTCTCTTATAATAAGCGCACTTTTAATCCGGCGTATTGCCTTGGGCCGGAAATCCTTTTTTAAGTCTTCTTCTTTCTTTTCCATATTACCAAGCCATGTGTTAAATTGGAGCCCTTTAATCTCTAAGTCTGATTTTATCTCATTGATCATCATATTAATTTCATTTTCTATAAGTTTATCCGAAATTTCGCCAAATTCAGTTTTTCCAATCAGCTTATCGAACATATCATTTTCCAACTTGCGTTCTTGCTTGGCAAGTTTTTCTTGTTTTATATTATCCTCAATCTGTTTTTTGAGTTCATCTAAATTCTTAAAATCACCAATGGCCTTGGCAAATTCGTCGTTAATATCAGGTATGTCAAGTTGAAAGACTTGTTTTATTTTTATGTCAAACTGGCACTCCTTGCCGGCAAAGTTTTTTTGAAAATAATTTTTTGGGAAAATAGCTTTAAATCGTTTTTTGTCCCCAGCTTTGAGGCCAATAATATTTTCTTCAAAGCCTGGCACCATATGTTTTTCTCCAAGATATACTGAAAAATTTTTTTGCTGGCCGCCATCCTGTTGAACGCCAGCAATTGAAATATTATAGTCAAGCTTAACTAAGTCTTTGTCATCGGCCGCTCTGTTTTTTAAAATTTCTTTAGCGCGCGAACGGGCCAAATAATCTAGAGTATGCTTGATTTCTTTATATTCTATCCCGATGTCTTTTTTTTCAATTTCGATGTCGGTTAATTCTGGTAGTGTTACACATGGAAGAATTGTAACGGTTGCAGTATACTCAAGATTCTCGCCCGGGGCCATTTTCCTAACATTAATTTCAGGCTGGCCAATTGTGTCAATTTTCTCTTGCTCAACTGCTTCAATAAATGTATGCGTAATGATTTCTTTCAGGGCTTCATTCATTATTTCGCCCTCGCCAACCCTTGCCTTGATAATGTTGTAAGGGGCTTTGCCAGGTCGAAAGCCTGCTATTTTAATATCGCGTGAAATTTTTTCCGCGGCCTTTTTCAGATATTTATTATATTCCGCTGGCAAAACGGAAACACTGAATTCAACAAGAGCTTTGGGTTTTATCTCCGTTTTTAGTTCCATAATGATTTTCCAATTGATAATTGCCTTTATCTTATCAATAATCTGGATTTTGTTCAAGATATTTTTGACCATTAATTTTAAATCTGTTAATATCCACTAATATGATCCGCTGAACTAATATATGTGGACAAAGATCGTAAGAAAAAAATAATAATTCTATTTTTCTTTGCGTTATTTTCAGTATCAATTGTTGCAATTGCTTTTTTTGTTTTGTGTAATAAAAAAAGCAACCACAAAACGCTCATTGATTATTCCCCCAAAAATGCGATTTTTTTTCTGGAAATAAATTTGTCCGGCAAGAATTTAAAGAATTTTTTAAACAAAGGAAACGCGACGGAAACTGTTTTAGAAAAATTTTTGATAGACAACGATTTCCCTCGAGAGCTCTGGCAGGCCAAAGAAAAAATAGAAAAAGCCGCGCTCATTGAGATACCGTCAGAAAAAAATGGATATCGTTCTGAAAAAGCATGGCTCGTAAAATCATTAAATGATGTCCGCGAACTGGAAACCCTGCCATTGCATAATTTATATTTTTCAATAATTGATAAAAATACGGCCATATTTTCTCTGTCGCTTTATGCGCTAAACGTTCTCAGCGAAACGCACGCGCAAGACATAAAAATAGAAAGCCATGATTTTGTGCGTGATAATAATAATTTTATTTATGGTTATTTCAAGAATGAATACGTAAAAAATTTTTTAAGTAAAGAATCAATCAATTATGAACTGATGAAAAATAGTAAAGCTGTCTTTCGTGAAGAAAATATCTATTGGAAAATTAATCTCATGCACAATAAAATATTTTTTGACATTGAAGTCCCGTTATCTTCGGCAGACGAGTTGGATAACAAAGATGACGCGAATGTGCAAGAGCTGGCGCCGCTCAATAATGCGATAGTCATCAATAAATTTAATTTGTCCACGCTCATTGACATACTTAAGGCAGGGTTAGCCAATCAAAGCGATAATAGCTGGGAATATTTGGAAAAATATTTAGAAGCAAAATATAAAGTCAGATTAAGCGAGTTGTATACATTTTTTGATCAGCCGGCTATTTTAGTTGTACAACCTAAAAATATCATCACAAGTCTTGCTGACGCTCTCGCGATAGGCAATTATTATTATACGTTGGTATTGGAAAAAAGCGCAAGCAATAATGACGAGGCATTACTTTACTCTATTGAAACATTCATTCAGAACTATCTAGCCTTTAAATACCCGTCCTCTAAAGAAATAGTGCTTCCTGATAAAACCATTGGCAAAGAGCTTGTAGCCGACGTGAAAGATTTCGTTTTTGAAGAAAATAGCGATTATAAAAATTTGAGGACTATTAAAAAAAATGATTTTGAATTTAATTATTTGAATAATGAAAATATTATTTCCGCAGGAAACAATCACAAACTTCTGGAAATGGTTTTGCAGTCTTTTTTCTCAACAGAATCCAAGAACGGAATAAGTTATGATATGTCTTTTGATTTTAGAATTATTGACAGTCAGTGGACGAATTCTCTTGGCATTGGACTGTTTACCAACAACGTGTTGTCAGATAAATTATATATACATGGCGAGGTGAGTTTGAATATCTAGCAACTGTTGTTTTTTATATGTTAACGTTAATGTGATTTTTCCACAGAAAAAAACTGGAAAAAATTTTTTAGACATACGGCTTGTGGATAAAAATTTTATTAGCTATAATTTACAAGAAAAATAGCTATTTTTTCTTTGACACAAGCTAAAAACTATGCTATACTTCTATATAGAATATCTTGAACTGGCTATAAATAACAGTTATTAGCTTGTGAAAGACAAGAGAAGTGATGGAAAAGGGCTAAATAAACAAAAATAAAAACAAAATTTTGACAATCATTCTTAACTGTTCTTCATAAAGGCTCGTGGAGCACGAGAGCCAATCCAAAAATAAAATAAAAATAAAAAGGTATTTCTTCATGTGATCAATTATTGCTCTATGGAGTTATCACCAGGAGAATGGTAAGAAGATTAAAAACCGCTTTTTGAAATTCGGCCCAAAAAGCATTAGTCCCTAACGAAGGTAAATCTTGGCTGCGTACCGTCATTTGAATTTTATCAAGATAAAATCCAGATAACGGTACGTCCCAAGTCCCATTAGGGATTGGGGCGTTTGTCGTCATTAAACAATTTTAAAGGGGCGTACAACGCCCCTTTTTAATACAAAAAACTTTTAAGCTTGATCTTTTACGTGTTTATTGCTATAATTGATATGATTATAAAATTGTTTGAATATGAAATTGAACAAAAGATTAATGCAAGAGACAAAGACGGAACTACTAGAAGAGGAAGTCAGGCTGAAGGAAGAACTGGCCAATTTTACTGTTATTTTGGGAGCTGGCAAAAAGAATATGACAAGCTATGCAACAACCTTCCCAGACTTTGGAGACAAGAGCGGAGAAAACGCATCGGAAGTGGCAAGCTTTAACAATAATGTATCATTGAAAAGTTTACTTGAAGCCGAACTAAAAGATGTGGAAGGCGCGTTGAAAAGAATAGCTAACGGAACTTATGGCATATGCAAATATTGTCATAAGCCAATTGAAGAACAACGAATAAAAGCAAGGCCGACTTCATCATCTTGCGTAGTATGTAAAAAGAGTTTCTCAAAATAGCATGAAATTTTTAAGAAATAGATGGCTACTTGGATTAATTGTTATCGTTTTTTTCATATTAGATAGATTAACCAAGTATCTATTCACAAGAGACATCTCAAACGAGCGATGTTTTTTTATTGAGCCAATCATAAATAAAGGCATAGTTTTCGGTATTCCATTGGCGGCGAGTTTAAAAACTATTTTTTTTATTTTAATAATTTTTGCGCTACTATTTTTAATGAGTTGGCTAATCAGATCATGGGCGGCTGGGAATAAGTTAAAAATCTTTAGCTTACTTTTAATTTTACTTGGAGCATTTAGTAATTTGATGGATAGAATTAATATTGGTGGAGTGATAGATTTTATTGATTTAAGAATCTGGCCTGTGTTCAATTTGGCCGACATGATGATAGTCGCTGGAATAGCCTTTCTTTTTTTAAATAAGGCTGACAGTAAAAAATAGCTTGTGAAATTGAAAACAATGAGATAACATGAATTTATGTCTTTACCGAAAGCCTATACGCCAAAAGAATATGAAGATGAGATTTATGGAAAATGGGAAAAATCCGGATATTTTAATCCGGATAATTTAGACTTGCCAGACGATGTTCCAATTTTTACTATCTCTATGCCGCCGCCTAATGCTACAGGCCAGCTTCATGTCGGACATACTCTCGGCATTGCTTTACAAGATATTATGGCGCGTTATCATCGCATGCGGGGAGACAGGACTCTTTGGCTGCCAGGAGTTGATCACGCGGCCATCGCAACACAGAATGTAGTTGAAAAATTGTTAAAAAAAGAAGGCACAAGCCGTCATAAGATTGGGAGGGAAAAATTTTTGCGGAGAGTCCAAGAATATGTTTCTCAAAGTAAATCAACTATTGAAAACCAAACTAGAAAGATGGGAGCATCCTGCGACTGGTCTCGTGAAAATTATACCATGAGCCCTGAGCTATCGCATGCTGTCCACATGCAGTTCAAAAAAATGTATGATGATGGCCTTATTTACCGTGGTGAGAGAATAGTAAATTGGTGTCCTCGCTGTCACTCAACACTGGCCGACGACGAAGTTGAGCACGTTGAGCAAAAAACTAAACTGTATTGGATTAAATATGGGCCATTTATTTTGGCAACCACCAGGCCCGAAACAAAGCTGGGTGATACAGCGGTCGCCGTTCATCCATCAGACAAGAGATACAAGAATATGGTGGGTAAAAAATATCAGATCCTTGGCGTTTTGGGAAAATTTGAAATTACTGTCATTGCCGACAACGCGGTTGATAAAAATTTTGGTTCAGGCGCGGTCAAAGTCACCCCGTCTCACAGTTTTGTTGATGCTGAAATGGCTAAAAAAAATAATATTCCAGGCAAGCAAATTATTGACGAGGATGGATTAATGATGGAAAATTGCGGTAAATATGCTGGCATGAAAACGCTTGAAGCCCGCGAGGCTATTGTTAAAGATATGACGATTATGGGACTAATTGATCATATTGATGAAAATTATCAGCACAATTTGTCTATTTGCTATCGCTGCCAGACTCCGATTGAGCCATTGCCGTCTTGGCAGTGGTTTGTGGCTGTTGATAAGGAATTTAAATTGAAAAACAAAGACCTTATCAAAAAATTTGGCAAAGAACGCGCGACTTTAAAAGAAATTTCTAAATGGGCTGTTGAATCTGGCACAATTGATATTGTGCCAGAACGTTTCAAAAAAATATATTATCAATGGATGGAAAATTTGCATGATTGGTGTATCTCGCGACAGATTTGGTTTGGCCACAGAGTACCTGTTTGGTATAGAGGCAAAAAAAATGATGATGAAATTTATGTCGGCCTTGAAGCGCCCAAGCGTGATGGCTGGATACAGGATGAAGATACGCTTGACACATGGTTTTCTTCCGCTCTTTGGACCTGGTCAACTCTTTTAAATAAAAAAGACTATCAAAAATACGGCAGACTGGAAGAATGGGTGGAAGAAAGCCCTGATCTGAAAAATTTTCATCCAACGTCAGTTATGGAAACAATGCATGACATTATTTTTTTCTGGGTGGCGCGCATGATCATGATGACTCTTCACGCCATTAATCAAATTCCATTTAAAACAGTTTATTTGCACGGCATGGTTTGTGATAGGCACGGTAAAAAAATGAGCAAATCCAAGCCGGAAACATGCATTGAACCAATTGCAGTATCAGGAAAATATGGCACTGACGCTTTGCGCTTAAGTCTTATCATTGGCAACACTCCGGGTAACCCATTGCGCTTATCAGAACAAAAAATAGTCAGTTTCCGCAATTTCTCAAATAAATTATGGAATATCGGAAGATTTATTGAATTTAATTCTGAAAAAAATAACTTCAAGGAAGAGAATGAATTTGAAACCAAGACTCTGGCTGATAAGTGGATTATGAGCAAGTTCAATAGCTTAATCGCAGAAGCAACCGGGGATATAGACAATTATCATTTTTCTCATGCCGGTGAAAAGCTATATGATTTTGCTTGGCACGCCTTGGCTGATTGGTACATAGAAATCGCCAAATTGCAAAACGATCAAAATACTCACAATCTAGCTCATCACGTCTATGTGAATCTTCTAAAATTGCTCCATCCTTTCACTCCGTTTGTGACTGAAAAAATCTATGAATCCTTTGGAGCTGGTAAAATGCTGCTCATAGAAAATTGGCCGATTGCGGATGATAAAAAAATAAACTCTCAAGCCGAGCAAGACTTTATCATTGTTCAAGAACTCATTGCCAATATTCGCTTATGGAAAAAAGACAACAGGATTGGACAAAATGAAATTATCAAGTTGCAGATTGCCGGAGCTGATAAAATTATTAACAGTGAATTATCAATGATCAACCATCTGGCTAAAGCCGAAATTAAAATTATTTCCATTTTAGCCAAAAGCGATTTTGAAGTTAGAAATTTAAAAGTCAGCATGGTTAAATAGTTGTCGGCTTAAAATAATTATTTGCCAATTAAAAAAGCGAGCCGTCAGCTCGCTTTAAACTTGCAAATATAATTTATAAGAGGCTTTTACTATTTGACGAAATTTTTTTTATTAAGCGAATTTTAATTTATTATTTTGAATTACGGAGTAGCCATCTTGTTTTATACAAATTTTCATTGAATTGCCAGTTAAAATAGTCATCTCAATCTCATTGCTTCTTGGATTCTCGCCAAAGCTGAAATAAAAGAGGCAGTGCGCATATCGGTCCTGTATTTTTCTTTAATATTCCAGACCTGATTAAATGAATCAAGCATAATTTTTTTGAGTTTAGTGTTGACATCCTCAAGCGTCCAATAATAATTTTGCAGATTTTGCACCCATTCAAAATATGAAACTGTGACACCTCCGGCATTGGATAAGACGTCTGGCATAATGAGTTTATTTTTTTGCAAAAGTTTTTTCTCCGCCTCTGGAGTAACGCCGCCATTGGCCATTTCAACGATAATTTTGGCTTTTACTTTGCCGGCATTTTTTCCATTGAGGGCTTCTTCAAGGGCGGCTGGAACAAGAAAATCAACATCTAATTGCAACAATTGCTCATTTGTAATTTGTTTGAAGTTTTCACAGTCGCAAACTGTACCAATACAATAACAACCCGAAATTTTACCTTCATTTTCTTTTGTTTTCATGATGTTAACAGGGTTCATGTCAAGTCCGTTTTTGTTGTAAATGCCTCCTTGCGAATCAGACAGAGCTACTATTTTATAACCGGCCTTATACAATAATTCAGCAATATAATAACCAACGTTGCCAAATCCTTGAACGGCGACAGTGATATTTTTTTTGCTCATTTTAATCTTATGCACTAATTCCTGTATGATATAAAAACCGCCGAGGCCGGTAGCCTCGATTCTGCCGGCTGAACCTCCAAGCTCGATAGGTTTGCCGGTAACAACAGCAGGCGCATTGTGCCCGACAATATTTGAGTATTCATCCACAATCCAGCTCATAATCCGCGGATTGGTATAAACATCCGGCGCCGGGATATCTTTGTCCGGACCGATAAAAGCTGCTATTTTTTTGGTAAAAACACGAGTGAGCTCTTCAAGCTCGCGGCTGCTTAATTTTTTTGGATCAACAGTAATGCCACCCTTAGCTCCGCCCATTGGAATACCAACTACAGAGCATTTGATTACCATCCAAAAAGCCAAGGCCTTGATCTCGTTCAAATTTGTTTTAGGATGATAGCGCAGACCGCCTTTGTATGGACCGCGGGCATTGTTATACTGCACCCGGTAGCCCTCAAAGACCTTGGTCGTGCCATTATCCATCTTGACTGGCAATGAAACCTGTAAAATTGTATCCGGCTTTTTTAATTTTTCAAAAATGGCATCATCTAAATTCATCAGCGCGGCGGCTTTAGTCAGTTGTTTTAATGCACTATGGAATGGAGACATAAGTAGAATTTAGTTGGTAAATGATATTTTGCTCTATAAAACTTAAACAACAAAACTAATAAGTTTACCTTTAATATAAATTACTTTTTTAGGATCTTTCCCAGTCAGCCAATTTTTTATTTTAACAGATTCAAGGGCCTTTTGTATGGCGCCATCTTCCGCAATATCTGTCTGAACTGTGATCTTGTCGCGGACTTTTCCATTGATTTGTATGGCGAGTTCTATCTCTCTTTCTTCAATTAAATTTTGGTTATAAACCGGCCAATTTTCTTGAGCGATAGAATTTTTATTTCCAAGCTTTGACCAGATTTCTTCTGCAATATGCGGAGCAAAAGGAGAGAGAATAGTAATTAGCAATTGGTAATCAATAATTGAAACTCTCTCCTGTTTTTCCATTTTATTGGCAAGTATCATCATCTGCGAAATTGCTGTGTTAAATTTCATAGCCTCAATGTCCTCGGTAATTTTTTTTATTGTTTTGTGCAGTAAGCGTTCCAAGCTGCTATCCTTGTTTTTTGTTAATTGTTTATTGCATTTTGTTTGTAATTTCCATATTTTTTCTAAAAATCTGCGGATGCCAATAATGCTTTTAGTTGACCATGGCTTTGCATCTTCTAACGGGCCCATAAACATTTCATACAAACGAAAAGTATCTGCGCCATAAAGTGCGATAATATCATCCGGATTAATTACGTTGCCAAGAGATTTACTCATTTTGCGCCCGTCTTCGGCCAAAATCATACCTTGATTGCGCAGTTTTGCAAATGGCTCGTCAAAGTCCAGATAGCCCGCATCGCGCAAAACCTTGATGAAGAATCTAGCATACATTAAATGAAGGACCGCATGTTCGGCTCCGCCGACATAAAGATCAACAGGCAGCCAGTATTTGACTTTTTTTCTGCTGAATGGTTTTTTGTAGTTATGAGGATCAACATAACGCAGAAAATACCAAGATGAACAGACAAATGTGTCCATTGTGTCTGGTTCACGTCGGACACCATGGGTGGCTCCGCATCTGGGACATTTAACAGCATGAAATTTTTTTGATCTAGTAAGTGGTGATTCTCCAGTTGGGCGAAAATCAACGTCATTTGGGAGTTTGATCGGCAGATCTTTCTCTGGAACAAGAATCTCTCCGCATTTTTCGCAATAGATAATAGGTATAGGAGCTCCCCAGTAGCGCTGGCGGGAAACTAGCCAGTCGCGCAGTTTATAATTGACTGCTTTTTGACCTATTTTTTCCCCCTCAAGCCATCTAATAATTTTTTCTTTGAATTCCTGCGTTATTAGGCCGTTAAACTCACCGGAATTTATGGAAATACCCTCGTCTGAAAAACAACTATAAGTTGAGCTTGGAATTTGAAATTCATAATTTGGAATTTGTTTGGGAATTATATTTTGATTATTGTTGGTTTGCTCAGTAATTTGCCGCACAACTTCTATGATTGGCAGTTTATATTTTTTAGCAAATTCAAAATCCCTTTTGTCATGCGCTGGTACTGCCATGATAGCGCCAGTGCCATAATTCATCATGACATAATCCGCTATAAAAATGGGAATTTTTTTATTGTTGACGGGGTTGATAGCCTCAAGACCATTGAGCTCTACGCCTGTTTTTTCTTTATTCAAGTCAGTACGCTCAAGCTCATTTTTCTTACTCGCTTCTCTAATATATTCATCGATTTCCTGTTTATTGTTTATGGCTTCTCCCATTTTGTTTATGAGTTTGTGTTCAGGTGCGATCACCATAAATGTGGCGCCAAACAATGTGTCTGGACGAGTGGTAAAAATTTCCAAATATACTTGATCGTTAGAATTTAAAAATTGGGATTCATTTGGCAATTTTGAATTGTCTGCCAATAATTTGCCTGATGCTAAGCTGGTGGCAGACGGAGAAATTTTAAATTTAATTAAAACACCTTCCGATCTGCCGATCCAATTACGCTGAATTTCTTTGATGGGTTCGGGCCAATCCAGTTTGTCCAAATTCGCAAGCAATTCATCAGCATAATCTGTGATTTTAAAAAACCACTGCGAGAGTTCTTTTTGGATGACTTCATTTTTACAGCGCTCACATTTACCATCAACGACCTGTTCGCGCGCAAGTACTGTTTTACAGGATTCGCACCAGTTGACAGGCGCTTTTTTCTTATAGGCAAGCCCCTTTTGATAAAGTTCACGAAACATCCACTGTGTCCATTTGTAATAACTGGGATCGGAAGTATTCACAATGCGACTCCAGTCATAACTAAAACCAAGTGATTTCAGCTGTTTGGTAAAATTGTCTATATTTTCTTGCGTTATTTCTTTTGGGTTGCGGTTAATTTTAATGGCATAATTCTCCGCGGGCAAACCAAAAGCATCAAAACCAATGGGGTGAAGAACATTTTCATTGTATCTCATGCGCCTATAGCGCGCCACAATATCTGTGGCAGTATAGCCTTCTGGATGACCGACATGAAGCCCGGCAGATGAAGGATAGGGGAACATATCCAGACAATAATATTTATTTTTTGATTGATTTTCATGCACATCAAAAGTATTATGGTCAGCCCAGTATTTTTGCCATTTTTTTTCTATTTTTTCAAAATCATATCTGCCCATAAAATTAAATCTATAAACAGCCGTCAGCCGCTCGCTGATGACTGGTCATCAACTCTTTTGCCATTAGCCACCGGTGGTCGCGAGTTTGTCGCCAGCGGGTAATTATTAATTGTTTTTATAATATCATCTGTTGTTTTAAAAATCAACGCCGAATTTTGGATATAATTTTAGTCATATCCAATGAGTTATAGTTGCGCAGTTTTAATTCCTGAATTATAATATCAATGAGATTAGCCATACGGATAGCATACCATAAAGTTTAGATAACACACAATTTTAACGCATTATCAATCAAAAAGTTTAGATATAAACCAGTTATCAGAAATGTCGCTCGCAAGCTCGCTCCATTTCTGATAATGTGGCGGATATG
>Ga0210019_1003684_pt1 | contig 13866 bp, 9 predicted proteins | sample CryGeyCG2114_020_2_FD_183969 | JGI IMG/M metagenome (GOLD analysis project Ga0210019, IMG submission 183969) | Groundwater microbial communities from aquifer - Crystal Geyser CG11_big_fil_rev_8/21/14_0.20 (SPAdes) (version 2) | ecosystem: Environmental > Aquatic > Deep subsurface > Groundwater ...
TCCAGCCGTTCATAAAATTCCTCTTTGCTTTTGGAAAGATAACCCAAGCGGGGCAGATTGATGGTCACCACGCCGATGGAACCGGTTAGCGGGTTGGCCGCGAACAAGCCGCCGCCGCGCTTTCTTAGTTCGCGGTTATCCAGGCGCAAACGGCAGCACATGCTGCGCGCGTCTTCCGGATTCATGTCGCTATTAACAAAATTGGAAAAATAAGGAATGCCGTATTTGGCCGTCATCTCAAAAATTTTCTCGGCCACCGGGCTGTCCCAGCTAAAGTCGCGGGTGATATTATAAGTCGGGATGGGAAAAGTGAAGACTCGGCCCTTGGCGTCGCCCGCCATCATCAGCTCAGCGAACGCCAGATTAATCATGTCCATTTCTGCCTGAAAATTTTTATATTTTTCCGGCCTGACTTCGCCGCCGATAACCACATTTTCCTCGCCCGTGGTCGGGCCGGGCGTTAAGTCCATGGTGATATTGGTGAAGGGCGTCTGGAAACCCACCCGGGTGGGCACGTTAATGTTAAATAAAAATTCCTGCAACGCCTGCTTGACTTCTTTGTAGCTTAAATTATCGTAGCGGATGAACGGCGCCAGATAAGTGTCAAAGTTGGCGAAAGCCTCGGCGCCGGCCACTTCACCCTGCAAAGTGTAGAAAAAATTAATGATCTGCCCCAGGGCGGTGCGCAGGTGCTTGGCCGGCTTGGACTCAACTTTGCCGGCCACGCCGCCGAAGCCGCGCAGCAACAATTCACGCAAATCCCAGCCCGCGCAATAAGCGGCCAACAGCTGCAAATCGTGCAAATGCAAATCGCCGCCTTTGTGAGCTTCCCTGATATTTTGCGAATAGACTTGGTTAAGCCAATAATTAGAGGAGATGGCTGAAGCCAGATGATTATTTAGACCCTGCAGGCTGTAGCTCATGTTGGAATTTTCCTTGACCCGCCAGTCGCTTTGGTTTAAATAGCCGGCCATCAATTCGTCCGAATTAATCATGAACTTCATCTCGCGCAATCTGGCGCGCTGGTCGCGGTAAAGAATATAGGCTTTAGCGGTTTTAATCTGGCGATTCTTGATTAAAATTTCTTCCACCAGGTCCTGCACTTCTTCCACGGCCGGGATGCTTCGGGCGTGAAACTTCTCGTTTAACAGCGCCACCACCTGGTCGGAGAATTTCTGCGCCAGATACATGTCGGTCTTACCCACGGCTTCGGTGGCCCTGTAAATCGCGTTAACAATCTTTTCCTTGTCAAACGGCGCGATTTCGCCGGAACGTTTTAAAATTTGCGTAAGGTTATTTTCCATAAAGAATTTATTGTTTTCTTGTTTTCTTTCCGCCGACCGGCGGATTCTGTTTTTTAGATTTAAGCAGTTTATTCAGTTCCCGCCTAAACTCATGTGCGTCTTTAAACGATTCATAGACCGAAGCGAAGCGGATATAGGCCACCTGGTCAACGCGCTTGAGATTCCGCATGACAATTTGCCCGATTTGGTCCGAGGTTATCTCATTTTTCCTTAAAATTTGCAAGTCGCGTTCAATCGAGTTAATCAATTTTTTAAAGCTGTCCTCGGTGATGGGCCGTTTTTCCAGCGCCCGCCTTAGCCCTTTAACGATTTTATCGCGCGCGTAGGTTTCTTTGCGGCCGTCGCGCTTAACTACGATTAAGTCTAATATTTCAACTTCTTCATAAGTAGAGAACCTGAAGCCGCACTTCAAACATTCACGCCGCCGCCTGATGGACAAGCCGTCGGAGGCCACGCGCGAATCAATTACCTTTGAATCTTCATAATAGCAGACTGGACAACGCATATTTATTGCCGCCCCCTTTAGCAAAGGGGGTTAGGGGGATTTAACCAACAAAAAAAGCACCTATTGGCACGGGGTTCAGTTAAAAGTGCTTTATCGGCCACCTGGGGTAATTAACCATATCTTGTAGTAGCTAATTTAATTATACCACTAGATATAGTATGGTCAAGCTTTACCCAGTTTGGCTAATTTTAGAATATTTTTAAAAAATTATTAAGACATTTTTTATTTTTCTTTCCAGCTTTTCCGTTTTGGCCTGTGGATATGTGGATATGTCTCCCTCTCCTTGCCAAGGAGAGGGTTGGGGTGAGGTCTTCATCTATATATCACCTGCACCCGGCCCACTTCCCCGCTTTCCAGGCGCACTTTTATGCCGCGCGGATGATTGACTGAATTGGTTAAAATATCGGCTACGATGCCCTGGGTCAGCTCGCCCGTGCCCTGATGATGCTTTTGTATGATAGCGACACGCAATCCCGTTTTTATATTTTTCCTATCTTGTCCATTCATAATTTATAATTCAACTTTACCATTCTTAAGCCAATATTTCAACTTTGGTAAAATAAAAACACCCCTGCCGGGGTGCTTAATATATAAGGAAATGGATTCCGGCTCGGAGGCCGGAATGACAGATAGCGGACTACATCATTTTTTTGCGGATAAACGCCGGAATGCCAAGTTCATCGTCTTCGGCCTCTTCTAGTCCTTTCTTTTGCGCCGGTTCGGCCTGGGCCTGCTTTAAGGGAGAAATCTTACTGCGCTTTTTGGCCAGGTCTTTTTTTTCTTTTTCTTCTTCCGCGCTGATATAGGGGTTGGGCGTATAGGCTCGTTCCGAAGAAATCGCCTCGGAAACGCCCGCGCGCCGGCCGTCAAAACCGGTGGCCACCACGGTGATTTTAATTTCGTCTTTATATTTTTCATCAATCACGGCGCCGAAAATAATCTTGGCGTCTTCGTCGGCCGAAGAAGTAATGACTTTAGCCGCTTCATTGACTTCGTGCATAGACAGATTCGGGCCGCCGACGATGGTAAAAAGTATGCCGCGGGCGCCTTCAATGGAAAGCTCTAATAAGGGCGAACTAATGGCGGCTTTGGCCGCTTCAATGGCTTTATTTTCACCCGAGGCCTGGCCGATGCCCATTAAAGCCGAGCCGGCGTTGGCCATAACGGCTTTAACGTCGGCAAAATCCACGTTAATGAGCCCGGGCACGGTAATCAGTTCGGAAATGCCCTGCACGCCTTGGCGCAAAACTTCGTCCACCACCATAAAAGCGTCCAGGAGCGAAGTTTTTTTATCGATGACTTGCAATAATTTATCGTTAGGAATGGTAATAATGGTATCAACTTTATCGGCCAATTCGGAAAGCCCTCGTTCCGCGATATTTTTTCTCTGCGCGCCTTCGAAAGAAAACGGCTTGGTCACCACGGCCACGGTTAAGGCGCCCAGGTCGCGGGCGATTTCGGCGATAATGGGCGAAGCGCCGGTACCGGTGCCGCCGCCCAAGCCACAAGTGACGAATATCATATCCGCGTCTTTAAGCATATCGCGGATATCATTTTGCGCTTCTTCGGCCGAACGTTTGCCTAATTCCGGATTCATGCCCGCGCCCAAACCGCGGGTAATGGTTTTACCGATATGAATTTTCTTTGAGGCTTTATTATAATGCAGGGCCTGGACATCGGTATTGACCGCGATGAATTCCACGCCGCGGATGCCGCAATCAATCATGCGGTTAACAGCCGACCCGCCCGACCCGCCGACGCCGATGACTTTTATTTTGGCAAAGGTTTCCACCATGGGTTTTACTTCCGCCATATTTATAAAAAAGAGATTAGAGATTAAGCTATTTTTAGCTTAGCCTATTATTAAAAATTTATCAAGAGCGCCTAATCTTTGGTATAATAACCAACTGTATAAATTATTTATACACCTCGCTTTAAGGAATTAGCGAACCAAACCATTGCTTGATTTTTTCTAAAGTCTTGCCAGCCGCGCCGCCGCCCGGCCAGCTTAGCCTTGAACCTTTGGCGCCTTTGGTTAAGTGATTGCCCCAAGCCACTAATCCCAGAGCGGTTAAATAATTTACGTCATTAACTTTATCAATGGCCAAAGGTATATTTTTGTTCGAGCCCAAACAAGCGGGCAGGCGCAGTTTATTTTTAGCCGCCTCCACGATATCGGCCAACTTGGCGCCGCCGCCGATTAAAAATACTCCGGCCGGGAGCATCCCGCTGCGGTCGATTTTTTTCAGTTCATTGTCAATTTTTTCAAAAATTTCTTCTACCCGCGCTTCAATAATTTCCGCCACGTATTTTCGGGAAACTATCATGCTTTCCTCCGAAACATTTTCTTCCTTAGCCAGCTCCGAAACGTCCACCTCGTCCTTTTTGCCGTATTTATCGCTTCTAGCCGAGCCGTATTCCAGTTTTATGCGCTCGGCTAAATTAATCGGGCAGCGTAGCCCAATGGCCACGTCGGAGGTGATATGTTCCGAGCCGATCGGGATGACCGCGGCATGCAGCAATTCACCTTCTTCAAACACCGCCAAGGAGGTGGTAGCGGAACCGATATTGATTAAAGCCGCGCCTAATTCCTTTTGTTTAGGCCCGATTACCACTTCGACCGCGGCTAAAGGCGACAACACCAAATCCTCAATTTCCAGGCTGGTACGGTAAATGGCTTTGGTTAAATTTTTTATCTGGCTGGTTAGGCCCTGAATAATTAAAGTCTCCACTTCCAGCCTGACGCCGGTCATGCCGATCGGGTCTTTTATGCCTTCCTGATTGTCCACGGTAAATTTCACCGGGATGACGTGCAGAATTTCATAGTTGGGCGGCACGGATAAAGCCTGGGCCGCTTCAATCGCCCGATTGACGTCGTCTTCGGTGATTTCATTGTCGCTTCGCCCGACGGCCACCACGCCCTGGCTTTTCTCGCACTTTAAATTCGGGCCGTTGATGCCCACCCAGACGTTCTGAACCGGCACGCCAATCAATCTCTCGGCTTTTTCCAGACAGGCCGAAATCGCCGAAGTGGCGTCTTCGATACTATTGACCACGCCGCGGTTAATGCCTTCGGCCGGCACGGTGACCGCGCCTAAAATCTGCAATTGTTCCCCGGAATCTCTTAAATCTTTCTGTCCGACTACCAATCTAATGGCGGTTGAACCGATGTCCAGTCCGGCAATAATGTTATCTTTCATAATATGCTTATTATTATACTAAAAATTTTTAAAGCTGTCCAAATAATTTGTACAGGTGCGGCCAAAAAATTATCGCGCCGACGATAATCGCGGTCAAGGAAGAAAGCAGCACCGCGGCCGCCATGATATCTTTAATTTCTTTGACGTAGCTATTAATTCTGGGTTTTAAAACATCGGTAATGCGCTCCACCGCGCTATTGGAAATTTCCGCCACCAGCACCAAGCAAATCACCAAAATTAAAACCAGCCACTCCGGCCGGGTAATTTTAAAATAAACGCCTAAGCTTAAGGCCACCAAGCTGGCTAGGGTCTGAATCTGTAAATTTTGCTCTTCGCGAAAAGTTTTCACCAACCCCTTGAAGGCATAACCGAAACTTTTGAATAATCTGCCCACTCTTATCATAAATTATTTTTAATAAACTCCTCCCCCAGCCTTATCATCTTCAGCCGGCCGGCCTCGGTTTTATCATCATAACCAAGCAAATGCAGTAGCCCATGGACCAAAACGAAAACCAGTTCCTGCTTGGCGCTATTGCCGTATGACTTGGCTTGCCGCTTGATCTGGGCGTAATCCATTACCAACTCGCCCAATAAGTCGCCTTCGCCCGCAAACGACAAAATATCAGTAGTCTTATCCCGGCCGCGGTAACGCCGGTTCAATTTTTTCATCTCCGCGCCGCTCAAAAAAGCCACGGACAATTCCTGGCCGCCAAGCTTATGGGCGCGGGCGAATTTTTCCGCCGCCGACTTCACCAATTTTAAAGCTAGTCCGCACTTTGCCTTATTATTAATCTCTACCACCATAAACCATCTCATTTTAAGGTAAAAAATTTAATCAGCAGCTGATAAATATTGACATACTCCAAGAGACTGCTTTCTCCCGGATTATAGGTCAGGCTGAAAATATAACTTTTCTTACTGTCCATTAGGTACAAATTCAGACCGTCCTGGCTTTTTAGGCCCTGCCAGCTATCGCCGCTCACCCGGTCGGTTTCGTTGACCGCGCTAACGGCCAGTTGCTCCATATACCATTGGTCAAGCGTTTGCTTGGCGGCGTTGGGCTGAACCACAATTTGAATAAATTGGTTGTCGGCTGATTTAAACATCACGGAATCATCGCCGCCGTTAGTGCTCTCTTGCCATGACTTGGGGTAAAGCGCGTCGTAACTAAAAGTTTTATTTTCATAAGAAGCGATTGCCGGATTATCCGTTAGTTTGCCTTTACTCGCCGGGTCATATAGGTTTAATAACTCGGCTCCGTCAATATAACCATCGCCGTCCGAATCCGGAATCAAGGAGTTCGTGCCCAAAAGGCCTTCTTCTTTGTCGGTCAAGCCGTCGCTGTCGCTATCCGCGGCCGGCATCAGGCCGGCGGCGGCTTCTTCAGCCACGGCTTCAGGAGTGGTGGTGGCGGTGGAAGTGGCCAAACTTTCATCAGTCGGCAAAGTGGCTAATCCGGGGGTGGTGGTCGCCGGGGCGATACTTTCCGGCACAACCTCTGCTTCGGCTTGCTCTGGCTGTTCGATTAAAGCCGGTTCGGTTACTTCGGCCGTCTCGGTCGCGCTCGGCTGCCTGAATAAAAAATAATAAAGCGCGGCGGAAACAATAATTAAAAACGCCACGCCGCCGGCGATAATGACCAGGCCAGTGGTTTTGGCGGTGTTCATTTTGTCTGCCTGGTTGCGAAATCGCTCCGGCATGGCATGAATGGAGACGTTATCAATGGTAATCTGCTTCTCCATCACCGGCCCTGAAGTCGCTGGCTCCGGCGCAACCTCGGCCGTGGGTTTTTTTCTAAAAAAATCAAAAATATTCATAAATTTTCTCTTGTTTCCTTGCTTGTCCTCCAAAGCCTTGGCGGAGGAGGGCTTTCTTGTTTTCTCGCTTTTTTGTCTTATGGCTTTATCTCTAAAAGCTTGCCCTGACCCTTGGGATTATAGCCGCTGGCGATTTCTTCGCCATCCTTATAGCCATCGCCGTCGGTGTCGGAATTCAGCGGGTCGGTTTGGTAGACTTTAACTTCTTCGCGGTCAGTCAAGCCATCCTGGTCTGAATCAATGTTATTGGCATTGGTGCCCAAAGCCGCCTCTTCTTCGTCGGTTAAGCCGTCTTGATCGCTATCTAATGGCTCCGGGGTGACGGCCGTTTCGGCCGGCTGGACCGGTTCAGGCAGAGTTATTTCGACCACCGGCTCCGGCGTCGTTGCCGTCTCCGGGCTGGTATTTTTAATTTCAGTCTGAATCGGCGAGCTCACCGGCGCGGCTTGATCGCTGGCAAAAAACTTTAAGCCCAAATAACCGCCGATGGCGACAACCAAAACGGCGGCCAGCGAGCCGAAAATCAACCCCTTTTTATCTTTCCAGGTCTGCTCTCTCGGTACTACCGTGGCGTAAGGCGGCGTGTTGGCCGGCTTGGGCTGAAAAACTTCCGGCTTACCGGTTTTGTCAACTTCGGCGAACATGTCTTCGGCCTTGGCCTCCCCCCTAACAAGGGGGGCTGGGGGGGTTGCATTTTGCGCGTTTTGCTTATCCAAATCATCAAACATAAAATTATAGCTGTCATTGCGAGGAGCGTCAGCGACGAAGCAATCTCACGAATTATTTAAAATTCATCATACGTGAGATTGCTTCGCTCCTTTCAGTCGCTCGCAATGACGAAAAGTTTTATATATTAATCTTCCCGGAAAAAATAAAATTCTTTTAAAATATTCTGCTGAGCGGCATCGGGGCGGATCACCGCCGTGTCGCTCAAAATCGCCGGCAGGTCGTCGGCCGTGCCTGGTCCGCCGGCGTCGCGGCAATAATATAATTCAAAATTGGTGTTATGGCAGCTGCCGCCGGCCACCGAACAATTACCCGAAGTGTCGCGCCACGGCTGCCAGATTAAATTGCCACCGGCGTCGGTTTTATAGGCTGGCCAGGGATTGGCGCAAAGCATCACGTAAGCCTGGGCCGCGCCGGAAATTTCTTTGCCTGCCGATTTTTGCTGGTTGGCCGTATCGGCCGTAATGGTGGCCTTGGCGCGAACCAAGGTGCTGTCGTCTTTAACATTCTGCGCCACTAAAGTCTGAACCGTGCTGTTGGCGGCCGCGCTGCCGTTTTTAAACTTAACCACCGCCTGATCGTCAATCGCCCAATCCCAGCGCCAATCATAAACGTTGGCGAAAGGCATGATCGGCTGACCAGCGGCCGAGTAAGCCGTAGCGCTAAAGACTTTATCGCTGTCTTTAATGGCATCGTATTTGTCTGCTGGCGGCGCCAGATGAACGTCATCGGCCGGATCATTGACCGCGGTGGTGAATAAATAACTTGTCGGATCAACTTTGACGTAATTCAGCTGGCAAATGCCGCTATCGGTTTGGCTGGCGCCTTTGGTGATAAATGACCAGATTTTTCCCTTATAGGCAACGCCGTTAAAAGTTATTTCATCGGTCGGTTTCATGCCCACGCCGTCCTGGCTTAAAACTCCGTCATGCTTTGCGTCGATTAAATCAGCCTCTCCTTTTATTATAACATAATATGTTCGGTTTGCCTCCAAAACCCGCGCTGACGCGAACTCCAAGATGGTTTTAGAGCCGCTAACGGTTCCGCTGACCGCGCCGGTAACGGCGCAGAAATTGCCGCTTAGCTCTTCGGCCCGGGCTTGACCGGCGAATAATTTATTGACTAACGGCAATTCGGCCAGCCAAAATTTTATTTTGCCGGCCAAAGTCGGCTGGTAAGCCGCCGTTAGGGGCGCTAGGCCGGCCGGACATTGGCCAGCGCCATAATCAGCGGCCACGACCACATTTCCCCGGAAACTGCTTAGTTGCATCGGCTGGTTAAAAATAGCCTGAATCAAATTGTTGCGGCAGACGTTGGCGCCGACCGGCTTAACCTCTTCCACTAACGGCCGGGCCTGACAACAAGAGTCGGCGCCGCAACCCACGGTCTCGGCCGAACCGCAGTCGCTATCCGCGCTGCAGCCGCAGCAAAGTCCGCGGCTAGCGCCGGTACAACTGCCTTTATCGGCTTGGCATTTTAAGGGAGCGGCGCATTGGTCTTGGCGGCCAGGGTCGCAACAGCAAATGCCGCAAGCCTGGGCGCTAACCGGCGCGCCAGCCTGATTTAAGCAAGTCAAACCAGTGCAAATGGAGTTATCGCAAACTTCTTTTTGGGTGGAACCGTCTTCCTTAACGCAGGCCTGGCCCGGCAAAGTTATATTGGAACATTTAATCTGGCAATCCACTGGCGTTAAATAAACCGCGGCCGTGGAACTGGCCACCGGCTTGTTTGAACAGGCGTTGCCGGTGTCGGCGCAAGCATAATAAGCGCAGTAGGAATAATTCGGACCGCTATAACTAATGGCGCCGCCGCTTTTGCCGGCGCCAGCGCGGCAAGTATTCTTTTGGGCGTCAACGCAACAAACTCCCGCCCCTTTATTATTACATTCTTCTAAACTGGAAACTGAAGCGCAGTCTTTACAGACGCCTAAGCCGTCAGCGCCGGCCGTGTCGCAGTATTTGCCGCTGGTGCCGGAACAGTTGCACTTGGCGTTGGCGGCGGCCTGATCAACGCTGCCGCCGGCAGTTTTTACGGTGCAGCCGGTGCACAAACCAAAATCTCCGCCGCTGCCGCAGGTGTTATCGCAAGTCAGACCGGGACAGCAGTCCGGATTGCCGGCCGCGGTATTATTGGCTTTATTGCAGCAGCATTCGCAGCTGGCCGGAACCTGCCTCGTGCATTCATTATTAGAGCAGTTGGAACCGGCCGGGCAAATGGTTTTGTCCACGGCGCAGACTCCGGTCCCGTTCTCTTCCAGGCAAACAAAGCCGTCAGGGCAAGCGGAACAGGCCGTTCCCAAGCACTTGCTGCCGTCCACGCTTTTGGCGTAGCCGCTAACGCAGCTTTGCTGGCTGTCGTAATACCAAGCATTCCGGCCGTCAACCGAGCCGCACTTCAAAATCACCCGATTGCCGTTAACATCAGTCAAGCCGCTAGTTTCTTGGCTTTTATTTAAATCGCAGCTACCGGAAATCTTTTTACATCGATTAAGCGCCGCGCTGTAAGAACATAAATTGGTTCCGGTCGCGCCTTGACATTTAGTTAACTCCTGGCAAGCCTGGTTGCCGCAGCTGATACCCACTTTGGCCGGCCCGCCGCTACTGGTTGAACATTTGCCCGGCGAGTTGGGACAGAAATAAGCGGACGCGCACTGGCTGCCGTAGCCGGCGCAAGATTCTATTTGGCTTGGACTGCAAATGCCGGTGTTTCGGTCGCAAGTCTGGCCGGTCGGACATTGGCTGGAATCGGTGCATTCGCATAAGCAGGTTTTAGGATTACAAACCGGCGCGCCGCTGTAAGCGCCGCAACGGCTACTGTCCGCCTGGCATTGGGCATTATCACCGCTATTGACATTGCATGATTTTTTGCAAACGCAGCTGGCGGCATCGCAAACTAAATTAGCGCCGCATTGGGATTTAGTAACGTCGCAACTGCCGGCCGCGCCGCCCGAATAGCAAGGGTCGCCGGCCTGTTTGGCGCTGGTCCGAAAATTCCAACTGAATTCACAGCTGCCGGCTAATCCTTCTGAACAGCTGCCGGCTTTGCGGCAAACCCCTGACCATAAGCTGCCGGCGCCGCAACATTCTTCGCCGCTACTGCATTGGCTGCTGGTTGAACATTTGCCCACTTTAAAAGGCAGGGAGTTACTGATGCCGCCTTGGCTGGTGATAATTTTGACCGGTCCGGAAGCCGCGCCGGTGGGCACGTTAGAATCAATTTTCTGGCTGGTCCAACTGCGCACGCTACCAGCTTGATTGTTAAAATATTGTATCCGACCGCTGCCTTGAGCTGAACCGAATCTTTCGCCAAAAGCGGCCACCGGCTGGCCGGCCGGGCCGTTATTCGGCTCAAGCGAACATAATCCCGGAGCCGGCGTTCCGCCATTGATGGTAAAATCAGCCGGCGCGCTGGCCCGGCCGTCGCTACTATTTACCACGACTTTATAGGCGCCCAAATTATCTGCTTTAGGCACCTTGACTACGATATAATTATCATGCCACCAGCTTAAGCGGCAGGCCTCTGGAAAGTCTATATCAGCGTTAATCTGGTTAGCCGGGTCGGCCGGCAAATAAAATTTTACCGAGCTGGTTTGCGCGTTATAAGTTTTAAAATTGCGGCCGTAGATGGTGATATACTGCCCGGCCGGTCCGGCCGCTGGCTCAATATAATCAATGGCCGGATTTCTGGCCGCGTCGCTTTTAACCGTAAACGACAGCTTATTGGACGGTAAATTATTGACTTTAACGAAAACTGAACTCGGGCCAGCGGCCAAATTGGGCACGGCCGCGTCCACCGAAGTATTGGTCCAGTTGGTGGCATTATTGGCCGCCAGGAAGCTGGCGTCACTGCCGAATAAGACCGCCTGGCCGGTTCCATTAAAAGCATTGCCTTGTAAATTGAAACGGTCGTTTAAAAAGCCGCTTGTAGGATTAACCGAGCAGACGCCGGGCCGCTTTAAATTATTCACCAGAAAATCTTTAACTTGCGGCCCGCGGTCATTGTCAGTAGTGTCAAAATTATTATTTTTATCTTGAACCTTCAGGCTGCCGGTGTTGGCGCCGGCCGGCACCACGGCGATAATCTGGCTGTCGGACCAGGCGCTAGAGCAGCTGGCGTTTAGACTACTGGCCAAAGCTGCTTCTTTATTGTTGCTAAATAAAACTTTGCCAGCGGTATTGCCAAAATATCTTCCTGTAATACTGACAAAATTCCCAACCGCGCCATTAGGCGTGTCAGTATCGCAGCTGCCAGCCGCGCCGCAGTCCGCGTCAGCGGCGCAAAATTTATTTTTATCATTAGAGCAAAAACCGCCATCAGGACTGACGTTAAAAATTATCGGCTTGGTGCCGCAACGGCAGGCGCCGCTTTGGCAATCGCAGAAAAAGCTGGAGCATAAATTATCATCGCAATTCGCCTCGTCGGCGCCGCACTGATTAGGCTCGGCTTTATTGCAAGCTCCTCCTAAGCAGGCTAAGCAGTCACCGCCGCAATCAATATCAGTTTCATTGCCATCTTTTAAGCCGTTACAGCAATGGCCTGGCTTAATTACCGTGGTAAAATTACTGGACGCCGACTGGTTGGCCTGGTCATAGGCATAAAAACCGAAGCTATATTTATCCCCGGCCGCCAAAGCGCTGGTATCATATTTATAGGCATATGATTGATAAGTTTGCCCGCCGCCCGGCACCACCAAAGCCGTCTGCTCGCTCGCCTGGCCGTCTTTTTTTTGCGTAAAGCGCAAAGCGGCAATACCCAAATCGTCCCGGCCCCAACCCATAACGGTATTGGCATCGGCTTTTAAGCTGCCGTCGTCTTGGCAGATTTGCGCCGGCACCAAGCCGGCGGTCGGCGGCTTGGTATCCAATAAATCACCGGTAGAAAAAACAAACTCGCAAGCCGAACCCAGGCTGCAGCTTAAGCTCTGGTTGCCGACCGAGACAATGCCGCTATAGCCGTTAACCGTAACTTTAAATTTGCTCCAAGCCGGCAAGCAGTTTAGAGTTCCTTTCTCATCGCCGCAATTATCCGAATCTTTAAAATTAATCACCAGCCGGCCGTCGGTTATCTCCGCCAGGCCGACGATTAATTGCGGCGTAGCCAAAGCGGTTTCCGCCTTGGTCGCCGGATTTATGTTCGCGATTTTTTCCACTTTGAAATTAGCCGCTAAAACCGTCTGATTAACTTGGTCGCCTAAAGCTTTATTAAAAAAGGTTTTTATGACCACGTTCCTGACCGCGCCGGTGGTTTGGTCCACCGGCCTGGTGCTGGTGATACTAAAAGCATAACCCGAAGCGCCCGTACCAGCGCCACTTCCAGTGCCGCCGGCAGTGCCTTCGCCGCCGGTAGCGGCAATCAATCTGGACAGAATGAAACTGGCCAAAGCAAAAGCGGATAAGCAGATAACCAGGCCGATAACCGCGCCGGTTAAAACCTTTTTGGCCTTTTGAATTTTTTCCTCTTCCCCGTTAGCCGTCATCCAGACCCAGCCGCCGTAGATGATTAAAACCACGGCGACAATGCCCAAAAATCCCAGCGCTATTCTAATAATGTTGGCGATGATTACCCGCGGGTCAGCCACGCTTAAACCGGTAGCCGCCACCGGCTCTAGGCCGGTATCCAGCTCCGCGGCCAAGGCCGAATAAGCCATGGCCAGTATGACTACCAGTAAGCAAACTAAAAAAATCAGTTTTTTTAATTTTTTAAACATTAATTTTTATTGGCAGTTATTGTTATTGCTGGCCACCCCGTTGCAGCATGACGGGTTGCCGCTCACTCCCAAGCCGGAACAGGGCGTATAGCAATTCTGATAAATGTCCTTAATGCTGGAATTAAGCCGAACCGAATACTCCTGATTTTCGGCAAATTGGTCATGATTAATATTAGCCGTGGTTTTTTTGGCGCTAAAGTCATCATTTTTGGTTATCCAATAGTTATAGCCTGCGCCACCACTTTTAAAATTTATGCTTGAGCTATTTAAAGATGAGCTCATCAATAATTTAGAAAAAGTAGCTTGAGGGATGACCGACAAATCCACTCCGCTGCCGCCGACGACCGGGTTAACCTGATCCACTACTGGTGGCGTGATATCAATTGTATTATTAGTATTAAACAGCCAATAATAATCGTCGCCTTCGCCCCCGTGCGTTTGGTTGTTGGCGTTATAGGGCACTAAACCGCTTTGTGCCTGCGGCCCTTCGGCCGTGCCATTGCCGTTGCCGTCCAAAGAATTGCCGGCCAAATCAACCAAACCGTTGGCCGGGTAAGCGGCCAGGGGCGCTCCCGGCACCAATAAATTGGCGGCCGCGGCCAGAACT
>Ga0210019_1003687_pt1 | contig 13852 bp, 15 predicted proteins | sample CryGeyCG2114_020_2_FD_183969 | JGI IMG/M metagenome (GOLD analysis project Ga0210019, IMG submission 183969) | Groundwater microbial communities from aquifer - Crystal Geyser CG11_big_fil_rev_8/21/14_0.20 (SPAdes) (version 2) | ecosystem: Environmental > Aquatic > Deep subsurface > Groundwater ...
TTCATTTTTTGAAATTTTTCTTTCTTTATCTTCTTTTTCAGAATGAGATCCTAATGTATCTATCAATTCTTTTAATTCTGTTTTTGAAACTGGTATGACTTGTTTTATATTTGGTTTTTGAGTAAGAGCAGAAATGAAATCAGTATAAGCAACTAAAACTTTATCATAATTAAGAAGATTAAATTCTTTTATAAGAAGTTCTGATATTGGAACAATATCTCTAATGGAAATATTATTTGGTAATTCAAAGAAACTAGCGATGACTTTTTGTCCTATACGACGCATCACATTATTTCCCTTTTTCCCAATTGAAATAATCTCAATATTCACATCTTTATTTTCATCTTTTATTAAATGTAAAACTTTTTTTATTACTTGTGAATTATATGCACCACAAAGTCCACGATTTGAAGTAATAAGAACTAACAATACATTTTTTACTTCTCTTTCTATAAAAAGTGGATGAGTTATCTTTTCAGTATTTTTAGCAATAGATGTTAAAACTTCCCAAGAATATTCTGCATATAATCTCGAAGCAAGAGTAGAAGAGACAGCCCTCTTCATTTTAGAAGCAGCAACAAGTTCCATCGCTTTTGTGATTTTCTTTGTGTTCTTCACACTCTTTATTCTTCTTTTAATTTCTTTAGTACTTGCCATATAAATTAGCTTATAATTTTTGAGTCTTAGCTTTTAGCTAAAAAACTATTTTTAAAATCTTCAATTACTTTTTTTAATTCTTCTTCACCTGCATCTGTCCACATTTCTTTTTCAGAAATTTCTTTAAAGAATTTTTTATTATTATTTTCAGTATAATTTATGAGACCTTCTTCAAATTCTTTAATTTTTTCTACTGGAATAGTATCCATATAACCTTTTACTAATGCATAAAGCACTACTATTTGATGTTCTATGACCATAGGAGCGTATTGTGGCTGTTTTAATACTTCTACTGCTCTCTTGCCACGTTCAAGTTGTTGTTTTGTTGCATTATCAAGATCTGAACCAAATTGTGAAAATGCTTCAAGTTCACGAAACTGAGCCAAATCTAATTTAAGAGTACCTGCTACTTTTTTCATAGCTTTAATCTGTGCATTTGAACCCACACGAGAAACAGAAAGTCCAACATTTACAGCAGGACGAATACCTTTATAAAAAAGATCTGTTTCAAGAAATATTTGTCCATCTGTAATAGATATAACATTCGTTGGAATATATGCAGACACATCACCAGCTTGTGTTTCAATTATTGGTAAAGCTGTGATAGACCCACCTCCATATTCTTCATTTCTTCTACAAGCACGTTCCAACAATCTAGAATGTAAATAAAAGACATCTCCAGGATAAGCTTCTCTTCCTGGTGGACGTCGAAGAAGAAGAGAAATTTCACGATATGCTACAGCATGTTTAGAAAGATCATCGTAAATTATTAATACATCTTTTCCTTGATCCATAAAATATTCTGCAATAGATACTCCAGTATAAGGAGCAATATATGACAGTGATGCTGGTTCAGAAGATCCAGCTGATACAATGATTGTATATGCCATAGCACCACCTTCCTCTAATCGAGTTTGAATTTTGCGAAGTTTAGAATCTTTTTGACCAATAGAAACATAAACACATATCATATTTTGACCTTTTTGGTTTAAAATAGCATCAATAACAATAGCTGTCTTACCTGTCTGACGATCTCCTATGATGAGTTCACGTTGTCCTCTTCCTATGGGAATAATAGCATCAATAACTTTAATACCAGTAGAAACTGGTTTGTTTACAGATAAACGAGTAATGACACCAGGAGCAATTTTTTCAATAGGATAAGTTTTATCTAATTTAATAGAACCTTTTCCATCAATTTCTTGACCAAGAGCATTTACAACTCTTCCTATAATATAATCTGAAACAGGAACTTCAAGAATCTTACCAGTAGCTTTTACTTCATCACCTTCTTTTATTTTTGAAAAATCAGAAAGTACAATAATACCAATAGAATCTTCTTCTAAGTTAAGAGCAACACCTATTTCTCCATTTGGAAAAGTTACCATTTCTGATGATTTTATATCTGAGAGTCCAGAAACTTTTGTTATACCATCAAAAACTTCAAGAACATGACCCACTTTTTCAGCTTTTATTTGTGATGAGAAATTTTCTATTTCTTTTTTTAAATTTTCTACAATATAATTCGTGCTCATCCCGTTAGAAGTTATCCTAATTTACTTTAATTTTTAATAATATAAGATAACCTTGATTAATTTATAATTTATTCCCGAAAGTTAACTTCTAACGGGACTCATATTTTTCTTATTAAATGTTCTTGTAATTTTCTAATTTTATTCTTTATTGTTAAATCAATTATCTCATCATCTACTTCTATTCTTATTCCACCTAATAATTTTTCATCTATCATTTCATCAAAAACAACTTTTTCTATTTTATAACGCTTTTTTAAAAAAAGTGACAATTCTATCTTTGTTTCTTCTTTTAATTTTTTAGCACTCGATATTTTAACTATAATTTTTTTATTTTCATGATTAATTATTTTTTCTAATCGTTCTAATATATCAGTACTTTTTGATAAAAATCTTTTACGAGCTAGGAATTTTACTATCTTAGTATCTATATAGCGAAGTTCTGTTTCTCTTTTATCTTTTGAAACCAAATAAATCACGTTTGCTATATCATTGTTTGATATTATTGACATCCCAGTATTAAAATTTTAAATCTTTATTAATAATATTCATATGTTTTTGGTTTTTAATTATATTTATCATAATGTACTTACTCAAAAATTTAATACGGGACAAGTATTTTTATATATTGTTTAATTCTTTCATTGTTTTTTCATCAAAATTTCCATCTACCTTAGTATCAAGTATTTTCTCTGCTATTTTTACTGAAATAGAAGTAATCTCTTTTCTAGCTTCATCAACCATTTTAATTTTTTCATTCTCAAGATTTCTCTTACCATTTTCAATCATCAAAGCCACATCTTCTTTTGCTTTTTCTAACATAATAGATTTTTTCTCTTCAGCTTTCTTTTTTCCAACTTCCCATATCTTTTGTGCTTCATTACGAGCTTTTATCAAAACTTCTTCATATTCTACTTTTGTATTATTTAAAATTTCTGCATTTATTTTAGCATCGCTAACTCCTTTTGCTATTTTTTCCCCTCGCTCTTTCATGAGCTTGTTTAAAGGTTTAAGAGCATATATATATAAAACCACAAAAACAATCCCAAAATTAAAAACCTGAGCAATAATAATTTTTAAATCTATATGAAATGTATTAATAATTGAATCCATGTTTTTAAATAGGCTTTAGGCCTTAGGCTCTAGGCTCTAGCTTTTAATTTGCTAACGCCTAGCGCCTAGCGCCTAATTGCTAGGTTTAGATTGAAAATGCGATAACAAGTGCATAGATGGCGATAGCTTCTGCAAAAGCACAAGCTAAAAGCATTGGCACAAGAATTTTACCAGCAGCTTCTGGATTACGCCCAATTGATTCCATAGCTTTTGAACCAATCATTCCGATAGCTATAGCAGGACCAACAGCTCCGACGGCCATAACAATTGCTTTCGCGATAGTATTTAATTCCATATTTTTTCCGCTTACGCGGTGTTACTATTAATAATAATCGACTCTTTGTGTATTTCTTCATGTTCGTCGTGTTCATCATGATCAGTAGATGCAATTGTAAAATAAACTACAAGTAAAATTGAAAATATAAGTGCTTGAATAACACCTACAAGTATTTCTAAAAAAAGAAAAGGTATTGGAATAATATATCCAACTAATGCTGCCATAGAGACAAGTAAAACTTCACCAGCAAATACATTACCAAAAAGACGAAAAGACAGTGATGCAACTTTTGCAAACTCACCAACAATTTCAATTAAACCTACAAAGAACGTAATTGGAGCAACAATAATGATAGTAGGATCTTTTCGTATCTTTTTTCCTATCTGTCCAATTATTTTTAGATTAACATATTTATTAAAAGTTTTCCATATACCTATATAAAAAACACCAAACATATTTGCACCAACGACAGCCATGACAGACAAAGCAATAGTCGTATTAATATCAGCTGTACCTCCACGAACAAAAGGAACAAAAGCAAGTCCTTCTTCTCCTTTTTCTATAAGTCCAAAACCACCTAATGGAAGTATTCCAAACCAATTATTTACAAGAATAAAAAAGAAAACAGAAATTGCAACTGGAAAAATCTTTAAAGATAATGCTCTATCATTTGTAACTTGATCACAAAGAGACAAAGCACCTTCTACAACAACTTCAACAAAATTTTGTATTCCAGTAGGAATCTCTTTGAGTTTTTTTCTAATAATAAAAGATAAAATTATTATAATAACTACAGCTATCCAACTAGTAAACAAAGCATTTGTAATTATAAAATTTCCATAATGATAAATCGGTTCAGCAAAAAGAGTAGATTCATGAAATATTTGTTCTTTATTTATTATATCTTTATTAGATTGTTCTATTTTTATTATTATATTTTCTTCTTGTGTCATAAATTATTTTTTTCTTCCTTTTTTATTTTAGCTGCATATTTTTTTACAGCTTTTACTATACCATATGATGATATTAAAAAAGCTACACCAGTAAGTGCTAGTAGTAAGTATGGTTTTGTACCATAACGTTCATCTAAAGATTTACCTCCTATTGCAGCAGCTATAACAGGTAATGCAATCCAAGTTGATATTTCACTAAAAACTTCAACTGCTGGTTTCCACCAAATACTATTTTTACTTTTATTTTCTTCCACTACCATGTGGGCGTGGTAGGAATTGGACCTACGGCCTCTGTCTTATCAGGACAGCGTTCTACCACTGAACTACACGCCCTAAAATCACTACCTAAACAGAGTATATCCAATATAACAAAATATTTTAGTTTAATCAAATTAAAAAAGCTCTGATACAAATCAGAGCTTTTTTAAAAAACTAATTAAATATTAGTATTCTCTGCGTTGACCACGATTACCTCCACCATATCCACCATTACTGTTTCCACCATATCCACCACCTCCACTTTGTCTTGGTGGTCTAGCTTCCATTGGACGAGCTTCATTTACTGTAAGCTTACGTCCTTCGAATTCTTGTTCATTAAACATTGAGATAGCAGCTTGTGCTTCCTCTGTTGTTGCCATTTCTACGAATCCAAAACCCTTTGAGCGACCTGACATTTTATCTATAATAATCACAGCAGATGTAACTGCACCCGCTTGTGCGAAGAGGTCTTTTAATGCATCTTCTTGAACACTGTAAGGGAGTCCCCCTACATATAGCTTTGTAGCCATACTATTTACTTCTCTTATTTTTTAAAAAAATAAGCAAAAACTAATTATAATGCTCTAACTTCAGATTAGAACGTAGATACTCTTGTCGCTCAATGATCTCTTTAACAAAAACCTAAAAGCTCGCGGAGAAACTACATAGTAAGTATTACATATACATAAATAAAAAGCAAAATTTTATTCCTCCTCCTCGCCTGTCTCTCCAGATTGTAATGCTTCAAAAATTTCTTCTATATATCCTCCCATTATCTTTGGTAAATTATGCCAAGATTTTTTTATACGATGATCTGTGATTCTATCTTGAGAAAAATTATATGTACGAATCTTTTCTGATCTATCTCCAGTACCTATTTGATCTTTTCTCACACCTGCATATTTTTTAGCCTCTTCTTCTTCTTTAAGTTGCTGAAGTTTAGCTGTTAAAATCATTAAAGCTTTTTCTCTATTTGCCAACTGGCTCCTTTCATTTGTTGAACGCACATCTATACCTGTAGGTTTATGAATAAGTCGTACTGCTGTCTCCACTTTATTTACATTTTGTCCTCCCTTTCCACCTGAACGAGAATATTCCATATCTAAATCTGCAGGATTTATTTTAAATAAAACTTTTTTTCTAATTGGAAGTACTGCCACAGATGCAGTAGAAGTATGTACTCTGCCATTTTTTTCTGTAGCAGGCACTCTTTGTACTCTATGTACGCCAGTCTCATAACGCAACATTTTATATACATCCTTACCTTTAATTTCAAAACTAGCTTCTTTATATCCACCAAGCTCATTTTTTGATTCATAATTAGTTTTCCATTGCCATCCTTTTATTACAGAAAATAATTCATACATATGTGCAAGCTCCCACGCAAAAAGAGAAGCCTCATCTCCACCTGCCCCAGCTCTCACTTCTAACACTATTTCATTCGCCATTCCTTTTGACTCTAACTTTTTTGTGGCGTTAAGCTCGTGGTTATCTAAAATATCTTGAATTTGTTTTTCTGTAGTTTCTCTCTGTTCTTGTATAGATTTAAGTTCTTGTGATGCTATTTCATGTAGATCATCATCACCTCCCATCATTTCACGTACTTGTTCTTCTTCACGATTTAAACGCTCTAAAATACCAGCTAAATAGCTCGTATTGTGATTCTTTTTTAATTCGTCTAAATTCATTTACTTTTTATGTGATTTTACTTTGGCAACAAGAGCACGACGTTTATTGAAACGTTCTACGCGTCCAGCAGTATCCATAACTTTATCATTACCAGTATAAAAAGGATGGCAATGACTACAAATTTCCATTTTTATTTCAGGCATTGTAGAACCTACTTCAAAAATAGCTCCACATGCACAAGTAGCTTTAGCTTTAATATCAAATTTTGGGTGTATATCTTTTTTCATTATTTGAAAACAATATCACAATTCTAACTTGAAAGCAAATCTATATTATCTTGAATAGTAGATTTAAACTTTTGTACACTTCTACTATATGAACAAGATGAACCACCAGAACCATAATATCTACAAGCTGCTTTATTTTGTGCACTTGTACTACTGCCTATTGCACCAAGATCTGTGAGATACATTGCTGAAGCTGTAAAAGCATCACGAGGAGACCATGGATTAGCAAAATATCCTAAAACATTTTTTAAACGATCTTCAAAAATTTTCCAAGTCGAAGGAATAAATTGTGCAGGCCCCATAGCTCCACCCCATCCAGCTACACCAGCAATAGGACAAGATACAGCAGTTTGAAATGCATTAAAACCAAGAGTATTTGTAATTTCTAAGAATGGGCCTACATCTCGAGTAGGTTTCATCACATTTTTAAATTTGATTCCTGTATTTTTACCAATTCCTTCACCAGTATCTGTATCTGTTAAATAACACTGGCCGACATTAGCACCAAGATTACTTTCTTGAGTAAGAATAGCAAGTAAAAATGCAGGATCAACCCCTGTTTTCATTTTAGCTTCATTAGCGTATGTAAGTGCAGTTCCAAATTCAATTTTCTGAGAAATACCAGCTAAATTAAACAAAGCGCTACGAATCTTATCAGCTTGAGCCCTTTTTTGAGCAGCAAGTTTTTTATACTCAGATTCTTTATTTTTAGAAATAGCTAAAAGTTCTTTTTGTTGTGCTTGTGATTGTGCTACTTTTTTTTGTGCATTTTCAAGTTCTGCTTTTGCATCTGTTTCAGCATTTTGTTTTATTTCAAGATCTTTCTTTTGTGTTTCAGTCTCAGTTTTTATACCTCTAATTTGATCCACTGATGTCTTTATAGCTTGTTTAATAGAATCATAAGATTCAAGATCACTATAAAAAGTAGAAAGGCTCTCATCAGAAAATATTAAATAAATAAAATCTTGATTATCAAAATCATTTGTATTTCGTAACAATTGAGCCAAAGATTCATATTCTCTGTCTATTTTTTCTGAAAGTGTATCTATTTTTATAACTTTATCTTTTATATCAACCTTAAGTTGCGCTATTTTAAAAGCTCTGGCTTTAACTTTTGTTTTCAATGCATTTATTTGACTAGTTAAATATTCTACATCTCCTTTTAATGTTCCTGTTTGTTTTTGTTGTTCTTTTTGTTTATTTAATAAATCAGCAAGCTGAGCTTCTATTTGAATAAGTTCATTTCGACAAAAATCCTTATTAGTCAATGAAGAAGAATCATTTAATGTAAGACAATCAAAAGAAGCCTTCGCATAAGGCGTTTTAAATATAGAAAAAATAAATATTATAAAAAAAATTGTAACAAAAAAAGCTATAACTGTCTTTCTCATCATAGCTTTTATTATAACATATTTATATAAATTTTATAAAAAATTATTTATCTTCTTTTACTTCAGCCACCACCTCTTCTACACCCTCTTCTTCTTTCTTCCCTTTCTTTTCAACCTCAATTGCGGAAAGATCAACTGATGCAACTTCTTCTTTTTCTTCAACTTGAAGAATAATAGAAGCAACAACTTCACTTCCATCAGTTACAAGAACAACTCCAGTTGGTAATTTTATATTAGAGACAAAAATCTGACTTTCTATAGTTTCAAGTTGTGATAAATCAACCATTAAATTATGTGGAAGGTCTTTTGGCAATGCTTCTATTTCTATCTCATGAAGCACCTTAACAAGATTTCCTAATCCATTTTTAACGGCATTTGATATACCAGAAAATTCAAGTGGAACGTTAACCTTTATCTTTTTATTCATATCTACAACAAGAAAGTCTACATGTATAGGTTCATCTGTGACAGGATGCACTTGTACATCATGTATAAGCACATCAATATTATTATCACCTATTGATATTTTAATAGTAGAAGATTCTCCAGCCTTTCTCCATATTTTTTTAAATTCAACGATTGGTATAGAAATAGATGTAGTCTCTTTTTTTATTCCATAAAAAACAGCAGGTATTTCACCTGTTTTCTTTAAAGTATCTGAATTGACACCTTCATTTCTTTTTTTAGCTTTAATTATAAACATAGAAACATTATATATAAAAATATAAAAAAAGCAAATTTAAACCTTATGTATAACATTATGCTCTAATGCAATATGAGATATTGCATATTCTTTTGTACCACTACCATCTTTTGAAATAATTTTCTTACCTATATTAAAAATATTTTTTTTATCAAAAATTTTCTTAATATCTTTAAATATCATAATCATATTTGTACCATACATTTTCTTTAAATAATGAGTGCGTATAATACCATCATTATGTTCAGCGGTTATTGAACCTTGATATCTAATTACAAGATCATACACCTTGTCTCCAAGTTCCATTATTATTTTAGGTGTATCAAGACGTCTGAAATCCATAAGAGGAATAATATGAAAATTACCATCTCCTACATGTCCTGCTATTGTATAAACTAATTTATATTGTTCTAAAATCTTATTAAGTTCTGGGATAAATTTAGGTAAAAATTCTGGACGAACTATGATGTCATCTATAAATGGAGCAGTGTGAAGTTTAGCTACATGTTTTCTTAAAAGTGAAAAACTCTCTCTTCTAATATCCCAATATTTTTCTGATTCTTCTTCAGATTTAGTTATATGTACCTTAAGTTTAAAATCTTTTATTTTTTCTTTTAAGGAAATACATTGTCTATATACTAACTTTTGACTATCTCCAGCAAATTCTGTAAGAACAATTAATTTTGGAAAACCTTTTCTGTTGAAAAAATTCTTAAACATCATTCCTAATTCAGGTATAAAACTCCACATAAATTTAATCATACCCAACAAACCCTTATTTTTTAAAAAATCTGGAAAGAATCTAACAGCCAATTTCATTGTCTTATCATCATATGTCTCCAATGTTTCAGGATTAAATTGTAAAATCTCTTTTACAAGACGACCCAATGATTCTAAATCATTAATAAAAATAACTACGAGTTTAGAATGTTTAGGATTTTTAACGAGTTTAAAAGTAATTTCAGTAGCTATCCCCAACGTACCTTGCGATCCCACTAAAAGTTTATTAAGGTCAAAAAATACAGAATCTAAAGAATTGTGCTCGGTGTGGGCCCCAACAGGTACTCCTGGAAGGGTTAAGCCGGAAGAATTTTTTAGATTCTGTATTTTTTTTAGAACATTCCAAATATAATAACCAGCAGAATTTTTATGAACATTTGGCTTTGCATGATTTATTTCATCTTTATTTTTATTTATTAAATTATAAATATTTTTATAAATATCACCTTCAAAATCTAATTGCACAATCTTTTTTGTTAATTCATTTTGTGTTAATGGTTTTACTACATATTCATTTCCATCAGAAAAAACTATTTTAGTTTCTAAAATATAATCTTCAGTTTTTCCATATTTGAGTGTCCGTTCTCCTGCTGAATTATTACCAAACATTCCACCCATAGCATTTAAACTTTTTGATGCAGTATAACAAGGTAAAATAAGTCCTTTTTCTAAAGTAATCTTTTCAAAATCTCTATAGAACATCCCAGGCTGCACAGTAATGGAATCAGGATTTGAAGAATTTTGAACGGTGTGGGTCCCAACAGGTACTCCTGGAAGGGTTAAGCCGGAAAAATTTTTTAAATCCTGATTCCATCGTACTAATTTATTCATGTGCCGTGTAAAATCTAAAATTAAAGATTCCCCTATTGCTCCGCCAGACATATCTGTCCCTGCACATCTACAAGTAATGGAAAGATTTTTATAATCTTTATTTTTTTCAGGATCGGCATATTTATCTTTATTTTCACTTACCCATTTCACTAAATTCTGAACATCTTTTGAATCCATAGGGAAAAGAACAAGCTTAGGTCGCACTTCAAAAATGCTCGCATCACGAGAATATTTTGAAAGCACTTCATCACTATCTTCCACTTCTCCCCTAAAAAATTTTTGTATTTCTTCTTTCACTTGTTTAAATATTATAACAGAAATGATATAATAAAAACATGAATATTGAAGTTGAAATAAAAGTAAAAATAGATAATTTTGAAGAAATTAAAGAAAAAGTCTCAAAAATAGGAAAATTAATAAAATCAATAAAACAAATTGATGATTATTATGTTCCAGAGCATAGAGATTTTTTTGCCAGGAAACCTCATCCAGTAGAGTGGTTAAGGATAAGAACGAACCCAGATAAAGTTGTTTGGGAATATACCAAATCTATAAATCAGAGAGAAGATGGAGATTATGATTATGCCGAAGAATATGAGACAGAAATTTCAAATAAAAGTGAATTAGAAAAAATCTTAGGATTTTTAGATTTTAAAAAATCTGTGACTATAGAAAAATATAGAGAATACTGGATGTGTGATGATATTGAAGTTGCACTAGATAATGTCACAGGACTTGGGTATTTTATAGAGGCAGAGGCCAAAGGAGATTTCAAAGATGAAAAAGAAGCAAAAAAGGCGTGCATAGATTTTCTAGAAGGTCTTGGAATAAAAGACGTTGAAAACAAACAAATAAAAATGGGTTACCCACAAATTTATTTGGAAAGTAAAAAAAATTAATTAATCAAAAAAATTTGAATTAAATGCAAAAAATTTTTAATTTGATTGAAGATTTATGAAGACATATTTATTTTAAATTATTAAAAAGTTTTAATCTGGCTTCTACGACTTTTTCTATTGCTTCTACTGCAGGTTGTAATATTTTAGCTGGAGTTATTTCAGATGGATTATCTTTCAATGATTGCTCCACTGCTTGTCTGAAAGCTAAACGAATTTCACTATTTATATGTACGATAGCAATACCAGACTTGATAGCATTTACAAAATCTTCATCACGTAATCCTGAACCACCATGAAGAACTAAAGGTATACCTGTAGCTTTTCTAATTTCTGCTACAAGTTCAGTATCAATATGAGGTTTACCAGTTTTAATAAGACCGTGAATACTACCTACTGATGGTGCAAATAAATCTATACCTGTCATCTCAACAAATTTTTTAGCATCTTCTATTTTTGTTAATACTCCAGCACCTTCGGGAACAGAATCTCGAATGATTGACCCTGAACCTATAAATCCAAGTTCAGCTTCAACTAAAACATCTCTACCAGTTTTTATATTTACTTCATGAGCATAATCAACGCATTGTTTTGTAACTTTTATATTTTCATCAAAAGATAATTTTGCAGCATCAATAATTACAGAATCAAAACCAACATCTATGCATTTTTTTACTGATTCAAAACTTGCATGATGGTCTGCATTCAAAAAGATAGGATAATCATCTCTTTCACGAATAGATTTGATTAAAGCCACTGCTTCTTCTATACCAACAAATTTCTCTTCTCCTTCTGACAAACCTATTATTATTGGGACATTCAATTTCTTTGCTGCATTATAAATACCATGTAAACCTTCTAAATTTGAAATATTAAAATGGCCTATAGCCACTCCTTTCTTTTCTGCTTCTTTTATATATTCACGAAGTGTCTTCATCCTTATATTATATCAAATCTTTAAGCATTTTAATAACTATTTGTGGATTCGCACTGCCATTACTTTCTTTTATTACCTTTCCAACAAGAGACATAATTGCATTTTCTTTTCCACCTTTGTATATATCCACAACTTCAGAATTTTCTGAAATTATTTTTTCTACAATAGCTCTAACCTCCCCTTCATCATTTTTTTGTAACAAACCTTTTTCTGTTGCAATTTTTAATGGTGATTCATCTTTTACTACAATCATAGCCAATATATTTTTCGCAACACGAGAAGAAATCTTGTTTTCTATAACCAAATTTATTAATTCCGCAAAATTCTTCCCAGCCAAACGCCAGGCGTTTGGTTGAGTCTTTTTGAGTCCTAAGTAGTCAGAAGTTATATAATTTGAAGCTATTTTAATCTTTTCCCGACATGAATGAGGTTCATCTCTGGCAGGTTTATCATTAAGAATTTTTACAATTTCTTCAAACCATTCTCCTAATTCTTTATCATTAATATAACTCTCAATATCTTCATCTTTAATACCAAAATCGTTTTTGTATCTCAATCGTTTTTGTACAGGAAGTTCTAATAATTCATTTTTTATCTTTTCTAAATCAAAAACTTCATGTAATTTCATTTTAGGTAAATCTGGTTCTGGAAAATATCTATAATCATGACTAGATTCTTTTTTCCTTTGTGAAAATGTCTTTTGTTTACTCTCATCCCAGCCACGAGTCTCTTGCACTATTTCATCTTCTTTATTATTTTCAAAAAGTTCTATCATCCTGTCCAATTCAAATTTGATAGCTTTTTCTACACTTTTAAATGAATTCAAATTCTTTACTTCCACTTTCGTTCCTAATTTACTTTTATCTTTTGAAATTGAGATATTTGCTTCTACTCTCATTTCACCTTTTTCCATATTTGCTTCTGATACCCCTAGATACCACAAAATAAGTTGAAGCTCTTTTGCAAAATTAGATGCTGATTTTGCAATTGTCTCAGCACTATCTAGAGTAAGAGGTTCTGTCACAAGCTCCATCAATGGCACTCCAGCACGATTAAAATCAATTAGAGAGTATCCACTCCCCACAAGTTCAACTTGTGGGGAATTTCCTTCCCTGTGTTTATTATTTGCTGTGTCCTCTTCTAAATGCACACGAGTCACATCAAAATCTGCAAGATGCCCTCCAGAAACTATAGGATGTTTATATTGTGAAATCTGATAACCTTTTGGAATATCTGGATAAAAATAATTCTTACGATCAAATTCTGTAAAATCAGCGATACTTCCTCCGATAGCTAAACCAACCTTTATAACATTTTCTATAGCTTTTTTATTTATCACAGGCAAAGTACCAGGATGTGCCATACATACAGGACAAATATTTATATTTGGTTTTTCTTCATCTGGATTATTTCTGCAACTACAAAACATCTTTGTATTTGTCTTAAGTTCTGCATGAATTTCTAACCCAACTGTAGGATAATATTTCTTTTCCATAGTTTTATTTTAGCAATAAACGAGGAGCAAAAACAAGTTTACTTGTTTATTATACGAGTGCCATTGCTATATGCTACTCCATTTATTTTTTTCTTTAAAATTTTTACTAGTTC
>Ga0210019_1003693_pt1 | contig 13843 bp, 13 predicted proteins | sample CryGeyCG2114_020_2_FD_183969 | JGI IMG/M metagenome (GOLD analysis project Ga0210019, IMG submission 183969) | Groundwater microbial communities from aquifer - Crystal Geyser CG11_big_fil_rev_8/21/14_0.20 (SPAdes) (version 2) | ecosystem: Environmental > Aquatic > Deep subsurface > Groundwater ...
CATTAGAATGTACTTGTTTATAAACTTTATGGTCATGTTCATGTACATATCTTTTGTAGGTTTTAGGGGAAAATTAAGGAATTAAAGACAAAGTCTACATTATTTATTACTAAAAAGAAATTCATCCATGTTTGGATTATATCCTATTGGCATTGTAATTACTCCTTTGCCTCCATTGTTAAGACAATTTTCTTTTAAATTTTTTATTGATTTGCTAATTTTTAATGGATCTTGAATTTTCTCATCAAAACCTACATGTTCTAAAGTTGAAATGCTCACTATTAAATCATATTTATTAATTGGTTTAAAGTTTATCACATCCTCATTGATAATGCTTTTTCCCCTTTCATATTTATCTATAACATCCCATCTTATAGGATAATAATGAGTTAATACTGCCCCAAATTCTAGAATTCTTTTGGAAGAAAATTTTTTTAGATATTCGATAATGATTGGAACTTCTATTACCCTTTCATTTTTCCAGGTGGTGTTATATCTGTTGTAAAAATAAGGGAGTCTCTTCCCTTGAAAAGAAAAAAAACCTTTTGGTTTAAAAAAAATGACAACCGAAGAAAAAAAGAGAAGAATATTTCTAATGGGAGAATAAATAAAAAACAAAAACAATTTTACAAACAAAGATTTTACTCCTTCTTCTTCTAAAATTTTTCTCGCTTTAATAAACTTTTCTTTTCCTTTAGTCTGGGGGGTATACATTGTATTATTTTTAAGGTTGTTTAATTTATTTAATATATGGACCAATTAATTTTATCAATTTCTGATTTCTTTTCTTTAAAGAATATTTCCCCCCCTCTTCTACTAAAAATTGTTGTTCTTTTGCCATTTTTCTTAGAATGTCTCTATTTTTAATTAAAATTTCACTCTTTTTAACAAATTCTGGAACAAACTTGAGACATTCTTCTTTTTTAGACAAGATTTCATAATCTTTATCAACGTTCAAATAATGTTCTTTAAGATCCTTTTTGCTTTTAAAAATCTTAGAACTGTCTATCAAAAGACCGGTCTTATTATCAACTATTATGTCATATGCTACTCCATAATCAAAACAAACAGGGGGTATCCCAAACTCCATAGATTTGGTAAAAAGATCAATTCCGGGGATGGGAACAAGTAAGATATCCGAAGAAGCAAACAAGTCATTCATCTTATCTTTTGGAAGGTATTTTCTCAGAAAAATTAGTCCAGGAACATTTTTATATTTTTCAACTAAGTCCTTATCAATGTTTGCTCTTACAAAAAAATTAAGATTTCCATACTTTTTGGCTAATTGGACATAGGTTTCCAAAGCGATTATTCCTCCTTTGGTGTTAAATGCAATTGGATTATTTATTGATGAAACAAATAAAAAGTTTAAGACTTTTTCATTTTCTCTTTTTGATTTTGAACTTTCCCCCGCAAAGGGAACCACTTTTATTTTATTTTTAAATTTGGAACAGTTAATAGTTTTTATTAATTCATCAGAAGTTGATTTGGTCCAACACATTATTGCTTTACATTTCTCACTTTTCAACCTATTTGAGATATACTCTTTATTTTTTTCTAATTCCGAATAATTATAATTAGTTAATCCAATAATGGTTTCTAAATCTATTATGAAATCAAATTCTGGAGGGGGTAATTGATTGAAACAAAACAGGAAATTTTTTTCAGGACTTGTTTTTAATTTCTTTTTCAGATTGTCCAATTTCAAAGATTTTCTAATAACTTTCATAATAAAATAATATAAATTACGTATTATTTTATTTTCTTTAATTCCATAAAAAGTAGACCATTTTTTTGGAGAATAATTTATTTGATAATTTTTAGAAAAAAATTCTATTGTGGATTCGTAAACCGTGGGAAATTTTTGATTGAATGGGTAAAGAGCGAGTATTTTTTTTGATTTTTGACTCATTTTTTCCCCATTCTTTTTTATTTTATTCCCCATTTCTTTTAAAAACCTTAATTACTTTTAAATCTTTATGAAAAGAACCATTACCAAAACAAATTTATCTGAAGTTGCTGCAAAGGGATCTATTTATACTTTTTTATCTCTTTTGATTCAAAAATTTTGGGGGCTTCTTTTTACTGTTATTCTTGCGCGTTTACTTTTGCCTGAACTTTTTGGGGTTTATGCCCTTGTGATTTCCATTGTTACTATTGCGATGACATTTACTGATTTGGGGATTGGAACAACTGGGATAAGGTATATTTCTGAATCTTTAGGTAAGGGGAACAAGAAGGAAGGAAGAAGTTATGCAAGATTTTTTTTGAAGATGAAATTTGCACTTGTTTTGATCACAATTATAATCTTGTTTGCATTCTCAAAATATTTATCTTTTTCAATTTACAAAAACCCTTTTATTTATTATCCGTTGATTTTTTCTTGCTTTTTTATCATTTCTGAATCTTTTAGGGAATTTTTTTCTGGATTTTTTGTAATAAGAAAAGATTTGAGACCTACAGTGTACTTTAATTTATTATTGCAAATTTCAAAAATATCCTTCTCCGTTTTAGCAATTCTCTTCCTTATATCTGAATTTGAAATTTCTGGTCTTTTTCTCGCATTTTTTGTTTCTAGTTTTATTACTCTTTTAATTTCACTTTATATTCTTCTAAAGAAAGACAAAGAATTTCTCCTAGGAAAAATTAATAAAGTTGATAGGTTCAAAATAAATAATTATTGGAAATTTATGGCAATCGCAACACTTTCGATAGCCTTTTTTGGTTCAATTGATACTCTCATGTTGGGGGCCTTTGTTAGTACAGAATATTTGGGTTATTATAGAGTCTCTATGAGTCTCATATTAACTGTGGCTTCCTTGTTTCCTTTGTCAGCTATCTTTTTACCTATATTCACTCAAATCCATCAAAAAAGATTTATTAGAGGATTTCAAAAAACAATACGATATATCTTGATTTTTTCAATCCCTGCAACAGCGGGAATAATTTTTATTTCAAAACATCTTATTTTTTTAATTTATGGCAGCTTATACCTTCCAGCAATTTCTTCTTTTTATTTCCTTTCTCTTTTAATTATTACTACTCCCCTGATTGGATTATATTCTACAATTTTAGAATCAAAGGAAAAACCAAAAATTGTTGGCAATGCAGTTTTAATTTCTTTGGTCGCAAATGTTGTCTTAAATTATATTGCAATAAAACTTTTTATCTCAAATCCTCTTGAAGTGATTGCAGGAGTTGGCTTTGCTACTGCAATTAGCAGATTACTTTTACTTGGAATTTTGATATTTTATTCTGAGAAAGGACTTGGAATCAAAATTAAAGGAATTGGATTAAGAAAACCCCTTTTAGCTACATTAGTTATGGGAATTTTTTTATACACCTTTAGTTCTTATGTTGACATAAACCTCTTCACAGGAATAATTGAAGTTCTTCTTGGAGCAATAATTTACTTTGGAGTTTTGATTTGGTCTAATGGTCTTAATAAAGAAGATTGGACACTTTTGAAAGGTCTGATTAAAAAAACATAAAGAAAGTATATTTTACATGAGGGCAAATTTTTTAAAGTTATTTTCTTGATATTTTTAATGGAGAAAACCTTAATAATTAATCCGCCAAGCCCATTTCTCTTAGATGAAAAAGTTTTTCCTAACCTTGCTCCACTTTTTGTTGCCTCAGCGATGTTAAGAGATGGTTACAATGTAGAAATTCTAGATCTTTCTGGAAGAAAAGATTATAAGGAAGAAATTGGAAAAAGGGCACTTGAATATGATGTCTTTGCATTTACAGGAACTTCCTCACAATTGCCATTCAATCTAGAAATACTTGGTGAATTAAAAAGAATAAATCCTTCTTCTTTTTCTGTGATTGGGGGGCCTCATGCTTCGGTTGTTTCATCTTTAAGAAGAAAAATGAAATCCCAATTCGGGGAGGGACCTGATCTTGAAAAAAAACTTTTGGAATATGATCCAAACTTTTCACCATTAGAAAAATTTGATTTAATTATAGATGGGGAAGGAGAAGTTGCTTACAAAGAAATTTTTAGAGGAGGAGAAAAATGGCGAGAAGGGGGAATAGTTCATGACTTGAATAGCTTTCCCATACCTGATCGTGGACTCATAAATTTTGAAAATTATCATTACGAAATTGATGGACTAAAAGCAACAAGTATTATTACCCAAAGGGGCTGCCCTTTCACGTGTTATTTTTGTTCTGGAAGAGACACAGATATTTATCGAAAAATAAGACTTGATGGATTTTTGAGAGTTAATTCTCCTGAAAGAGTTCTTGAAGAGATGGATTATCTACATGAAAATTTTGGAATAGAAGCTTTTATGTGGTATGATGATGAGATAAATCTGCATAATGAAAAAATAAAAGATTTAACAAAACTCTTACAAAAAAGACCTTATAAACACAGGGGATTCATAAAATCAGAATTATTTGTGAGATGGCCTGAGCAAGCAGAACTTCTTAAAAAAGCAGGATTTGTTGAGCTTTGCACTGGCGCCGAAAGTGGGTCTAATGAGATTCTAAAAAAATTTGTCCGAAAACACACTACAAGAGAAACTAATAAAGAGGCCGTAAAATTGGCCCAAAAAAATGGCATGAGATTTAAAGCATTCACAATAATAGGGCACCCTTATGAAAAATATGAAGATGTTATGTTGACCAAAGACTGGATTTTAGAGGCACATCCAGATGATTTTGATGTTACCATTCATCAACCTTATCCAGGGGCTCCCGCATATGACAATGCGGTTAAAAATAATCAAATTGAAGGTTACGAATGGGCTTATGAAGGGGGGCTATTCTTTAATAAGACAGATTATTCAAAACACACAACATTCTATAAGGGAGTCCCGGGAGAATATGTCTCTACTGTGAGGACTCCTTCACTTTCGGCAAAAGAGATTGTGAAATTAAGAGAAGAAATTGATTTTGAACTCCGAGAAAAATTCGGGTTGAGGCAAAACAAAAGAATGGATGAAGTATCTTATGGGGGACAAACTAAAAAGTAAATTTTATAACTGATTTCTTACTGGTAATAAAATGAAAATTTATGATTGTTTTATCTTTTTTAATGAACTGGATCTATTAGAGATTCGATTAAAGACTTTAGATAAAGTGGTGGATTATTTTGTGCTGGTTGAAGCAGATAAAACTCATAGGGGAAAGAAAAAACCCCTTTATTATGAAAAAAATAAAAAGAGATTCAAAAGATGGGAGAAAAAAATAATTCACATCATAGTCAAAGACATGCCCAAGATAGGGATATCCTATGGAAAGAATTGGAAGGTTAATTCAATTCTTAAAGGGGGCCCCTGGAAATTGGAAGCCTATCAAAAGAAACAAATTGCGCGAGGATTAAAACACTGCGATAATGAAGATATAATTATGATGTCCGATTTGGATGAAATTCCCCGCCCTGAAAAATTCCCTGAAATGATTAAAGCCTTAGAAGGAAAGGAAAAGATAGCTCTTTTTGATGAAAATTTTTATAATTTCTTTTTTAATGGTTTTACTTCCTCTGGATGGACCGGAACAAGAGCATGTAAATTTAAAAATTTGAAAAAAATGTTTCATATGAATATGAACCGATATCGACACCTCTGGAATGTTTCATTAAGAATAAAAATGTATTTTGGAAAAAAAATTTATTTAATAAAAGAAGGAGGATGGCACTTCTCCTTTCTTGGAGGGGTTGATTCCATTATTAACAAAATTTCTTCCATATGTCACTTCGAAAAAGACACTCCAGATAATAAAGACCCAAAAAAAATACTGGAAAAAATAAGGAAAGGGGAATTTCTTTATGATAATAAAAAAGTAAAATATGTTCCAATAGATTCTTCTTTTCCGGAGGAAATTTACAAAAATCAAAAAAAGTATGAAAAATATATAATGCCCGTTAAGGCAAAATAGGGTTTTTTCTCCAGTTATTCCTTTCTCTTCTCTTTTGTTTTATTTCTTTTAGATTTTTTATATTTTCTGCATATGCCTTCAAAAGAGATCCTGTCTTTTTGAAAGGATATTTGCTTATTAATGCTGACCCAAAATGAATAACTGTATACTTTATAATATCTCGCCAAGAATGATTTAGCCACTCAAGACGGATTGAATTTCTTTTTTTTATGTACCAAATCCAGTCTTTTACATGACCTGTTGAAGAACCTCCCCTATGAACTATTTTTGTATCTCCCAAATAGAAAAGTTTGAAACCTTTTTTTGATGCCCTAAAACAAAAATCTGTTTCTTCCCCATAGGCAGGATTGAATTTTTCATCAAGAAGTCCAATTTCATCAATTACTTTCCTTTTTATTAAAAAACATGCTCCAATTACATTTGAAACTTCATAAGTTCCAAAAGTCTCCGAGGTTTCATTTTTATCTCCTTCAGATTTTAGAAAATTTAATTTTTTGTTTCTGAAAAACCACTGAAGGCTTCCATCGGGAAAGATCACCTTGCTCCCCACAATTCCGGCTTTTAGGTTTTTTTCAGAGAAATTTATCATCTCGCTCATCAAATTTTTATCAATGATTTTTGCATCATCATCAATGTGAAAGATATAGTCTGGATTATATTCTTCGATTGCCTTTTTTATTAAACGGTTGTTCGAACTTGAGTATCCTTCATTTTTTTTATTTTCCGAAACATTGACCAAAGAAAAGTTTTTCCTTATTTCTTTTGCAATTTTTCCTGTCCCGGAATCATCGACAAAGTATATCTTGTAATTTTTGTAATTTACATTTTTCTTTATGCTTGAAAGGCACTCTTTTAATGTTTCTAATTGGTTGAATGTAGAAGTTATTATTGCTACTTTCGGCTGATTTTTTGATTTTTTTGGCATATTTATAAGAAATTCCTAATTCTTTTAAATATTCTTGTAAAAATAAATCTTTATAAATAAAATCTTCAGTAAAAGATTATGAAGAAGATATACATTGCCGGTTGCGGAGGCATGCTTGGAGAAGCGTTTTACAGGCAATTTAAGAACGATTATGAATTGAAGTGTACTGATATTGATGTTAATGAAAAATGGCTTTCTTATTTGGATTTTAGAGATTTTGAAAAATACAAAGAGGATGTGAAAAAATTCAAACCGGATTACTTATTTCACCTTGGAGCTTACACTGATTTGGAATATTGTGAATTACACCCTGACGACACTTACAAAACTAATACCACCTCTACCGAAAATGCAGTTTATATCACGAATGAATTAAAAATTCCTCTTCTCTACATAAGCACTGCAGGAATATTTGATGGGAAAAAAGAGGTTTATGATGATTGGGATCAACCGAATCCACTTGGAGTTTATGCAAGAGCAAAATATGCTGGAGAAAGATTTGTAATTGAAAATTCCGAGAAATATCTTGTTTGCCGTGCTGGATGGATGATGGGAGCAGGACCTAAAAAGGACAAAAAGTTTATTCAGAAGATAATGAAACAATTAAAAGAAGGAAAAAAAGAACTTTTGATTGTTAATGACAAAGATGGAACCCCCACTTATACCCATGATTTTGCAAAGAACACCAAGCTTTTACTTGAAAAAGAAATGTGGGGATTATATAATATGGTTTGCGGAGGTCAAACAAGCAGGCTTGAAGTTGCAACAGAGATGATAAAACTTCTTGGACTTGAAAAGAAAGTTAAGATTACTCCTGTTAGTTCTACCCATTTTAAGAAAGAATATTTTGCTGAAAGGCCTCCTAACGAAAGATTAGTTAACAAAAAACTTGGTCTTCGAGAAATGAATATAATGAGAAACTGGAAAGTTGCTTTGAAGGAATATTTAGGAGAGTATTACTCGAATTATCTGGATTAAACTTTCTCACACCAAACTTCAATTTGATCCCCTACTTTCATGGCATTTACAATCCAAGTTAAAGGAAGAAAGATTATATCTAAAATCTTTTCAAATTTTTTATTGAATCCGAGAAGATATCTCAATGAAACAACAAATTGGCTCGGTCTTGAATTAAACCTTTTTTTTATTACTTTCAATCCAGCTCTTTCCAAAAGATATTTTATATTTTTGGGGGAATAATTGAATAAATGTCTTGGGGTATCAAGTTGATACCAATTTTTTCCAAAAATAAAATGTGCCAAACTTCTTGAATTTGGAATCCCAATTATGAGAATTCCATCTTCTCTAAGAAGACCTTTTACTCTAGATAAGGCTTCATATGGCCTATTTAAATGTTCTAAAACGTGATTTAAGGTAATAATATCAAAAGAATTTTTTTTATATTTCGTTTTTTCTAAAGAATTCCGTTCAATTTTTAAATTATCTTTCTTTGCTTCCGATTTATTGAAGTTTCCTGGTTCAAGTCCATAAGTTTCAAGACCTAATTTTTTCATCTCATACAAAAATTGACCTGAACCTGAACCTACATCTAAAATTTTCATCCCTCTCTTTACTTTTGTACCCCTTACAAGAAAAACAAATGGGGAAAAAAGAATTTTTTCAAAAAAATTCCCATTTCCAAAATATATCTTACTTAATTTTACCTTAAAATTTGCCTTTCTTCCCCTGTCTATTTTTCCAAGAGAATAATAGTCTTTTTTTGGGTAAAATGAAACAAGTTCCTTTTCCTTTGGAGAGGGGTTTATAAAAATAACTTTACATCTTAAACACTTAAAAAGATTAAATTTTTTCTTGCTTATTTTTAAATTTTTACCCCAATTTTGATATCTCCATTTTATCTTTTTAGAATTGCATATTGGACAACGATTTAAATTTTTCATTTCAACAAAACCTCTGCTGTTTTTTTGCCCCATTTTTCAAGGGATAGCTCATTAATTTTTTTGAAAGAATTTTTAATAATCTCATTTTTTAAAACTTTACTCTTATAAGCCTCCAAGATTCTCTTTGCATCACTTTTATCAAATTTTTCAATTATTAAAGAGGTTTTATTATCTTCTACTATTTCTTGCTCCGAATCTTTTGAACAAACAAGTAAACATCCTGAAGCCATGGCCTCCGAAACGACAAGGGTTGGAGCTCCTCCTTCATAACGGGACATACAAAAAAAGAGATCTGAAGCCGAATAATAAAAAGACATTTTTTCACGAGGAATCTTTTTTAGGAAAACAATAAAAGGTTCATTTAGGAGAGGTTTAACTTTTTCATAATCTGGGCCTATAACCAATAATCTAAATGAATTATCTAATTGGTAAATCTCTTTTCCCAAATTAATTGCTCTGTCTAATCCCTTTGTCCAATATCCCCCCCCTCCAACATATAATCCATAAAAATAATCTTTATTTAAATTTAAAAATTTTTTAGCTTTAGATTTGTCTCTTTGTTTAAATTCCTTTAAATCAACTCCTGTTCTTATTACGCTTACTTGTTTGTCTTCAAAAGAATATAATTTTATAGCTTGCTTTTTAACTTTTTCTGAAACACAAATAATTTTATTAACATTTTTGTGAGGTCTTTCCAATATCCAGCTCAAAGGAAGCAAGGGAAAGAATAAAATTCTTTTAAGAATTCCAAATCGTTTAAAATGATTTTTATTAAAATAAAAAACAGTTCCATGAAATGTTTGAATTATTCTCTGACTTTTCTTTTTTTTATAAAAATATGTCCAAGGTCCACCCCCACAATTTATAATATCAAAATAATTTTTACTAAAAAATCTTGAAAGCAAAAAATGATTTCCAAACTGCATAAATGATTTTACTCTATTAGTTTTTAATTCAAAATAATGAACTCCATTTTTTGAGAAATTTCTATTTTCTTTTCCCAGATAAACCCAATTAATCTCAAGATTTTTGAAATTTCTTTGAAGGTATTTTATTAAGTTCTTGTGATACAAAACATATCCTCCGAGGAATTCTGGATTTGCGTTTATTGTAACAAAGCAAATTTTTTTGTTTTTCATTGTTTAAAAAGAATGAAGATAAATAAAAAGATTTCTTAAAAAATCTTTTCTCAATTTAAAATTTTTTAGATTCAGAGAATTCTCATCTTTTCTTTTTCTAAATATTGCAACCATTGGAAGATAGATAAACAATCTAAAAAATCTTTTCCATCCAAGGAGATTTTTTCTTGTGAAATAAATATCATTTCTCATTCTTACCTTCATTACTTCTCCCTTATCTAATGAATCAATACTCTTTCCTTTTTTATGAATTATAGAAACATAAGGAACACTCACAACCTTGAATCCTTTTTTTTTCACATTTAAGCAATAATCTGTATCTTCAAGAAGATATGGGGAATAAATCTCATCTAGATATCCTACTTTATTTATTATCTCCCGTTTTATTAACATGAATGCCCCCATAACATGATCCACTTCAAAAACTTTTTTTCTACTCCCCTCAAGTTCTTTTGCAATTTCCCACTTTTTTATATATCCCCCAACATTTTGTAAACTCCCGTCTGGGTAAATAATTTTACAACCTAAAACCCCTATTTGGAAATCCTTTTCTCCTTCCAAAACCATCTTTTTTAACCAATCTGCATCTATTACCTCAGTATCATCATTTAATAGAAGAAAATAATCCGGATTATAGAATTTTAGTGCTCTTTTTATTCCAAGATTATTTGATTTTGAAAACCCCTTATTTTCTAAGTTAATTGTTACATCAATTGATTTAAATTTCTTTTTTATTTTTCTTCCAATTTCACCTTTTCCAGAATCATCAATGAGAAAAATTTTGTAATCTTTGTAATTTGTTTTATCCAAAATCGAATTTAAGTTTATTTCCAAAAGCTTTTCTTGATTAAATGTAGAAATTATTATTGCTAATTTTGGCTGTTTCATATTTCTTACAAACCAGGAATCTTTTTATTTTTTCCGGTGTAATACCCATAGAGGTAAGGGATTGCACGGATTGCCCTTAATATATTGCTTTTTATTGATAAACCCAGATCATTAATCTTGATTTCTCTTCCTTTATTTTTTGATTTTAAAAGTTCAGGATAAACTTTATTTTCAACTAATTTTCTTGTAGTTATCCCATATCTGTAAGTTTTTTTAAACAAATTTTCCCAGCTCCATGGTTCCTGATGCCAAATTGCAGGACTTTGGTAATTTCCTATATTTCCTATATTTCCTATATTTCCTGAAATTTTTTTTGCTTCATAATAAATTATTGCATGATCATGAGCAACACAAAGGGGAAGTATTTTCTTGGGTATTTGGTTAAATGCTTTTGATAATATCTCTTTTTTGTAAACTCTTGGGAGAATAGTTCCTCCAACAGGTTCAATATAATCTGAAGCATAATTTTGAGTCAGAACCCTGTCTGCATCATAGAGCTTTTCAAGTAATTTTCTTGGTTTGTAGCTTCTCTCATATAACCAGATCATATCAAATTTCTTCATTAATTCCGCTGCTTTTTCAACTGTGTTTGATTTAAGAACATGGTCAGAATCCACTAAAAAAATGTATTTTCCTTTTGATTTTCTTGTTCCCATCTCTCTGGCACCAAGAAGAGTCCCTTCGTACTGATAAACTTTTATTTTTGGGTATTCTTTTATTACCTCTAAGGTCCCATCATTACTATTGCTGTCAATAATAATCACTTCAATATTTTTGTAAGTCTGATTTTTTACGCTTTCAAGCGTTTTTCTTAAAGTTTTTATATTATTATAAGTTGGGATGGCAATTGAAACTAATTTTTCTTTCATTTTAATAAAAAAGAGTTTTTCTTTTTAAAGATGTTTATTTAAAAAGAGATCAATTACTTTTTTTGCTGTTTTGAATGATTCTTCTTTTGAAATTTTTCTTGAATCAATTGCAAAGCTTTTTGCATTAAAAGGGGCGTATTTTTTTGGAGTTTCTGCACTAAAGATTCCCAAAGTAGGTAAATTGAAAGAAGCTGCAATGTGCATAATTCCCCCATCATTTGAAATAAAAAAATCAAAATAATTCATTATTGTGAAAACTTCCGGAATATTTAATTCTCCAGATAGATCTAAAACTTTATTTTTATGTTTCAAAAGAGAGACTAATTTCCCAACTTCCTCCTTCTCTTTTAAACTTCCAATTAACACTGGAGTTTTTCCCCTTTCTACCAGATAATCAATTAATTTTGAAAAATTTTCTTTTCCCCAAGATTTTTCTTTTATCTCATGACATGAATGAATACCCACTAAATTTTTTTTTGAATTCAATAACTTTTCAATTTTGTGTTTTTGTGTTTTTTCATCTAATGGTCTTACTAAAGAGATTGCTTGAATGTTTTTATTTTTATAAAGAGAATTTGTTAGATTAAAATAATTTAAAACCATGTGCTTATTTTTGTTTAAAGATATTTCTAAGTCATATAATCCCTTCCTTGAGGGAAATTCCTCATTAAAAAACCCTATGAGAAACTTTCCTGAAAAAGCAGAAAAAAGAGCGGAAAGATTTCCGGTGTGACTTAGATCCATGGAGACCTCTGCTTTTTGATCTTTTAATTTTAAAAGAGCCTTAATCAAGTTTAAAGGATTATCCCCAGAAACATCAAGCAAAAAAGTTTCATCAATAAATTTTTGATTTTTAAAAATGCACTCATTATCTTTAGAATGAACCACTACAATTTTTGCATTTGTGAACTCTTTTAAGTATTTAATCCCAGGCAAGGATAAAAGAGAATCTCCTATAGAACTTAATTTAAGAATCACAATTTTATTCACTTTTTTAGGAAGTTCTCTTTTTTTTCTTATTTTCAAAAGGTTAAAAACCACTTTTCCCAGAGTATCATCAATTATTCTTTTGAATAAGAATCTTTTTTTAGAGATCATTGTTTTTGAATGAAATTAAAGTTTAAAAAAATTGCCTAAGGGTTAGAAATTATCCTTTAGATTTTTTTATCTCCTAGCATAAAGAATTCCCTGATGTTGGTCTTCTCCCTTAAGAACAACTTCAAATCCATTTTTTTCTAAAAATTTCTTTAGTTTAAATCCATTTTTTTCTCCTTCATCAATATTATCAAATTCTAAAGCAATCTTTTTTATTTTTTCTAAAATTTCTTTTTTGGAACTATAGATTATTTCATATTCTGCGCCCTCACAATCTATCTTTAAAAAATCGCATTGTTTTACTTTGTTTTCTTTAAAAATATCTTCCAAAGTTGTGCAATTCACCACCATTTTTTCCCTCGAATTATTTTTAAAAATTATTGAATGCATTCCACTACACTCTTTATTAACAAAAAGATTTCTTTTTCCCTTATTTTTACAAACGGCTAAATTGGACGGAAAAATATTTTTTAAGTTATTTAGTCTAAGATTATCTAGAAGTCGATTGTAATGAATTTGAAATGGTTCATAGGAATAAACTCTTCCCTTAGGGGCCTTAAAAGAAGCATAAATACTAAAAACTCCAATATTCGCTCCTATATCTATGATTATATCTTTTTGTTTAATTTTCATCTCTTTTGGACAGTAATTATTCATAAGAAAAATTTCACAAATTGTTGCGAGTCCTGAGGTGTCTTCTTTCTCTTTAACATTTCTTATCTTTACACTTTTTCCATCTCTAAATTTGAAATTTATATATTCGTTGTGAGAAATCCCAAAATAATTAAAAAAAACATGCTTCCAATTTTTTATATGTGTTATAATCATCCACCCTAGATTAAGCTTTCCTAACAAATTTTTTACCATTATTGAAAATAGTTTAAAGAAGTTTAAAAAAGTTGCTTAAAAGTTAAATTATCAAATTCTCCATAACTCCCACTTGTTCTTAAAAATTCATCTCTTACCAAAATATCTTCCATTTCATCTGTATGAACTTCCCATATTCTTACTGGGCCCATGAATCCATTATAATAGAAATTAAGAGGGTACACTCCAGATTCTTCTACTAATCTTAATTCTGGATATTCATTTTTCACGTCATTAAAAAGATAAAGTTCTACCGCGAGACTATTCATTGTT
>Ga0210019_1003694_pt1 | contig 13837 bp, 11 predicted proteins | sample CryGeyCG2114_020_2_FD_183969 | JGI IMG/M metagenome (GOLD analysis project Ga0210019, IMG submission 183969) | Groundwater microbial communities from aquifer - Crystal Geyser CG11_big_fil_rev_8/21/14_0.20 (SPAdes) (version 2) | ecosystem: Environmental > Aquatic > Deep subsurface > Groundwater ...
TCATGCCCTATACCGGAGCGGCAAAGGTAGCGCTAAAACGGGTAGCTTAGTGACTGGTATAGGGCGATAGAAAGGCAAGCTCTATTATGCGCTTTTACGTTCCGCCTGATTCAATATTCCCTGATAAAAATATAATAGAGATAAAAGATAAATCCGAGGCTCATCATATCCGCGACGTTATGAGGCTTAAAAAAGGCGACGATGTTAATATCTTTGATGGCAAAGGCAGGGAATTCTCATGCTTTATTGAAGAAGTAAAGAGAGATGCAGTAATTATAAAAATTAAAGAGGCAAAATCATTTGTAGGAGAGGGTTTTAAACCCTCTCCTACTATAACGCTATATCAGGCAATCCCTAAAAAAACAAAAATGGATTTTATAGTTGAAAAGGCTGTAGAGCTGGGGGTAAGCCAGATAGTCCCCATAATAACCGATAGAACAATACCTGAGATTAAAGATTTTACTAAAAAAGTAGAGCAATGGAAAAGAATAGGCATGGCTAGCTCTAAGCAATGCGGCAGGACAATACTGCCTGTTATATCAGATGTCATGTATTTTGATGGAGCTTTAATAGACTCAAAACAAAAGGCAATGGCGGTTTTTGCCAGCCTTGCCAGAGATTCTAAGCCCTTGAAAGATATATTGAGAGGATTGAGCCCGAAAACAATAGCAGTTTTTGTAGGCCCTGAGGGTGATTTTAGCCCTAGAGAGGTTTTTATGGCAAAGGAAAATGGGTGCAGCATGTGCTCACTGGGCAGCCTGGTTCTTAAATCAGAGACAGCAGCTATATATATATTGTCATGTTTATCATATGAATTGCAATAGGCTGATTATGAGAAAGCGCATATGAAAATTACCAAAATAACGCATATATTATTCATATCGCTTATCATTGTTGTTGTATTTTCTAGTTCCCTTAATAACAAATTTGCATGGGATGATAAATTTTTAATAATAAATAATCCTCATATAAAAGATTCTATGTATATATCCAAGATATTTAGCAGTCAATTATATGAGGGCGGCGGAATGCATAGTAATTTCTATAGGCCTATCCAGCTTCTTTCTTTTATGATGGATTATCGCATATGGAAATTGAATCCGTTTGGATATCATTTAACGAGCTTACTAGCGCACATATTTAATTCAGCGCTGGTGTATCTTATTATACTCGCAATCAGCTTGTCTCCATGCATAGCTTTTATTACAGCCTCTTTATTTGGCATTGCGCCAGCTATCTCAAGCATTGTATTTTACACACCTGCAAGATCTGACTTATTAATGGCGTTATTTATATTGTTGTCTATATGGTTTTTTATTAAATATAAAGAGAAAAAGAAAGCCTCATTATATATTATTTCCATAATATTTTTTGCATTGGCTCTTTTGTGCAAAGAGATGGCAGTAATGTTGCCTTTGTTGTTATCGTTAATAATATTTAGTCCTGTAGGGGGCGGTCGCGACCGCCCCCTACATCACCTTAAACATTTAGTCTTTTATTTGGTTATATTGGCAATATATATAGGGTTAAGAGTGACTATTCTCAATTTTGCAAAAGGCGCCAATCCTATTATAGATTTAAGTTTTTCCGCTACTTTGCCGCTATGGGTACGCTTTCTCACGGATTTCAAAGCGATATTTTTATATCTTAGAATATTAATATTGCCGCTAGGGCTTCATATCGAGCGGTTTGTAGAACCTGTCAGGAGTATATTTCAATCAGGTATATTGCCATACATAGCTGGATTTATAATTCTTATATTAGTTGTTAAAAAAATATCTGATAAAAACAAGCTTATACTATTCGGCAGTTTATGGTTTTTGTTTGCGATACTACCTGTTTTGAATATATATCCCATATCGGTGCTTTTCGGAGAAGGATGGCTTTATATCCCATCAATAGGTTTTTTTATTGTTTCAAGCGCTATTTTTCAGGATATTATAAAACCTAGGGTAGGAAAAATTTTTAGCTGGATATTGATTACGCTATTTTTATTTTATTATGCATTTTTTACTATTGCTTATGGAAAGGTATGGAAAGATTCTGTAAGCGTATTCACCAATGTATTAAAATATGAAAAGGCCAGCCCTTTTATTTATCTTACTTATAATAATCTGGGAATGGCATATAGCGATAAAGGAGATATTGAAAGGCCTATTGAATATTACAAGAAAAGTATATCGTTAGATCCGAATTATTTTGAGGCTTATAATAATTTGGGAGTCAGCTATGTTGCATCAGGCAAAATCGTGAAAGCTATAAAATCTTTTAAAAGAGCAATAAGGTTAAAAAAGGATTATATGTCCAGTTATGCCAATCTAGGCCACTTATACACTCTTATAGGTTTTAAAAATAGAGCCATAGAGGTTTTAAATGCGGCAATAAAAATAGATCCTTATTATTATAAGGCGTATTGTAACCTTGGATACGCGTATGCGGATAAAGGAGATACAGCTAAAGCAGAAGAGTTTTTTAAAAAAGCCAGCTCGCTGAGAGAAGAAGATTGTGAGCCGCATTATTGTTTAGGCGCTGTTTATATAAAAAACAAAAATTATAAAAAGGCCCTGGACGAGTTCAGTAAAGCATTAAAGCTTGGGCTGCATGATTCAGAAATTTATAACAAATTAGGGTTTGCTTATATAAAGAATGGTAGGTTTAAAGATGCAGAGGCGGCATTTATGCGTTCATTGGCATTAAATAAAGATCAATTTGAGCCGCATAATAATTTGGGGAATCTGTATTCCGCATTTGGCTATTTTGATTTAGCTATGCATGAATATAGGGAAGCCTTAAGAATAGAACCATGCAATAAAGGAATAGCTGATAATATAGGCAAGACAAAGAAAGAATGGAAAGAGGCGTTAATTAAAAAACACAGATAGTTTTAAGCTGTAAGCCATAAGCTTTAAGCTTAAAACTTATAACTTAAAGCTTACGGCTTTAACAATATGAAACAACCCTATGTGTCAATCGTCATACCTGCGTTCAATGCTGCTTCTACTGTTGGCCAGGCGATAGACTCATGCAAGAACCAGGATTATCCTAAGGATAGATTAGAGATAATAGTAGTTAATGATGGTTCTAGAGATAATACGAAAGATGTGGTTGAGGGTTTTGGCGTCAGATATATATATCAGGAAAATAAAGGCCCAGCTTTTGCCAGGAACAATGGTTGGAAAAATTCAAAAGGCGAAGCAATTTTTTTTACAGACGCGGATTGTATCCCAGGAAAAGATTGCCTTGCTGTAATGGTCAAGAGTCTCTACGATAGGAATGCAGGCGCAGTTGCAGGCACGTATGAGATTAAAAACGTAGAAGATATAATGGCGAGGTGCATACATGCTGAAATTATGTTCAGGCATTCGCGTATGCCTGATTATATAAATAGCTTCGGGACATATAATGTCCTTATAAAAAAGTCAATCCTTGAAGAGTTTTCCGGATTTAATGAAGGATATTTGACTTCAAGCGCAGAGGATTCAGAGCTCTCTTACAGGATGGTAAAAAAAGGTTACAGGATATATTTTGAAAGAAAATCAATAGTAAGCCACTTTCATGAAAAAAAGATGCGCAGATATCTTAAAAAGCAGTTTACTCGGTCTTTTTGGGCAATAAGATTATGGAGGCATCACCCTGGATTTGCATTAAATGATTGTTATCTGCATTGGAAAGATTTAGTAGAGGCGCCTTTGGCTGCGATAGTTATCCTGACGATGCCTTTTTTGTTTATAGGTTCATTTAAAATATTTTTCTTTATTTTACTGTTTATATATATAGGAGTAGAAACGATTATCCCATTCAGTATATACTGCAAGCGGTTTTATAAAAAAGATTTCTTTTTCATGGTATTTATGATGTTTGTCAGAGGGTTTGTAAGAATGGCAGGCGGCACTTTAAGCCTGATGGCAGAAATAAGGCATAGGAAATGAATTTGTATACAAAGTGTTATTATAATAGGTATAGAAATTTTGATTATACTAGGCTGGTCAATATTATGATGGAGGATTTAAAACTAACCCAGAATGCTGGCTTGATAATAGATATAGGCTGCGGCATTGGCAGGCTGACGCGTAAGTTTAAACCTTGTTCAAAAGCAGTAGTTGGCTTGGATATTTCTTTAGATGCTGTGAAAATAGCTGATAGCCATATTAGCGGAGTTTTTTTTATAGCAGGCAACGCTTTGTCCTTGCCTGTAAAGGATAAGATGTGCGATATATGCATATGTACGCATGTTATAGAGCATGTAAGGGATTACAGCCTATTATTAAAAGAAATATGCAGAGTTACAGCAGATGGAGGCAAGGTGATTTTTATTACGCCTAATAAAAAATGGGCCAAGTTCAGCCTGCCATTTTTAAAAGATAAGACACATGTGAAAGAATTTACTATTGATGAATTAAAAAAAGCTGTATCAGCTTATTTTTCTGTCGAAAAAATAAAACCTGTTTCAATGTTTACAAGCTTTAGCTTTCTTAATCCTATTTTGAATACATTCTTTAAACCAGATATCTATATATCTGCTGTAAAGCGTAGCGATACTATTTCCCAAGCCCTGGCAGGTTTTCGAAAAGATGGTTCGGCAAGCTCACCACCTTAACCTAATCCTGAGCCTGTCGAAGGGTCGCTCGTCCGCTGTCAGGCTGGGTCTGAGGCACATTTGAGAGGTTTCGGCATAGTTGGTTTTTCTGAATATTAGGTGCGCAAGGGATTACGGCGAAGTTTTTTATACTGTCAAGGCTACCTACAGTATAAAAAACGAGCCGTAAACCGTAGCGCACGGCGAAACCATCTCTGTGCCAAATGGTCCAGCCTGGCAGCGGACACCGTGCCTGCTCGAATCGGCGAGGCTTTTCTCAAAACCTGCCAGAGCTTAGGAAACAAACAATGGAGAAAAGTAGAGCTTAGCATGAAAGCATTATTTCTTAATCCATCTTATGGGAAGGGGTTTTGTAAGACTGCTCGCTGGTTTGCAAAGTCCAGGGCAAGGGAACAGAGGCATCCTGATTATATATGCATAGCTATTGCAGTACTTGAAAGGGATGGCCATGCGTGCAAGTTCATAGACGGAGCGGCAAGAGATGTTTCATTTGTAGAAACAAAAAAGATATTCAATGTTTTCAAGCCTGATATGGTGGTTATAAATGCCACAACACCTTCCATAGATTCTGACCTGGCTTATGCGAAAATGTGCAAGGAAGAATCAAAAAGCAGAGTTATCACTGTAGTAATCGGCGCTCATGCAAGCGCTGAAACGGAAGATACCATTAAAAGAGCAAGAGGTTGTTTAGATGCTGTTGCAAGAAGAGAATATGATTGGACGCTAAAAGATATTGCCAGCGGCAAGGAGTTTTCAGGCATACAAGGAATATCTTATTCTGAGAACGGAAATACAATACGCAATCCTGACAGGCAGTTTATCCAGGATTTAGACAAATTGCCTTTTCCTGCGTGGCGCCATATAAATCCTAACAACTACTACAGCCCTGCAAAAAGAAACCCATTCCTTACATTGATTACAGGAAGGGGATGCGAAGGGAGGTGTGTATTTTGTTTATTTCCACAGGTGATGTATGGCAGCCAATATAGGCATAGAAGCCCTGAAAATGTTCTTGATGAAATAGAATATGATATAAGGCTTTTCCCTGGCTTAAAAGAGATAATGTTTGAAGATGATACTTTTACTCTGATTAAATATATTTTCAGGCTGGAAAAGATATGCAAGGGTATTATTGATAGAAATATAAAAATTTCATGGTGCTGCAATGCAAGGCCTGAGATATTGGATATTTCTTTATTGAAGCTGATGAAAAAAGCAGGCTGCAGGATGATGTGCGTTGGGTTTGAATCAGGCGATGATATTATATTGGGAAATCTGAAAAAAGGCATTTCTGCCAGCAGGATGAGAAGCTTTGCTGTTCTTTCCAGGGAGGCAGGCATTTCTGTGCATGGGTGTTTTGTTATAGGCGCTCCAGGAGAAACGCCTGCTACAGTTAATAGGACTATAAAATTTGCCAGTAGCCTCCCTATAGATACAGTTCAATTCAGCGGATTATGCGCTTATCCAGGCACAGAGTTTTATAATTGGTGCAAGGAGAATAGCTATATTATTGCTAAAGATTGGAAAGAGTGGGTGGATGATAGGAAAGAACAGAGGGCTATAATAGATTATCCTAGCCTTTCCTGCAGCGCCATGAATAAAGCTGTGGACAGAGCGTTGTATAGTTTTTATCTCAGGCCATGCTACATGTTTTCTCAGGTAATGCGGCTAAAGTCATTTCACGATATTAAAGCTAGATTAAAGGGTTTATTGCAGTTTGGAAGATATTACTTAAGAAAATAGTGCCTGCTGATCCAGATAGCATAAAATCCAAGCCCCGTCTCTGTCGCTAACATAGAATGCTTGTCAAAAAGCAGGGATAGGGTTGACAAATCAGAAATATGTGGTATACTTTTTTCATATTCAGATTAATTCCTTATTTAAACTATGCCTCAAATAAAATTTAACTGGGTTGATGTTTTTTTTGTAATTCTTTTATTTAGAACATGTTACATAGGCTTTAAAAAAGGGCTTTTATCTGAACTTTTCAGGCTTTCAGGTCTTTTTTTAGCGTTCGTTCTTTCATTTAATAATTATATATTAATAAGCGATTTTTTGGCAAAACATGCTAAATTAACAGGCCTAAAAGCAGATATAACAGCTTTTCTATTTATATTTTTAATAGTTATTTTGATCTTTAAACTGCTAGCTGTTCTGGCAGATAAAATTTTGGGCGTTTCTGAAAACGTTTCCTTGGCCAATAAAATAGTCAGCCTTGCATTAGGATCAGCAAGAGGAATTCTTTTAATAGGGCTTGTTTACATTTTGTTTATCCACAGCCCTGTTAATTATTTTTATAAAAGCGCAAAAGAAAAGTCTTTTCTGGCTCCATACGCCTCGTTCGCGGCGCCTTTTGCGTATAATGCAGGGATGAGAGTTTATCCTTTCGAGAAACACGAAACACCGCTTGTTAAACTATTAAGGAAATAATAATAAAATAGTCCCTCGCGACCCGATAGAAATAATCAGAATCGCTCGGGATCAAATTTTGTTTCACAAAATTTGGGAGGTTTAGGTGAAGCTTATAGATATCTATAGGAGCGTGGTGCTTTTTGGAATGGAAAAGGATCCAAGGGGCAATGATAGCGTAAAGAAGGAGCTTTTAAGGGCGAAAAATGAATACGAAAAATTAAGCTCTAAGGATAAGGAATTTTACGACAAGGAAAAATTTGATAACCCTTATAGCGACACAAGGATTCTTATGGGTAAGCATGACAGCGAAATAAAAACAATGTTAGTAGGCGTGGATATAGAGGTTGGAGAGATAATGCTTGCTGACAGGCTGAAAGAAAAAGGCGAGAAAATAGACCTGGTAATGACTCATCATCCAGAAGGCCTTGCCCTGGCAGGATTTTTCAATGTGATGTATATGCAGGCGGATATATTAAATAAGATGGGCGTTCCTATAAGCGTTGCTGAATCGCTTATGCATGAGAGGATACAGGAGGTTGAGAGAAAGGTTATGCCTGCAAACCATGCGCGTGCAGTTGATGCAGCAAGGCTTCTTGATATCAATTTTATGAGCTGCCGTACTCCTGCTGATAATTGCGTCGCTTCATTTTTACAGAACTTTATGGATAAGAAAAAACCGAATGCGCTCAAAGATATTGTGGATATATTGAGAGAGATACCTGAATATAATGCCGCGGCCAAACAGAACTCAGGCCCAAAGATCACGAGAGGTGATAATTCCAGTAAGGCAGGCAAGATTTTCGTAGATATGACAGGCGGCACAGAAGGCTCTAAGGATATATTTAAAAAGCTTTCAGAAGCAGGCGTATCCACTCTTGTGTGCATGCATCTCAGTGAAGAACACTTTAAGAAGGCGCAGGAAGAGCATATGAACGTGGTGATTGCAGGCCATATTGCAAGCGATAACGTAGGCCTTAATATTATGCTCGATGAGCTTGAGAAAAAGGCAAAGTTCAGAATATTGACCTGTTCTGGATTTAGGAGATTTGCAAGAAAAAAATAGTGAGCTGTAAGCTTTAAGCCGTAAGCTGTAAAAAGGATTTTATAGCTTATAACTTATAGCTTATAACTTATAGCTAAAAATGGCAAAGATACCGGAAAACATATTGAACGAGATTCAGGACAAATGCGATATAGTTGAAGTAATTTCAAGCTATATCCCGTTGAAGCCTAGCGGCAGAAATTTTAAGGCGTGCTGTCCTTTTCATCATGAGAAAACACCTTCTTTTGTAGTGAGTCCTGACAAACAGATATATCATTGTTTTGGATGCAACTCAGGCGGCAATGTGTTTAATTTTTTAAAGGAATACGAAAAAATAGATTTTATTGATGCTGTAAAGATGCTGGCTGAAAAGACAGGCGTGAAACTGCCTGAATCGAGAAGCCACGGCGATCAAGACGACTCTCTTGTAAGCACTTTATACTCAGTAAATGATATTGCGGCGAATTATTATTCCAGTCTTTTAGAAAAGCTAGGCTCATCTTTAGAGCCGAAGCGGTATATAGCAAAAAGAGGGCTGGACGAGGCTATAATCAAAAAATTCAGGGTTGGCTATGCGGACTCTTCATGGAAAGCTCTTCTGGACTATTTATTAGCGAGGGGAGTAAAACAGGATATTATTCTTAAGGCAGGGCTGGTTATAAAAGGAAAAGACAGTTCTTATTATGATATCTTCAGGGACAGGGTTATCTTTCCGATATTTGACGCTAGAGATAAGGTTATAGGTTTTGGCGCCAGGGTTATGGATGAAACCCTGCCAAAGTATATAAATTCCCCGGAAACAGCTGTTTATAAAAAAGGCCAGCATTTATACGGCCTTAATTTTGCAAAGGCCCATATAAAAGAAAGGAATTTCGCAATAATTACAGAAGGTTACCTGGATGTAATAACGTGCCATCAGTACGGGGTTAATAATACAATAGCGTCTCTTGGCACTGCGCTTACCACGGAGCAGATAAGGCTTTTAAAGAGATATACCCATAATATAGTTATGCTTTATGACGCTGATCAGGCAGGAGAAATGGCATCATTGAGGGGCCTGGATTTATTCCTGGAAGAAGACATGAATGTAAAGATAGCCACTTTGGAAAAAGGCCATGATCCGGATAGCTTCTTAAGGAAGTTCGGAAAAGAAAAGTTTGATGAAATAATAAAAAAGTCAAAAAGCCTTTTTACTTATAAATTAAATATATTGCAAAGCAGGTCCAATAACACAGAGCCTGAGTCAAAGGCAGAGACTATAAGGGAAATGCTTTCCACTATCAATAGGGTTAGAAACGCGATTATAAAAGCAGAATATATAAAACTCCTGGCGCAGGAACTCTCTGTAAAAGAGGATGCGGTATGGGAAGAACTCAGGAAAGTTAGAACCCATTTCGAACGACGAACCACGAACGACCTTTCGACTTCGTTCAGGGCAGGCGAACGGCGAAATATCGCTAAACCCATAGATATTTCTCCTGCAGAAAAGATACTCACAAAATTGATGTTGGAAGATGTTAATGTTGTAAGAATAGTAAGGGATGAGCTTAAGCCGTCTGATTTCAGGAATCAAGATATCAGGAATATAGCTGAGTCGCTTTTTTCCATTAATATAGAGGATGGGCTGATAGATGTAAGCAAATTAATAAATTCCATAGAAGACAAGGTTCCTCAAAATATCATATCTTTTATAGTGAACGAAGAAGTGGAGATAAGGGACAGAGAGAAGAATGTCTGCGATTGCATAATGACTATAAAGAAAGAAAACAGGTCTATACTCCTTAAAGATATACAGACGAGGCTTTACGCAGCTCAGAAGAGCGGTTATGAAGAAGAAGAAAAGAGGCTTGTAGAAGAGTTTAATCAGCTTATAAAAAGGGGGCTTTAACTATGAAAAAAGAAATAAAAGGCAAAAAGGCATTAAATATTGAAAGCCAGTTTGATAAACTGGTAACTCTTGGCAGAAAAAAGGGGCGCCTTACCTATGAAGAAATAAATGATTTTCTTCCTGAAGAGATTGTTTCCCCTGAGCAGATAGAGAAGATTTTTGTCATACTGGAGAAAGAGAACATAGAGATAATCGACTCGGAAGAGGAATTAAAGCCTATAAATAAAGAAGAAGATGCTGGCGAAAGCAAGCAGTTTGATACAAACAGGCGTAATGTTACAGAACCTGCTGAAGGCCGCGAGGTAGTAAATATAGGCATAGAAGACCCTGTGAAGATGTATTTAAGGCAAATGGGGCAGATACCTCTTCTTTCCAGGCAGGATGAAATAAGGCTTGCCCAGGAAATAGAAAAAGCAGAAGAGGATTACAAGAGGTCTGTGTTGAGCTCGCCTTTTGTAAAAGAGGAGGTCCTTGCGCTTAGCAACAGAATCCTTTCCAGAAGCATCAACATAGAAGAGGTTATAAAAGAAGACCCAAAGGTAAAAACAGAACTCCTGATATTTAAAAAAATTACAAACCTTGCGGCCAGGATAAGGGCTGCCAGAAAAGGGTCCAACATAATGGAGCTGTGCCTGGAGTTTAATTTCTGCATATCTATTATAGACGATATGTCTAACGGCATTAAAATGGCAATTTCTGAGATGGACGCTATTGATAAAGAGATTCAGAGAATGAGAAGGCGCAGGATAAAAGGCAGCATAAAGAGTTTTGAGAAAAGAAAGAAAGATATAGAGTCCAGGTTTGGGGAAAAGTTAGATGATATAAAAAAGGATTATGCCATTATCAGAAAAAAGGCCTTGAGGTTCAATAAGGTTAAGAAAGCAATGGTAGAGGCTAACCTGAGGCTTGTAGTTAGTATTGCAAAGAAATATACCAACAGGGGCCTTTCTTTCCTGGACCTGATTCAGGAAGGCAACATTGGCCTTATGAAGGCAGTTGAGAAATTTGAATACAGGCGCGGATATAAATTTTCTACATACGCCACGTGGTGGATAAGGCAGGCGGTTACGCGTTCAATAGCTGACCAGGCCCGCACTATCAGGATACCTGTTCACATGACAGAGACAATCAATAAACTCATAAGGGTTTCCAGGATTCTTGTCCAGGAAAACGGCAAAGAGCCGGCAGCTGAGGAGATTGCGCACGAGATGAGGATGAGCGTTGAAAAGGTCAGGAACATATTCAAGATTGCGCAGGAGCCTATTTCTCTTCAAACGCCGATAGGCGATGAGGGAGATACTAATTTCGGAGATTTTATAGAAGACAAGAGAGCTGTTTCTCCTGCAAACGCTACTGCTTATACAATTTTAAAAGAAGAGATGGATAATATCCTCAATACTCTCACAGAAAGGGAAAAGAGGGTATTAAGGCTGAGATTCGGGATAGGCGACGGTTATCCGAGGACGCTTGAAGAAGTTGGCAGTATATTTAATGTAACCAGGGAAAGGGTCAGGCAGATAGAAGCAAAGGCATTAAGGAAACTGAGGCATCCTACGAGATCCAGGAGGCTAAAGAATTTCCTTGAAATGGCTTTTAGCCAAGAGTAGGCAATTGTTAGCGATTCTGCATAATTCTCAAGAGGGCTGGATTTTTATTCAGCCCTTTTTATTGCTTGCTGAGCCATGTGGGGCCATTCGGCACTGAATTGTTTTGCCGTCCGCTACTATAGGAAAATAGGGACAGGTTCATTTTTAGGTAAAATAAAAAATAGTAAAAAATGAACCTGTCCCTATTTTCCCTCTTTTGACACGGCAGGAGATAGTTATATGCGTAAAATAATAATAGCCGCTGCGATATTTTTTCTATTAGCTGCGCCTTGTTTTGCGGATTTTAGATTTGCTGTTATAGGAGACACGAGAGATTACAGCGGCGATGGAATTAATGTCAAGACAATGAAGGCTATTCTGGAGAAGATAAAGCAGGAGAAAGTAGATTTTATAATAGTGACAGGGGATATGATAACAGGCTCTGCAAAGAGCGATATCCATATGAATAGATTAAAAAAATGGAAAGGCATCATCGAAAGATACGGGATACCTTTCTATATAGGCGTCGGGAATCATGAGATAGAATCAGAGATGTCTGAAAATATAGTAAGGTCAGTTTTTGAAATGCCTGAAAACGGGCCTAGCGGATTTAAGGAACTAATCTATTCTTTTGATTATAAGAATGCCCATTTTGTAATGCTTGATACAGAGGCCTTTAATAATTTTCATGCAATAGGCGAGGCGCAGTTAAAGTGGCTTGAGGAAGATGTAGAAAAAAACCAGAAAAAAACCATTTTTATTTTTGGCCATGATCCCGCTTACCCTGTTTATAACCACATAGGAAGTTCCCTGGATAAATACGCTGTCAAGAGAGATGAATTATGGAGCATGTTTAAAAAATATAAGGTTAGCGCTTATATCTGCGGCCACGAGCATTTATACAACAGGGCTATCCACGATGGTGTTTATCAAATAATTGCAGGTGGAGGCGGCGCTCACGTATCTGCTCCGGAAGAAAAAGGCGGGTTTTATAATTTTATAGTTATAGATGTAAAAGACGATGGGGCAACCGGTATTACCGTTAAAGATATAAACGGCTTCGTAAAAGATGCTTTTAGCATTGAATATTAAATGACTCTAGAGCCTTAAAAGAGCAAAAAAACAAGATGTAGAATTTACCTTATTTTAGAAAGGCTAAATATACGTAGGATATGAATAAAAACACGCAACTTATAAAGTTTCCATTAAGGCATGTATATCTTTATATGACAGACCAATGCAATCTAAGGTGCTTGCATTGCTGGGTAGACTCAAAATATTCAATAAGTAAAACGTCCTCCTTAAATAAAGAAATTATAGCATCTACTATAAGAAAAGCAAAAGGATTGGGTTTACGTTCTGTGAAAATTACCGGGGGCGAGCCGCTTTTATCTAAAAATATCCTAGAGATATTAAAAGAAATAAGAAAATCAAATATAAATATATCTATTGAAACCAATGGAACTCTAATAGAAGATTATATAGGGAAAGCTCTTAAGGAAACTGGTGCATTTGTTGCGGTTTCATTGGATTCTTATGCGCCTGACAGGCATGATTTACTAAGAGGTAGCAAAGGGTCTTTCAGGAAGGCTGTGGAAGGTATAGCAGTTTTAAATAAATATGGAGTTCAGTTTGGAATAATATTCAGTTTATACAGAAAAAATATGCCAGACATAGAAAAAATGATAAGATTTGCCAAAAAACTGAACGCTATTAAGTTAAAAATAAATATTATGGCAGGAATGGGAAGGGCTGCGTCCTTAAGAGAAGATTTAATGTTATCCGTAGAAGAAATAATAGCATTATATAAAAAAATAGAGCCATATCTAGAAAGATTTCCTATCAAGACATACTTTAATATTCCCTCTGCTTTTATATCAAAGATAGGCTTATTAAAACAAGCTTCCAGATGCAATGTGCTAAATTTGTTAGGTGTTTTATCTAATGGGGATATCTCTTTATGCGGGATAGGGAACACAAGAAAAGAATTAATATTGGGGAATATTTATAGTAATGATTTAAGAAAAGTATGGCTAGAAAACGAGGTATTAAAATCTTTAAGAAAAAACATCCCTCATAAGCTGGAAGGGGTATGCGGCAAATGCATTATGAAATATTTATGTCTTGGCAAATGCAGAGCCGAAGTATATAATATGCATAAGTCATTAGTAGAACCTTTTAGTTTTTGCCAAGAAGCATATGAGAAGAACCTTTTCCCCAAAGCAAGATTATGCGAGAATAAATAGAAGATTTATATATCGCCTTCCTAGATCTACCCTGGTCGAAAAAGATGGGAGATTTAGTTTAATAAT
>Ga0210019_1003697_pt1 | contig 13831 bp, 14 predicted proteins | sample CryGeyCG2114_020_2_FD_183969 | JGI IMG/M metagenome (GOLD analysis project Ga0210019, IMG submission 183969) | Groundwater microbial communities from aquifer - Crystal Geyser CG11_big_fil_rev_8/21/14_0.20 (SPAdes) (version 2) | ecosystem: Environmental > Aquatic > Deep subsurface > Groundwater ...
GGCGGCGAAATACATGGCTCCGGACGCAAGAAAAATAATGACGGCGATCGAGGTGGAGGGTTGTGCAACCAAAAGACCCGTCACCGCACCGATAAGTATGAGAAATGGAACGAGTCCTTTGATAAAACTTTTAATGCGCTCCTTGTCCCTGCTGATCCATGATCCTAAAAATATAAGAAACGTAAGCTTGATAATCTCCCCCGGTTGAAAAGTCAGAGGTCCAAACGCAAGCCACCGGTCCGACCCTTTAATCTTCAGCCCGAAGGGGGTGAAAACCAAGATGAGGAAAATGATGCTTATGACGAGAAGTGGAATCGCAAATTTTTCGAATTTTCGGAAGGGAATGAAAAAAGCGGCGAAAAAACCAACAATGCCCGGTAAAAGACCGAAGTAGATTTGATGTTTCAAATAATAATAACTGTCACCAAAACGTAATTTTGCAAGATCGGAAGAAGCGCTCGCGAGCATAACAAGACCGAATACGACAAGCGCGGCAAGCAACCCTATAAAAAGGTAGTCGGGAAAACGAGAACGAAGCGAACCGCGGGCCATATAATAAAATTTTTACAAACGTTGCGCCGGAAGCGCGCGTCCGCCGGAACGCCCGCAAAGTTCGCCCTTTTCAAGTACTTGTATGCCGTTCAAAAAGATTTCGAACGGGTGCAGGTCGCGGAATACAATGATATCGGCATAGTACGTTTCTTTTATCTTTCCCCGCTTTGCAATGCCATATTTCTGCGCGGGAAGCGCGGTAAGTTTTGCAATAATCTTTTCAAGAGAAAACTCGGGATTTTCTTCCAAGCGTTCTTTGACGCTCGAAAGAAAAGGTATGCGAAGTGTGTCGTTATGATATTCGTCCGAAATGCCGGGTGACCCCGAAGTAATGAGAGAAATCGGAGAAGTAAGGAATTCAGTGAGTTCTTTTTCGTCAATCACGCGATGAAAGCACATAGCCTTCAATCCGGAAAGGGAAATGAGCTTCAAGAGAGCCTCTCCTGAATTTGCGTGGAACGTTTCCGCGAGTTCGGTAAGCGTTTTTCCGGCAAATCGGGAAAGTGGCGAAGGAACGGCCGCAACAACAATCCGATCGGAGTCCAATCGGTCAAGATGGGAACGTATCCGTTTCAAAATATGGGGCTCCGTGAGGCGTTCGAGTACCGTTTTCGGATCTCCCTCCTCGGCCCAGTCTGGTAAAAACGATGATGCGGGAACGGTATTCCAAGGAAACGGCGGACAATCGAAATGCACATGCATTTCCCCCGCCTCATTTTCGAACATCTCCCTTCCTTTTCGATATACCGCAAGACCGCGAGTGCGCGGAGCAAAATGACTTATTTCGATATTCGCGCCTGTTTTTTTCGCAATCGCAAGGACGTCTTTGATTCCCTTCTCCAGATATTCTCCTTCATATCGCAGGTGCACCGCGAAGACCTTTTGGCGTCGTTCCGCGAGCGTTGCGAGTGCTTTCACCTCATAGAGCGGTACGTGGCGCGCGCTCGTATGTTCGAAATCAAACGATATGCCGAGCGCTCCTTCGTCGAGTGCCTGCTCCACCATGCGGAGCGACGTTTTGAATTCGGCGTCGGTAAAATCGCCACGTCCGTCGCCCAAAACAACTCTCCGTATCGTTGTGTATCCGACAAGCGTACCGAAATTCACTCCGAGTTTCTTTTTTTTCAACGCGTGGAAAAAACGTCCCATCGAATCCCAATCTTTATTCGTTTCCACTCCCTTCCAATGGGCGGAAAAATCGAGTGCGGGACGCGCGAAAGGTGCGAGTGATTCTCCGCAATTTCCACCGATAACCGTCGTAATCCCCTCCTTGATAAACGGAGTTTGATGCGGGTCGGAAAAAAGTGTGCCGTACTGGTCTGTGTAGGTATTCACGTCGATAAATCCGGGCGTGACGATTGCTCCCGTCGCGTCAATCACTTTGTCGGCTTTCGCGTTTGAAAAATTTCCTATTCGCGCAATCTGTCCTTCCTGTATGACTATGTCCGTTTTGACAGGCGTGTCTCCGCTTCCGTCGTACACCAGTCCGTTTTTGATGATCGTCGCCATAGTGCGTTCATTATACCGCGAATGGCTTTTTGTGAGTAGTTTATAAGTTAAAAATATGAGTGTAGACAGGAGATTTTCCGTCCTCGTTGATATTTGACTTTTAAATGTAAACGTGCTGTAATCAAAGAAGAATTTACTTTAATAATCACAAATAGAGAGGTAGAAAGTGAAAAAAATCTTGAAAAAAAGCGGGATCGTTCTGATATCCGCACTGGGAATTTTTCTGTTTTTAGAATATCTGGTTATGGCGTTTGGGGTTGTTCCAAAAGAACAAACACAAGTTCTACCGGAATTGAAAACTAAAACTATTTTATTTCACCCTATAGAGGAAGATTTGAGGTTCGTGTCATCAGCAGACGGACGGCTAAAGACTTCGACTGGTACTCTCGTCATCAAAGAAGAAACCACTGAGAGTTTCTTCAAAAAAGAGTATGATGTCGTATGGGTTTACTCAAAACAAGATCTAAATAGAATAAATATTTTCGGTCTCAAATTGGGAACCGAGGTATTAAATCTCCTTTCTCTGGACGCTTTGCCAAACACAACATGGCCAAGATCTTTCTTTAAAGCACCTAAGTCAGTTGGGTTAAAAGTAGTCCAAGGAAGTACCCTAATCTCCACATTTATTGAAATAGATTGGGTATTCGGATTGCTTGCTTCATTTATGCTATTCTTGGTTGGAGTTGGCATCTTAGAAATCCTTCTTTTTTGAGTAACTATTATAAAAAAGCCGCTGTATATCAGCGGCTTTGAGATATTCGGTTATTCTTTTCTTATTTTCTCCAACATTTTTTCTTTGAATTCATGAAACTTACCTTCATTGATCGCCTTCCTCAATTCTTCCATCAATGTATTGAAGAAAAATACATTGTGGATGGTGACAAGCTCTCCCGCTTTTTGATCTTTTGATTTGAAAAGCGCGACAAGCTCCTTTCGGGTAATACCTGTTTCACAAGCGTTGCACATGCATCCAATTTCCAAAGGAAGAGGTAGGGCATTTTTATTTTTCTTCATATCAACTCTTCCGTTGTGAGTCCATATCGCTCCGTGTCGAGCTTCACGCGTCGGAATCACGCAATCAAACGTATCAATCCCCCGTTCGACGCCGGAAAAAATATCTTCAATTTTCCCGATTCCCAAAAGGTGCCTCGGTTTTTCTTTGGGTAGATATGGTATGGTCCACTCAAGTACGCGCGCCATTTCCTCTCTCGACTTTCCGAGAGAACCGCCTATTGCAAAACCATGGAATGGAAGCGCTCCAATGAAAACGGAACTCTCTTTCCGCAGATCTTCAAATGCGCCTCCCTGTACAATGCCGTATAATTTCTGATATTTCTTTGTTTTCTGATCAAGGCATATCTTCGCCCATCGATGGGTACGTTTTAGCGCTTCTGCGGTGTATGCATGATCGTGCAACGGTGAAGTACATTCATCAAACGCAAGAATAATATCGGCGCCGAGTTTCTCCTGTATGGCGATGGATGTTTTTGCGTCTAAAAAATATTCCACGCCTCCTTCGTTGAAATACGCTCCGTCGTTTGTTATGCGCACAAGATTTTCCTGAATCTTGCGTTCCTTTTTTTCTTCTTCGTCTGGAAATATCGATGCAATCTTTCCAACACCATGTTCGCGTGAAAATCCAAGACTGAAAACTTGGAATCCCCCGCTGTCTGTCATGATCGCTCCGTTCCACTCCATACGCGCGTGCAATCCTTCAAAGGAGTCCAATTTTTTTTCACCGAGCGTGCGCCAAAGATGGTAAGTATTCGCAATCACAATTTGCGTTTTCGTTGCTAATAATGCATCGGGAGGCAAGCATCGCACGGTGGCGTGTGTACCTACAATCACGTATGCGGGAGTTTGAACTATTCCATGAGCGGTTTCAATAACGCCCGTCCTAGCCGATGAATTCTTGTCTTCTTTGATTATCGTAAACATAATTCTCCTTTTTATATTCTATTACAAAAAACTGAGCCATACTCTACCATAAGCTTATCTTCCTGGCAATCTTACGACGTCTGACGTCGTAAGATTGGAAGTTGTCACTTTTATATCCGCTCTATGCGCCTCGCAAAAAATTTCCGTATTTCCTCCACAAAAATAACGGAAAAACTAATGGCGACGATAATGAGCCAATCGGAGAGAGAAAGCGCAACCGTATGGAATACATTTTGCAGGAACGGAATATACACAACAGCAATCTGTAAAAGCACCGCCACACCGAGACTCAACCCGATATAGCGGTTTGCCGGGTTTTTGAGACTGAAAGCGGAACGGGTTTCCGAACGGCAATTGAATAGGTTCATCCACTGGAATACGGCGAGTGCCGTAAGCGAAAGCGTAAGCGCCCGATCCATATCGGCCTCGAACGCTCCACCGAAAAGAATGAGCGTACCGATAACCATCGGAATGCTGATGATTGTCATCCTTAAAAACATCGTACCGTCAACGAGCTCGCGCGAGCGTTTAAGCGGATTTGTCAAAAGTTTTGAATCTTCTGGTTTGAGCGCGAGTGCAACAACGGGGAAAGAATCGGTAACAAGGTTCAGCCATAATATCTGCACGGGCAATACGGGAAGAGGAAAACCGATAAGCAACGCTCCCACGATGGTAAGAAACTCTCCAAGATTCGTGGAAAAAAGATACAAAAGAACTTTTCTAATGGTTTGAAATATATTTCTCCCCTCGCGTACTGCCGAAACAATGGTTTGAAAATTGTCGTCCAAAAGAACGATGTCCGCGGCTTCTTTTGCCACCTCGGTGCCAATCTTTCCCATCGATACGCCGAGATCGGCGGCGACAAGCGAAGGGGCGTCGTTCACTCCGTCCCCCGTCATGGCAATCGTCTCGCCTCGCTTTTGATACCCCTCGATAATACGCAATTTATGTTCCGGCGTAACACGCGCAAAAACACTCACCCCCTCGAGTCGTGAAGCAAGTTCGGCGTCGTTCATTTTTTCTATTTCCTGACCGGTAAGCGAGCTGTCTCCTCGATGAAAAATCCCAACTTTTTTTGCAACGGCAATTGCCGTATGGGGATAGTCACCGCTTATCATTACCACCTTTATTCCCGCCCGCTCCGCGTCTTCTATCGCCCCTGCAACCCCTTCGCGCAGAGAATCCTGAATAGCGAGAAGTCCGACGAATATGAGATTTTCCACCTCAAAGAGAACTGCACCGTTTCCCTTCTTAAGAGGAGGTCTTGCATACGCGATTGCGAGAACTCTCATCCCCTCATCGGAGAGTGAATTCACCTTCTTCTCTATTTCCTCACGGCGTTCTTTTGTGAGTGTCTGCGCACGTCCGTCGCCAAAAATAAATTTTGAACGTGCTAATACGTTCTCCGGAGCGCCGGAAACGGCGAGAAAACGCGAACGCGGCATTTCGTAGAGAAATGCGTGATACTTTTCCTCGTGATTGAATGGTTTTTCAACAAGCAATGGGTATTCCTTCAGAAGATCATCACGTCGAAAACCCATTTTCTCCGAAAAAACCGCGAACGCGGCTTCCGTCGGATCTCCCGAAACTCTCCATGTTTTTGATTCTTCAACAAAAGAAACACGCGCGTAAACGCTGAGCGCCGAAAGTTTTCCAAAAAAAGAAAGGTCCGGATGTTCGAGCGGATTTATGATATTTTCCCCCTCAAAAATCTCACCTTTTGCTTCGTATCCGTCGCCAGAGACTTCATAGATCTTTCCACCTGTCACGATCTTCCGTACGATCATCTCATTTTTTGTAATAGTCCCCGTTTTATCGACAGCGATAACCCTTGCCTGACCGAGCGCCTCAATCGCTTGTAGCCGTTTTACAAGCGCGTGTTGTTTCGCCATACGCCATACGCCACGGGCGAGAATGAGAGTCAATACGACCGGAAGCCCTTCAGGAATAAGAGAGACTGCGACGGAAACGGCGGTAAGGAACATTTCCGAGACCGAGTTGCCGAGCGCCGTGCCGAGGGCAAAAAGACCACCGGAAAAAACGGCAACAGCCCATACGATTTTCTTCGCAAGCATACGAATGTCACGCTTCAAAGGTATTTCAGTATCGATTGTTTGGACGGCCGCACTGATTTTTCCAATCTCGGTATTCGGTCCCGATGCAACAACAACTGCACGACCCGCTCCTTTTATCACAAAAGTGCTCTTAAACGCCATATTCGTCCGATCACCAATCGAAATACTTTCCCGTCGCAATCGTTTTGCTTCTTTCATTACGCCCCCCGATTCTCCCGTCAAAGCGGCTTCATCGATAAAAAGGTTTTCCGCGTCGAATATCCTCGCGTCGGCGGCGATCTTTTCCCCCTCTCTCAAAATAAGGATATCTCCCAAAACCACTTCCGTATCGTGAATTACTCGTTCTTTGCCGTCGCGGAGCACCGTCGCCGAGGTTTCGCTGAATTTTTTGAGTGCGGAAAGCGTCCGCGCCGCCCTTCCCTCCTGCAATGTTCCAATCGCCGCATTAAAAACAAGTACAAAAAGAATAACAAATCCATCGGTGAATTCTTTAAGCGCGAAAACAATAATGCACGCGATAAGAAGTACATAGATGAGCGGGCTTCGGAACTGACGTATGAATATATCAAAAAATCCCTCCTGTTTCCCTTCGGGGAGTTCGTTGCGTCCGTTTTTTGAAAGCCGCTCCTCGGCGTCTTTCTCGTTAATCCCTCGCTCAAGATCCATTGCAAGCTCCGTCGCGATATCCGCAATGTCTTTTGAGTGCCATCCGTACGTTTCCATGAAGTGCGGGTGTTACGCTTCTTTTTGTTCGGGAAAGAGCGACGAATAGATACCGAGGAGAACGAAAACAAGACTTAGGACGATCGGACCCAAAAGAAATCCTATCGGTCCGAAAAATTCAATCCCGCCAAGGACGCTCAAAAATATGACAAACGGATGCAGGTGCATTTTCCGTTCGATAAGCTTCGGACGAAGTATGTTGTCTATTGTCCCAACGATAAACGAGCTCCAAAGAAAAAGACCGAATGCGGGAAGCGGTCCTACCGCAAAAAGTACATAAAGCATCGCCGGTATGGTTGTAATCATCGTTCCGACAACCGGAATGAGCGCAGCAATAACGGTAAGAGAACCCCAGAGCGCGGCATTCGGCACGCCGAATATCCAGAACCCCAAGCCAGCGGCGACTCCTTGGAGAAGAGAAACAACAAGCGTTCCTTTTACAACAGAGTCAACGGCGCTTGAGAGTGTGTCGAATATCTTGCGGTCATATTGATCGGAAAGCGGACTGTACCGTAAGAGCGCTTCGTAAATCTTCTCCCCATCTCGCAGGAAGAAAAAGAGCGCCACCATGCTGATCAAAAAACTGAAAAGAATTTGCGTGACACTTGAGAAAATGGAACCGACGTTTTGCGTTATCCAAAGCAAAAACTGCTGTACATACGTGTTTACATCAAATGAAAAAGAAGGAACATAGCGGGTAACGGTTTCTTTGAGCGACGCGAGCCATGGAAGCTGCAATAAATTTTCTTTCTGTGCGGCAAACGCGGAATAAAGTCGTCCGCTTTCCTGAAAAACCTCGGCACCGAAAAATACAAGCGGAGCGAGTACCAGAATAAAGACAATGAGCATGGTCACAAGTGCCGCCCATCCTTTGCGTTTTCCGAAAAAGCGCACCAAACGTTTATGGAGCGGGTGAAAAACGATTGCAAAAACCGCCGCGAGCACGAGCGCGTAGAGAAACGGCTGGAACACAAAAAAGGTGAGCACGAGCGCCCCGAGCAAGAGACTTGAAAAGAAAATGACCTGTACCCTCGTATTCATTGGTTTCCTATAAGTATATCGTATTTAGGTCTTCTAGGTAAGTTAAAAAAGAATGAGGACAAAATTGTCCTCATTTATAGAAAATTACGACCATCCCATTTTTCTTGCTTTTACCCAAAGCAAGATTGAAAAAAGAATGGCAACTGTTATGAGAACTGCTATCTCTAGCAATTCGCCTTTTTCATACATCTTAGGGAGTGGCGATAGGGCCGTAAACTCACTAAGAAACGTAAAGAAAAAAGAGATTTTCCATTTCTTGGTTCTTAGGGAAATCACCGAGAAAAGGGAAAATAAAAACAACAATATTACTAATTCCATCTCTTAATATCCTTCCCCCATAAAAACGCCCTTGTGGGCGTCTCTTTCATATATTTTAGGTCTATTTCTTAGCTTTTTTCTTCTTGCCTTCGTATGTGTTTGCAACCGAACGGTACGCGCAGTATTCACACGTAGGGTTTGCATCCGGCAAGTCCCCGTTCAAACACGCAACGATATCGTGCAATCTCGGCTCCACCCACGAATCGTCTCCTTTATACGCAAGGAGTACGACGGTAAACTCGAGTTTGCCGTCAAACGCCGCTCTGTCTTTTTGTCCGTTCGCATACACGAAGTAACCGGTATCGGATACCGCAAAACCGTTTTGCCGTAAGAGCCACTGATAAATTTCCATCTGTCGCTTGTATCCTTGCCGATATTCGGCGTCGAGTGTTATTTCATATTCCGTGGACGTCGCTTTATAGTCAACAACAATGAGCTCGCCTTTGGGATTTACCCAGATATCGTCAACCGCGCCGGTAATCACAAGATTCGTCGGTCGGTGAAAGTACTGCACGCCTTTGAAGTTCTCGCGCCACTCATTGATCATGTCGTGCGCAAAAGGCACTGCGTCCACACCATATTGCTCCATAAGAGGGTGCTTGGTCCCGTTATAGCGGTGTGTATCGAATTCCTTTTTGAAGAGTGCGTCCACCGCCGAGTTCAGTGTGAATGGAAATCCCGGCGGGCGCCCGACACCGCACCGACGGTCAAGATAAAAACACCGCGGGCATTCGGTGAAAAGTTCTATCTTTGAGCGCGAAAGTTTATACGGGTCGCTCCCCGCGGGTTTGTAGATATTTCGTGTACGCTGAGCGTTCATAAATACTGAGAATTTTTAAATTTCCAATTTTTAATTTTTATAAATAAATCTTGAAATTTTAAATACTTAAAACATTAAGAAATTATTTAAAAATTGAGAATTAAAAATTATTTGCCTTGAGGTGGGTACAACTTCGGATCAATCGTTCGATCGAAACAAACAACCCCCTCTCCGTGTGGCCACGATATTCCGAATGGCGTTTGAACGATTCGCAGAGGCGTTTTACTTGAACCGTCCGTGTTGGAAGTAACCGTTTCAAATACGGCGCACAAAGAAAACGACAACTCTCCCATTTTTTTATAGGTATACTCAGCTTGCGTTTCGGGATCCAAGGGAATCGCAAAACCCCGCAAATCATCTTGAAGTCCGGAAAGCGCTTCGGGTATTGTTCCTGTCCGCATCCAATAATCAAAAAGTTGAGACTGAATCATCGAAAGATCGTTCACGCGAGTTTCGTCAAACCGTCGCATTCGTTCCTGATACGGAGAACCGGCAACAAAAAATCCGGCAACCACTCCCGCAAGCATAACCGCGGAAATCGCATAAATGAACGCTTTTACCTTTCCGGTAAATTCGGCGTTCTTCAACTCCCATAAATAATAACCGAACACCGAACCGGCAACGAAAAGAATAACGAGCACCTTGAGCGCAAAACGCACCGTGAGCTCCCCTTGCATGAAATTCAGTATAAGCGCAACAAGGTCACCGAGAATGAAGAGTGCTGCGACAAAAAGCGTGAAATAAAGAAGCCACTTGCGCACGTGGAGTTCGCGCTTTTCGGGAGTGGCAATATACCCCTTGTTCAGGAATATGTTCGTCCAAACATAGGTCGGGAAAAAGACAATGAGCATTGCCACTGCCCATCGTATGGCGGAGGCGGAGAACGAAAAACCGTACCCGGCGACCGCGTCGGGAAACCATGCGTTTATGCACTGAAAAAGAAGAGTCGAAAAACTTGCCGCGCTCGCATAAAGAGCGACGATTGAGAGAAGGTGAAGAAAAAAATCCTTCGGCGACGTTTCGGGTCGTGTTTGTGTTTGTTCCATATTGGTATATTATACAAGATTTTGATACTCCATGAAACTAGACATAATTCGTTGTGACAAAAGCATAATTATAAGACGATCGTCTTATAATTATGTTCGGATTTTTAGATAAAAAGAAACAAACGCGGGAAAATAACCATAATCGGCGCTATGGGCTTTATAATCTCTTCACTTTACAGACTTCTATTCACTGTGATGTCTATTGTTGAGTCCGTATTTCGTTATAAGTCCGTCAACGAATTTCCAGTTCAATGTTTTGAAGAACGCCTCGATGTACGATTTCTTGTCTGTACCGTGATCCATAAAGAACGCGTGCTCGTACATATCCATGGCAACGAGCGGTGATGCGTTCCACACGGCGCCGACGTTCTGCGCATCCATGCCGTAGTTATGGAGCCTATCATCTTTGTAGTCATAAGCGAGGACGGCCCATCCACGTGCGGACATTCCTGTCGCAATAAAATCCTCCTTCCATAAATCGTAAGAACCGAAATCATTTTCGATCATTGTAAGAATTACGCCATCGGGTTTTCCGTCTCCTCCAAGAAGAGGAAAATAATGCTCGTGGAGCTTCATTCCGTTCACGGCAAAGGTTTCCTCCCTCTTCAGCTCGCCGATGTAGCTATACACGGCATTCGCTTCTGATTTGTCCGCCTCGACTATCTTCTGTTGTACCTCGTTCGTTTTTTTAACGTATCCTTGATAAAGCTTTTCGTGTTCTTCGACCGACTTCAAACTGATACCCTCGAGGTCGTGATCAAGACCCAAGGAGTCCGGTATATAATCTTTCCGCATAAAATAATAAAAATTGTTTTGGCGACTTTATTAGTATATACAAATTCCCCTACCGCGTACATTTTTAAAAGCAATTTTTTTGCTTGACAAGCAAAAAAATATATAGTATTCTACCTGCAGTCTTTATCATTTAACAACCTAAAAGGTGTCTATATGCAAGAGAATACTACTCTTCGAGAATTTCTCGAAAAAGAGCTCGGGTGTAAAACAAAACCATTGTATGAAGAGTTTGAAAAATCGAAAGATTCTTTTATCCTCGCTGTTGTAGTGGGATTGAAAAATGAAAAAAAAGATATGGAAGAGGGATTTGTGTTTACTGCAAAGAGAGGCGGAGAACTGATTGAAAGAGTAAAAAAATTAATTCGAGAATTTTACGTCAGAAATGGTTATATTGTAATATATCAATTCCCTCAAAAACCAAAAGAATCCGATTTTTCTTTTCATTATATAATCGAAAAAAACGCAGAAAAGAAAACGGTAGCGATTACATTCGAAAAAGAAAAGACACTAATAACAGTAATGCCAAATATACATATATAACAAAAGCCCCGAACTCCGCCAACTGGCGGACGGGGCTTTTTCACATTCCGATCTTCTACTCCGTCGTTTTCTCGTCGAAGTGGTCTCCTTCATCTTTCATCGCATCCTCTTTCGTGACGTGTATCGTCCCGTCTTTATGTTCCGGAGGTGAATAAATCGTGTAGATCTTCATCGCCTTCTCGGCAGACTTGTTGATTACGTTGTGTCGCGCTCCCGCGGGAACCACAATCGCGTAGTCGTCGTGGACTTCGTGTTCAATGCCATCCAAGATTGCAACACCGTCCCCTTCTTCAATCCGAATAAACTGATCAAGCTCATGGACCTCTTCACCAATATCCTCATTTGGCTTCAAAGACATCACAACGAGCTGACTCGACTTCGCAGTATAGAGCACCGTGCGGAAGTTTTCATTCTTCAATGTTTCTTCCTCTATATTTTTTATGTATCCTTTCATATTTTTGTAAAAATAAAATTGATAAATGCGACCTTTCTTTCTTATTTTAACGCAAATGAATGTTTTTGGGTAATTCGAGTGTAAAGATATTTAACTTGCCAGTCATGGGTATCGGTTCCTTGAATACCCGCAAATTCCGCAGAAACCAACTCTGTGCACGCGGATATGTTTTGCAACACGCGACTTTTTCGTGTGCCCTTTTCATCAGCTCGATATGATAGAGCTCTACGATACAAAGCGCGTATCCCGCCGGATAAATGGCGGGTTTTTTGAAGAACAAATTACGATGTCGCCACGATAGTTCATCCCCCACTTTCTTGTTTCAATGGTTTTCTTTCCGCTCGCGACAAAATTTGCGAAGGGTTGCCGGAGTGAGAGTGCTTTATATTTCATTTGAGATAACCTCCCATCCTTCTTTCTTCGCTTCTCCTGCGAGCGCGTTTCCACGGTCAACCACAACTTTCATCCGCGAATACTCGAGCATCGGGAGGTCGTTCATACTGTCCCCCACCCCAAGAAGCGGACGTACCGAAGAGTGAATGAATTGCTTGATGCAATCCACCTTTCCTTCCAGCACGGAAAGCGGTTCGACGAATACATCCACAAACACACCATCCTTTTCAACAAGATTTATGCCAATACACTCTCCGAGAAGTTTGTAGTGATGAAGTGCGGTAGCGACAACCGGCTGGAAAGATGCAGAGATAATCCATATATTCACCCTCAACGTATTCATTTCCTCCGCAAGCTTTTTTACTGATTTTCGTATCCGTAGTCCCTTCGCGATTTTTATTCCAAAAAGCTCCGTCTCCATAATCACCTCACCCTCGTCATTTATTGTTTTTAGAGTGAGTTCTTTTACTTCCTTGATTGAGAATCCAGCAAGCGTGCGAATCGCGTATCGGTATGCCCCGAGCATATCATTCTTTTCGAGTAGATTGTGATAATTCCGAAAAACCGCTTCATGATATGCACCCCTGTCGTTTGTAAGAGAAACTTCCGCAAGTGCGGGATTTCGCAAAAGATCGTGCCGACAGAGATACCCAAGCATAGCTTCCTGGATATCGTTTTCAATGTACGTATTGTCAAAATCAAACACAGTAAAATGCGGTTCGGGCACGCCATTCACTATCGTTCTTTTTATTTTCTCCACGATATTCATAATATGCATTATAACAAAAAAGCCGCTTATGCGGCTTTCAATAATCGTTCAATGAACCTTTCCTTTACCTCAAGAAGCGTAATCCCGAGTCGTCCGGCTCGTTTATACTCCCAGAAAGCTCCCGTGGATTTGTTCCAGCCGGGAATAAAGAAAAGCCTGTCCACGTATCCGGATTCGAAAATAGGACCATAAAATTCCTCAAGAAGATCATATGGATAACCAACGGTCGCGCGAATCTTCTTTATTCTCTCCATTATTTTTTTGAAAGGACGCTGATCGAAAACAACCTCTCCTTGTTTGGCAAGATGATCAATCACAAGATTGAAAACCTTCATATTTTCTTCAAGTGATCCTCTCCCTCCTGTATTCATCGTCCCACAAACCTGCACAATATGCCGACCACTTAAAAAGGTGTTTTAGGATTGAGATTCCGACTTCAACAAGTTCAGTATAGGTAGTCTTTTCCTCTATCAACCTTAGATCTGTATCGGTCCAGTTATGATAAACGATTTTATCCATCTATCCCTCCTTATTTTATTTGAAAAATCTAACATAAGAAAAGCACATTCCCCCACCAGCAGTCAAGTAAAAATTTGGAATTGTTGACAAGCCCATATATTTCGATGTTTAATAATAGACAGCCACGGTCGCAAAGAGCGATCGAAAACAAAAACCGCCGCGAACACTGCGGCATTTTTATATGAACATTCATTGAAAAACTGCCATGAATACGCAGTAGATAATAATAAACGGTTACCGAAAATCTCCTCATAATTTCGGTTTCCGGTGTCGGTTATGTATATCAAACACCCGTGCTAACCTCCGGTCAACCTCGCGTTTCATAACGAGCGGGTTCAG
>Ga0210019_1003698_pt1 | contig 13827 bp, 10 predicted proteins | sample CryGeyCG2114_020_2_FD_183969 | JGI IMG/M metagenome (GOLD analysis project Ga0210019, IMG submission 183969) | Groundwater microbial communities from aquifer - Crystal Geyser CG11_big_fil_rev_8/21/14_0.20 (SPAdes) (version 2) | ecosystem: Environmental > Aquatic > Deep subsurface > Groundwater ...
CCCGCCACGTCCAAGGTTCTGGAAGGCCCACGGATCGATTTTGTCCTTCACGACGGGGTTCAGCCGAAAAAGGCCGGCGACCGGCTCAGGGTGGCCGTGCAGGGAGAGCCCCACAAGTTCGCTTATTTTCATATCGGGGAATTCAAGAAAAATATCGAGATGCATGAAACCGATACCCCGGGATGGTACGAGGGCGAGTACCCGGTTGAGCCCGGCGACAACGTGAACCAGGCCGTTCTTGCGGCGGTCTTGCGCGACGAGGCGGGAATGTCAACCACGCGAAAGGATGTTCTGCAACCCATCCAGTTCGACACCGAGCCGCCGCAAGCGCCTTCCGATTTGCGGGTCGTGGCCCGGAGCGACCGGGTCCAGCTTCAATGGAAGGGAAGTCCCTCCCGGGACGTCGCAGGATATTTCGTCTACCGCAACGACAAACCGCTCTCGACGGGATCTAAATTAAATGACCAGGGAACAGAGTTCACCGAGCTGACCGATACCCGGATCCAGGTGGGGGAAAAATATTTCTACCGGGTTTCCGCCTTCGACCGGGTCGGGAACGAAAGCGAGCCCGGTTCCGCGATCGAAGCCCTGGTCGTCAGCCCAAACCAGAAGGCCGGGGGCGTCATTCAGCAGGACACCACCTGGTACCGGGCGGGAAGCCCTTATCACATCGAGGAGGCGGTCACCATTGCGGAAAACACAACGCTCCACATCGAACCGGGGACGGTCGTGATGAGCCGGGGACCGGGAATGCGGGTCAAGGGGGTGTTGCATGCCGATGGAACACCGGAATTGCCGATCGTATTCACCCGCGAGGCCGAGCTCCCGGCCGGGCAGAAATGGGACGGGCTATCATTCGCCCAGTCCGAACGGGGGGAAAGCAAGGTTCGATTCTCACAGGTCAAGCATGCCCGTATCGGTTTATTGTGCGACTCGGCTTCTCCCGAGATCGCCCAGAGTGAAATTGCGCAAAATGAAACCGGAATCAAAATCCTGAATGCATTTTCCAAACCCCGGGTTCTGAACAACACCATCACGGATAACGAAAAGTACGGGATCTCGGTCGCGCAAAACGCGGAACCGGAAATCTCCGGGAACGATATTCGAAATAACCGCGAAGCCGGCATTCAACTGTCCAACGACAAATCCAGGGTGGCGCAAAATAAAATCACCCATAACCGGATCGGCCTCTCCCTGCACCATTCCCTGGGAACGGCGCACCGCAACTCGATCCACTCCAACGAGACGATCCAGGCCGCAAGCGGGGAGGCGGATGCGGCGCCGTTCGATGCCCGGGAAAATTTCTGGGGTTCCCACGAGGGACTGGCCGTCCTAGGTTCTATCCGGGGTCCGGTCGAGGTCAACCCCATCCTTACGGAAGAAGGTTCAGACAAAACGCAAACCCTTTCCATTCTCAAAGGACCCCTTAAAGGCAAAATCCTCCAAACCAGTTACCTGGTCCCGGCGAACAGTCCCTATATCCTGGAAGAAACGGTGGTTGTCGATCGGGGAGCTAATCTGTTTATCCAGCCGGGCGTCCGGATCCGGTTCAATTCCGGTCAATCCCTGGAAGTCCACGACGGTTCGGTCCTGGCCCTGGGCACTTCGCTGGATCCGATCATCTTCACCGCCAATACGTCGCAGGCCAAACCGGGATACTACGAATCGGCGCTGGTGGTGAAATCTGAAAATGGGAAAAGCAGTAAACTGGAATTTGTCATCGTCGAGTATGCCAAAGTCGGGGTTCGCTCGACGGACGGTGAAACGGAAATCAACAACAGCATCCTGCGCGGCAATTACACCGGCATCCTGCTCGAAAACCGGTCGACCGGAAAAGCCTCGCGCAATCTGTTCACTCAAAACAACGGCGATGGGGCGGTGCTGATCCGGGGCATGGCTCAGGCCAGCATCGTCGAGAATAATTTCATCTCCAATTCATTCGCCATTCAAAACCAGAATTTCACTTTTAAAATTGACGCCAGAAACAATTATTGGGGGAATGATGCCGGGCAAAATCCCGACTGGGACCTGCTTCTTATCGGACGGGACAACATCGAATTCAGTCCCTGGAAAAACGAACCTCTGGAGCTCGCGCTGAAATAAATCTATGACTGAAACTCCGGGTCAATCCAGGCGAGGTTTAGTCCTCGGTCTGCTTTTGGCGGCAGGCATGGGAGGCCTGCTCCCGAGCCCCCTGTCCGCCAGGACCAATATGGTCGACGGGTCGATGAATTCGGACATCGATCTGGAAATTACCCACCGGTTCCAAACTCCCCATGCCGTGGGACATCTGCGGATGCGGTTTGTCGCTCCCCCAAATTACGCATCGATCACCTATTCGCAGAAACTCAATTCCTATTCCCTTGTGTTCGATCCCATTGCTCATTCGCAACGGACCTTCGTTAACGAGGACGGCAACAAAGTGATCGAGGCATCCTGGAGCACCCCGCAGAAATCCGTAACGGCGGTGGTAAAAATGAACCTGACCAACCAGGTTTTGTTCAATCACATTCAAAGCACGGCGGCGTTTCCTCCATCCGGAATTTCCCGTGAGTTGGAAAGTTACCTCCAGCCGACGGATACCATCCAATCCGGAAATCTGGCAATGATTCAAAAGAGCGCGGAACTGGCGAAGGGATCCCAATCCCAGATTGAAGCGGTAACGCGGATTCTTGGATTCGTCGTGGACCACATGCGTTACAAGCTTTATCCCGAGCATTACGACGCCTTGTATTCCCTTCGGACGGGGCTTGGCAATTGCCAGAATTTCAGCCACCTCTCCGCGGCCCTGCTCCGGGCGGCGGGCATCCCCGCTCGGGTCGTCACCGGAATCACCTTGAGCACCCCTTTCAAGGTTAAAGCCAAATATGGATATGACTCCCTCCGGTGGGCCGAAGGCCGGCACGCCTGGCTGGAAATCTTTTATCCCGACCTGGGCTGGGTGCAATACGACGCCCAGCAGACCCATCACTTCGTTTCCAACCGCTTCATCCGCCTGGAAGTCGGCAGGGATACCGATGCCGCCGGAGAGGACGGCATGGTCAAATGGACTTATGTCGGCACGGACGAAAACGAGGGATCACGAAAGGAAGACTTGCATTACCAGTTAAAATCGGATCGGACCACAATCGAGATTCGGAAAGATTTCAATTACCCGAACAAAACGGTGTTTGCCCCCGAATTCAGCATCACCGCATTGCCGAAAGTGGAGCCGGTGGTTCCTCCACCCCCGCCCCCGTCTCCCAAACCGCCCACGCCCTCCCCACCCAAAGCGGAGGATAAATTCATCCGGCCCGTCCGGTTCGGCAACATGGATTTTCCCGAAAACGTCGACTTGTTTGAAACGGCGACCCCTAAAAAAACCAGCGGAAGTAACGAGTTCACTTCGGTCAGGAACTACGTGGTGGAAACGGCGGAATTCGTCACCGGACGGGAGCAGTTTATCCAGGCCTTTAATGTTCGGGAACCGATACTTCTCAAGGACATTTCCCTCGCTTTATACAAATTCGCGGGAGAAGACGGAGCCCTGTGGGTGGACCTCTATGATGAAAAGGGAGGACGACCGGGAAAGGTCCTGGAATCGAGCGAGATGAAATTCATGAACGAAATTCAAACCCCGAGGGGTTACCGGTGGGTCGGGTTCGATTTTGGGGGCGAGCAGAAGATCCTGGTCCCTGGCCGATACTGGTTCTCCCTGAGTTTTTCGGGAGACCCTGTAGTGAACTGGTTCTTTACGTACGGTAAACCGGTCGGTGATGCCGATGGAACCTGGTCCAAAACCTTGTTCGAAGAGGACTGGACGACAATGTGGTCCCACGAATTCAATTACCGAATCGAAGGAATGGCGAAACCGTAGCCCGGAAACGGCAGAAAGTGGCAACACAGGCTATATCCGAATAGTGAATTATGGTATGGTGACCGCAATTCTTCCCATACCCGACTCAAATCTGTGGATCGGGCTCTTTGTTTCCGGCGCCATTTTGAATGGAAACCGGATGCCGACCCGCAAATAAAAAGTTTCCTTTATTATCAGGAGAGAACGGCAATGACCAAAAGATCGATTCAATTCGCAACGCTGGTGCTGGTTCTTTTATTGTCGGCCATGCATCTTTCCGCTCAATCGTTGAATCCCAACGATGTTTTCGAGCCGGGACCGAAGGGCGGCGGCACCAATTGGACTACGGGCCTCATTACCGCGATCGGCATTGGGACCCCCTCCCCCAATGCGGCCAATCGCGCGCAAATGAGGGCGATGGCCCTGCGCGCGGCGAAAGTGGATGCGCAACGCAATTTGCTCGAAATCCTCAACAACGTTCAAGTCACCGCAGTTTCCAACGTGAGGGATCTTTCCTTACAACATGATGACGTGGAATCCCGCGTCCAGGGCCTGCTTCATGGAGCCCAACCCATGGGCGAACCCCGATATCTGCCGGACGGCTCGGTCGAAGTCACCCTGGGCGTTTATCGGCATGATGTCGAACCTATCGTCATGCCCAAGGTTCTGGAAACCCACGCTCCCTCGGTTCCTTCCATGAATATGCCGATGTCGCTGGATCCCAACCTGGGGGCAAATCCGCCGGTTGCACCTCCGGCCGGTCCACAGGATTCCGCCAATGCCATGCCCACTCCTCCCTTGGACGCGGGACGGGCATTTACCGGTCTGTTGATCGACGCCCGCGATTTCAAGGTTCGTCCGGCGATGGCTCCCAAGATCGTCGACGAATCGGGACGCGAGATTTACGGGTCATCTCTGGTGAACCCCGAGTACGCGGTGCAACATGGAATGATCGGTTACTCGAAAAATATTCAAGCCGCGCAGACCAACGAACGCATTGCGAATACCCCGTTGATCATCAAAGGAATCAAAACCGATGGCGACCGATTGACCGATATCGTCGTCAGCAATGCCGATGCGGAAAAAATCCGCTCTGCCGCTCAAACCCAGAAATTTTTGAACCAGGCCCGCGTCATGATCGTCCTCTGATCCGGATGCGGATATTCATAGGGCCACAAACAAACTTTCTTTTGAAGGAATTCCTAAATGTTCAAGGAACACAGAAAACTCAATCCCGTGACATTTTTGATAGCGTTCGGAACCCTTCTGGTGATCACACTGTTCTCGGGTTGCGCCTCGGAACCCCGGGCTCCCGAAGCCTTCATGGACACGCCGGAGCATCACTATAACGGCGGCGTCCGGCTTTTCGATCAGGGCAAAATCGAGGAAGCGGAACGGGAATTCAACCTGGCGCTCCAATTGGTCAAGGGGGGCGATTACGGCCCCGGCCACGCCGGGCTTGGATGGGTTGAAGCCCACCGGAAAAATTTCGACGCCGCTCTCGATCACATGAAAAAAGCCAGATCCGCCGCGAAAACGGACCCGGACCGGGTCATCGCGGCCATCGGTTTCATCCGCCTGTATACGATCATGCGGCAAGCCGATGAAGCCCGAGCCCAAAAGTTGGATTGGTTGATCGAAACCCGGGATCACTATAATGAAGCGGTGCGCTACGGGCCGGACAATGCGGAACTTCATTACCGGATGGGTGTGGCCTACAAGGTGGCTTACGAGTTTCGGGCGGCCGCCGAAATGTTCCGGAAAGTGATCGATCTGGATAAGACCTTCACCAAGGAAGCCAACCAGGAATGGGAAACGGTGCAGAAAATCGTGCGGGCCGAGCCGGGAACCCTGGTCGGCAAACGAATCGCCCTGGTGGATGAGATCTCCCGCGCGGATATCGCCGCCCTGTTCGTTGAAGAGTTGCGGCTCGACAAACTCTATGCCCGGAAAAAAACCTTCGACACCTCCTTCCAACCTCCGGAGGAAAAAACCTTTTACGCGGACTGGATCTCCAAGGCCCCCGATGCGACGGACATTCAGAACCATGTCCTGCATGCCGACATCCGTGTTTTTCTGGACTCCGGGGTGCGGGGACTTGAGGCTTTCCCCGATCACCGATGGTTGCCGGACCGAAAAATCCGGCGCGCCGAGTACGCCATGCTGGTGGAGGACGTTCTGATCCGGGTTAACGGAGACGACTCCCTGGCAACTAAATTTATTGGCGCCGGTTCCCCGTTCCCGGATCTCCGGAACGACCTCCCCTACTTCAACGCCGTCATGCTGGTCACCACGCGGGGAATCATGAAATCGGCGGAAATGTCCACCGGAGAGTTTCAACCCCAGGGAACCGTCTCCGGAGCCGATGCGCTATTGATCATTCGAGAGTTGAAAAACGCGTTGAAATTGTAAACGCCCATTTCCTGCGGAGTGAACGTAATGTCATCCAGAGCCTTGTTTTTTTCCTTACTGTTGGGTGTATTGTTTCTGGGCGTTCCCCAATCCCTACCGGCCCAGCAAGACGAAAGCCGCGTCGAAGCATCGGGCATGGGGAATACCGACGACGTAGCGCTCAAGGACGCGATGCGAAACGCCGTCGAGCAATTCCTCGGTGTCCTGGTCGATTCCAAAACGATGGCCGAAAATTTCCAGATCGTTTCGGATAAAATCCTCACCGCCAGCCAGGGATACGTCACCGACTACGAGATTATTTCCCAGTCCCGAGATGCCGACGGGATGGTGAATATGCGTATCAAGGCCAGGGTGCAGAAAACCGCGGTTCTGGATGACGTCCGTTCTCTCAAGATTTTCCAATCCACCAAACTGGACAATAAGCGGCTGATGGTGATCTATTCTCAGGACACGGAAGGGCCTCCGGAATCGGACCCATCGGTAAGTAGCGCACAAACCGCCGCAAACGATTTTTTCCTCAAAAAACGGTTTCGTGTTTTTGACGAAACCGTGGTCCGGGAAATCAATCAGGAATTATCGCAGTATCAAACCGATCCCGAAGCCCGCCTCATCCAACTTGCCAAGGGAAGGGGTGCGGAATTGCTGATCAAGTTTAATCTTTCTTACTACATCAAACCCGGCGACCCCTTTTACATCGCCTATTCGCGGATGCAATCCAAACTTTTCGACCCCACAACCGGACGTCTTTTGGCCACTTCGGAAAACCGTTCCAAACAGGTCTTCTCCCAAAACACCACCGTGGCCGGGGCCGAAGATGCCGTCGCGAAGGCTTCCGCCAAGGTGGCCCAGGATAATTCTCAGTCACTCCTGGAAAACATCGTGGATTTCTTTTCCGTCACCGGGGCCAAGGAATTTTTCCTCGTCTTCCAGGACTTTCCGGAAGGGGACCTGGAGAAAATTTCCTCAACGATCCAGAATGGGGGATTTCCCCAGTTCCGGGAGCTCTCGCTCCAGGCCGGGACCCTGGAATTGGAAATATTCGACGATGCTCAAACCATTTCCGATCTGAGGAAAAAAGTGAAGCAGATTCTTCGTGGAACCGGAGTTGAGCTGGAGACCCTGGAATCTTCTGGAAATCGTCTCATTTTCAAGCGGGCAAAATCTTAACCCGAACCCAATTCCACCCGGCGGCCTCCATGTTTTCCATATGAAATCAAACCGGATTTCATTTCGAGGGACTTCCTCAATCCCCCGTTGGGTTCTGCTCGTCGCGACGCTGGGTTTCCTCCACGCCTGCGCCGCTTCCATGCACTCCTCTGAAATGCACGGGTTGAAATCCCAACTAGTGGGAAGCGAAAACCGCAATGCCCTGAAGAACCTGGAATCCCAGGTATTCTCCGATCCCAAGGCGGCGGAGCCAAAATTCAGGGAATCTCCCGACCCTATCAGCATGATGGAGCTGGGGGCGATCTATTCCCACATGGGAGAATTCGAAAATAGCAACCGGGTGCTTGAAAAAGTTTTTCAGATTTATAACGCCCAGGAGGAGCGGGCTATCATCAGTCTCACCCAAACCTCCACACAAGTCGGGGAAGCAACCCTGTCGGAGGGGATGGGCGAATATCAACTGGCCAATTATGAAAAAGTACTGCTCCACGCCATTAAGGCCATGAACCATTTGTTACTGGGAAATCCGGAGGGCGCGCGGGTTGAAATTTCCCGCGCTTATATCCGCCAGAGCCTGATCAAGCAGTATTCCGACCTGGAAGCCGCACGGGCACAGGCCAACCTGGAAGATGAAACCCAAAAAGCCGCGAACAACCTGGGCCAAACCTACAGCAACTCCTTTGCGCCCGATAACCTGATCAAAGAAGCCAACTTGAATACCGAAGAATTGGCCGCCATTCAACACGTCCGCCGTTCTTACGAAAACGCCTACATTGAGGTTTTATCCTCGATCATTTACAACCTCAATTCCGAATTGGACAACTCCCTGCCTCCCCTCCGGCGGGCCGTGGAAATTACCGGCAATCCCTTCGTCAGCGCCCAGTTGTCACAGTTGGAACACCTCCAGAACGGAAGCCCGGTGGAAAACAGCAACCTGAGCGTGTTCATTCACGAAGGCTATGCCCCCGAAAAGGTTTCGTTCCCCATTATTTTCCCCAATCCCATTACGGGCGCGATCAACAAAATCAGCCTTGCCAAATACGTTCCCCAACCCTCCCCGGTCGCTCGCGCCGTTCTCCTCGATTCCCGAGGCCGTGAAATCGGGGACATCGCCGAGCTCGACCTGATCGATGCCCTGGCATTCAAAGATTATGAGGAAAAGCTCCCGGCACGTATCGCCAAAGCGTTGAGCCGTCTCATTGTCCAGTCCATCAAGGACTATATCCTGCGCGACCAGATGGGAAGCATGGGAACTCTCATGGGATCGATGATGAACCTGATCGTGGAAAACGCCGACACGCGCACCTGGACCCTGTTGCCCAAGCGGATTCGATATTTTTCAGGAAGGGTTTCCGATTCCCAGGTACATATAAGCTTGAGAAACCAACAAGGAACCGAAATTTTCGGATACGATATCCCCGTTCCCAGGGATACCGCAACTCTCGTCAGCGTGAGAGCCCTTGGAGATAAAACATTTCTTCAATATATCGCGTACTGATTGATTTATTTTTATAGTTGAAAGCGTCCAAGAGGAGATTGCTTATGGCTGATGCGGCGAGAACCCATTTTCTTCGTTTAATTTGTATTCTGATCCCCTTGTCCCTCGGGGCCTGTTCCAGCGGCATGCAAAAGGCCTACGTCGACCCCGACCAGGTGCCCGATGAAGGCCCGGCGCTGACGTTCAATCCCAACGACCTGCAATTGATCGCGGTCAAAATGTCACAATCCTTGATCAACACCAATATCCTCGGGAACGATCGGCCCATCGTGCGCATTACCCAGGTCAAAAATAAAACCTCCGAACACATCGACACCAAAGCCATCACCGACAAAATACGCACCACCCTGATTCAGAGCGGGAAAATCCGTTTCCTTGCAGATAAAACCGAAGTGGGCGCCGAACAGGATATGCTTGAAGAACACCAGAAGCAGATGAATGACACGGGAACGGCGGCCCTCATGGATGAAAAGGCCAAACTTCAAAGAGGGAAAATTCAGGGACCCCGGTTCCACATCTACGGGGAAATCATTTCCATTTCCACCTTCGATGAAAAAACGAAGGATGTTTACTACAAAATGACCCTCAATATGATGAATCTGGAAACGGGAATTCTCGAATGGAGCGAGGAAAAACAACTCCGAAAAGTCGGGTCACGGCCCATGTTCGGAATGTAGAGGAATGAAACTATCCCGGATAGCGGGACAACAGGTACTGGGCAACCGCGTACCAAACGATGCCGGAAACAAACAAACCCGCTACGATAACCGCGGGAACCCCATGGCCGGTTTCCGGGGGATGGATCGCCGTCACCACCAGCGCAAACAGACAGGACAGAGCCACCGCAGATGCGAGAACCGATTGAATCTTGAGGCGGGTGACCGCCCCGGCGGGAGTGTGCCGGGCCACCACAATCGTGGAACCGCAACTGGGGCAACTTTCCGCTTCATCCGATACTTTGCGTCCACAACCGGGACAATCGACAAGAGGCATAAGGGAAGATCCGAATAGGGGTTACTCGATCGGGGGGAGAGCCAACGCCACTCCGCCCCCTTTTGCGACTTCAGCTATTTTAACACACTCCTCGCAGGATATTTTCCCCCAAGCACCTTCTCATGTCAGGAATCCGAGGCATCGGGCTTCTTCCGGTTTCGAACTTCGACCTTCAAAGTCTCCTCAAGATTTTGCATTTCGGTTGTGGATAACCGGAAATTAAAGCTTAGAAAATTATCATCGTGGTTTTTCATGCTTCGGAGAATTTCCACATATTTTCCAAACCCCGACGCCAGTTTTTCCATGACATCGGACAACCCCGACCGGCCCCCCACCATGCCCTTCAAACTGGTCGCCGCGGAATTGTAATAGAATCCTCCCTTGTCGAAATAAGCGTCCCCCAGGAGATTGGAGTTCGGACTGAACAAGCCCAGGTACATCAGGAGAAAGTCGGCATTGATCCGGTAAAGGAAGAATTTTTGAGAAGAACCTTCGACGTCCTTCAACATTTGTCCCGCATCGGCATCGAGACGAACCAGGTATTTATTAACCAATCCCAGGGTTTTGGGATTGGCCAGGGCAGAAAGGGTGAGCGTGATGTACTGGTTGACATCCTCTTCGTATTTTAACTGATTGTCCCTGATTTCACTCCAATGAGTATCCTTCCACTCCTCGTCGCGTCCTTCCTCAAGGATCTGGTCATATCCCAGGTTGGATTCAACGCCACTTTTAATCCTCGCACTCAACAACCGGTTCGAGAAAAACGACTCCGTGGTTTCCACATCCCCCGTTTTTAAATAGGTGAATTTGATGGACATAAAAGGACCTCCCATAAAATGAAAGTTTCCTGGACTCTTATCTCCAACTGGGCATCTTGATGTTTTCTCCTCCTGAATCCTGGCGGCTCTTAACGGGTCTTATCAATTATATCGGTTAAATTTAACCGCCGGTAAACGGTTTTTATTTAATTCCACCTTGAACCTTCGGCGGAATGACATCCCCAAACAGATCAGCGGGACGCAAAAAAAGATCTCCCTCGCCAAATTTAGGATTGGTTTTCTGGTACTCATCCATCGCTTTCGGGAGAAGCTCTTTCAATCTCGTGATTCGCGTTTCATCGGAAGGATGGGTGGATAAAAACTCCGGAGGCTGTCCGGATCCCTTGAGCTGATTGAACCTTTGCCAGAACCGGACGGACTCCCGAGGGTCATACCCCGCCCGGGCCATGTATACAATCCCGATCTCGTCCGCTTCCGATTCATTCATCCGGCTGAAAGGAAGAGTGATCCCGACCGTCGCCCCCAATCCCAATGCCGGCATAATCCAATTGCGGTTCCTCTGGTTGCTCAATGTCACGGCGGCCACGGTCAATCCTCCCTGCAACAACATCTGCTGGGAAATTCTCTGCGCTCCGTGACGGGCCACCGCATGAGCCACTTCGTGACCCAACACCGTCGCAAGCCCCGCCTCGTTTTCGGCCACCTTAAGGATCCCCGTGTATACCGCAACTTTTCCACCCGGCAAGGCAAACGCATTTTGGGTGTCGGACTCGATCAACTTGAATTCCCAGTTAAGGTCCGGCATATCGCTGGCCGCGGCGATCCGCCGTCCCACCCGGAGGACGAGCTCCCTCAACCGGGGGTCCGCAGATTCCTTGGCGGTACCCGTCATTTCCCGGTAGGCCTGATCTCCCAGAGCCACCTCCTGCTCGAAGGGGATCAAAATCAGGGCTTCACGCTGGGTCACAGGAGTAGTCACACAGGCCGCGATGAACAGAAGAATCAAAAAGACCAAACTCAAGTCGCGCAATCCGCGTTTCATATGTTCACCCCTTGAAAATTTTATGGAACACCCCGGCGTGTTTTATCAATCCCGGTCTCGATCCATTCGAAATCGTTTTCAATCCAGCTACTTCCAGATTGTCCCAATTTTTCGTATAAATAAAGTAAAAGTTTTTCGCGCCACCAGGGGAATCCCCGGTGAGGCGGACGCAAGGAACGGGAATAAGAACGCGAAAAAATAAGGGCGAAAGGGAGGGGGGTGGAGGGAGTTAAGAACGGGTTCCGATCGCGGCGAGGATGCCTTGGATCAAATCGGTGGGGGATGGAGGGCACCCATGCACCGCGACGTTCACCGGGATCACGTTCTGGACCTTTCCCGATGAAGCGTAGGAGCATCCAAACTCGCCTCCGCAGACCGCGCAATCCCCCACGGCGACAACCAGCTTGGGATTGGGAACCGCGTCGTAGGTCATCTTCAAAGCCGTTTCCATATTGCGAGTCACCGGGCCGGTCACCAGCAACAAGTCGGCGTGTCTCGGGGAGGCCACAAAATGGATGCCGAAACGTTCAATATCATAATAGGGATTGTTGAGCGCATGAATCTCGAGTTCGCAACCGTTGCAGGAGCCGGCATCCACCTGGCGGATCGCAAGCGAACCCTGGAAATGGCGGCGAATTGCCCCATTCAACTGTTCGCCCAACAAATCGATTTTATTTCCCGCTTTTCCCGGGGGTTGGGTGACGGTGCCGATTTTCAGGATTTTTCGTAGAATGCGTTGCATGCCGTCTTTACAGGTCGTGCCCGGAATACGAGCAGTTGAATGATTTATTGTTAAGCGGAAAATCCGGTACCGGGACTTCGCGGACCGCCAGTTCGAGCCCCAGCCAGTTGATCATCGAAGGATCGCGCACATAACATCGATCCACCTTTCCCTTGGCTCCAAAATGAATCCATACGGCGATTTCCCCCCGCCAGGATTCCACAACGGAAAAACCCCAGTTTCCCTCACAGGGAAACGGACAAGCGTCCCGCACTTTCCCTTTCGGAATATGCGACAGGAAGGTGCGAATGAGATGGGCACTCGCCTGAATTTCCTCGAACCGGATCCAAAGCCGGGCGGACACATCCCCTCCCCGGCACACCTTGACCACCGGAGGATACAGGTTATACGGAGGATAGGCGGCATCGCGGCGCGCATCGGTATCCACCTCGATACTGCGGCCGGCGAAGCCCAGTAAGCCAAGCTCCTGGGCGACTCCGGGAGGAACCGCGCCGGAATCGATGACTCGTTCCCGAATGGAGGTTTGATCTTCGTATATGGCGAACAGGTCGGTCATCTCACGGGCAACCGCCTGGGTCTGGTCCAGAATCATCTCGATTCCCTCGTCATCCAGATCGCGAATCACTCCTCCCGGAATAATACAATCCATCAAAAGCCGGTGGCCGAACAGACGCTCATGGACTCTCGCCATCTCCTCGCGCAGGCGCAGACATTGCATATGCATGAAGCTCCAGGCCGCATCGTTACAGATAGCGCCGATATCCCCGATGTGATTGGCCATGCGCTCCCGTTCACACAAAACACCGCGTATAAAAGGGGCACGGGCAGAAACTTCCATGCCGATGGCCTGTTCCGCCGCCAGGCTGAAGGCCCAACTGTGCGCCACCGTGGCATCGCCCGAAATGCGGGCGGCCAGGCGCGCGGCGGAATGAATTTCGCGGCCCTCCATTCTTTTCTCAATGCCCTTGTGAACATAACCCAGGCGTTCTTCCAGATTGAGAATCTTTTCTCCCACGGCAAGAAAGCGGAAATGCCCCGGTTCGATGATTCCCGCATGCACCGGCCCCACGGGAATCTCATAAGCCCCTTCCCCTTCCGTCTGAATAAACGGATAGGTCCCCTCCTTGCGGGGCATGTTCGTTTCGGCATCGAATTCCTTCTTCAAGGGATAAGCGTCTTCGGGCCAATGTTCGTGCTTGATCCACGGTCGAAGGTCCGGATGCCCTACAGGTGACAGGCCAAACATGTCATGGATGACACGTTCCATTCTTGCCGCGGCCACGTAATGGGGGACCAGGCTCGGAAAACGTTCTTCTTCCGCTTTCAATTTCGTTTTTAACAGGACATAACCCATTTCTT
>Ga0210019_1003700_pt1 | contig 13815 bp, 15 predicted proteins | sample CryGeyCG2114_020_2_FD_183969 | JGI IMG/M metagenome (GOLD analysis project Ga0210019, IMG submission 183969) | Groundwater microbial communities from aquifer - Crystal Geyser CG11_big_fil_rev_8/21/14_0.20 (SPAdes) (version 2) | ecosystem: Environmental > Aquatic > Deep subsurface > Groundwater ...
ACTTCAACCTGTATAGTTTTATTGACAACCTTATTTTTTTCAGCAATCTCTTTTAATTCATTCATATTTTGAATTTTTGAAACCAACAAAATAACCATTACAATTATTATAATTATCAACAAACTTATTATAATATTTAGAAATGAATTATGGTGGTTGTTTTTTAGATTATTTGCTATAGTGGAAAATTTGGATTGAGTGTTTTTGTTCACTTATAATAATTTTTTAATATATAAATGGATTAAAATCATAGCCATAATTAAAATTGGGTAACCTGTTATAATTGTAATATGATTGGTAATATCTATAAGGATTATTACTAAACTGAATATCAATCATAAAATTTTTTGAGGGTTTATAATTAATAGAAGCTTTATCAATATAAATTCCATCAAATTTATTATTAGAATTATTTAATGTACTATATGGCGTTGTTACAAGAATTGTCCACAATTGGAAATTAATTTTATCATTAAATTTATAAAATATTCTGTTTGTGTAAGAACCAACAGCTAATTGATTACTTCCGGAAGTAGAAAAAGATAAATTATAAATATGGTTCATATGGAAATTTTCGGGATTGAAAATGCCCAATATTTTACTGCTGTTATGATTTATTATTCCATCTGTAACTGATTCTTTTATTAAATTATTGTCTTTGAATTGTGAATACAATGGAATTGAACAAACTAACAATAAAATTATAGTGATATTTTTAATATTTTTTAGCATAACTTTCACATCAAATATAATTATAATAAATATATACATTCAAGATGCAAATGAGTTCCAACCTCATTATATTCATTTTTGTATTGACTATATAATTAATAGCACTTACATTTACATTCATAATTATGAAAATAAATTCTGAGACATATTACAATTATTTTTCATTTACCAAAAAATTTTGGTGGTGGTATGATATTAATAATATGACTCAGTAACCTGTAAAATAAATAATTTTTAAAATTAAACCCCTGCAGATTACTGTAAGGGGTTTTTTTATATCTAAAATATTATGAAATTTGATAAATTTAAAAAATTAGTACAAAACTATAATTTAATTCCAGTTTACGAAATAATAACTGGAGATATGCTTACCCCTGTTTTAGCTTATTTGAAACTTAGGAGTAAAAAGCATCAGAGTTTTTTGCTTGAATCCGTAGAAGGTGAAGATAATATTTCCAGATATTCTTTTATTGGAAACAATCCTATAATTACGGTATCAACTTCTGGAGAATATATTACAGTAAAAGAAGGAAAAAATAAAAAGAAAATAAAGAAAAATGTTTTTAATCACTTAGAAGAAATAATAAAAAAATATAAACAGCCAAAGCTTAATGAATTACCGGATTTTACAGGTGGATATGTTGGGTTTTTAGGTTATGAAAATATTTCATTAATTGAAAACTCTATTAATTTTTCAAATAATTCTAATTTAGAATACGATTCTGTCTTTGGACTCTACAGAACAGTTATTGCTTTTGATCACCTAAAGCATCAAATAATTTTAATTACGAATGTAGAAGTAAATATAAAAACTGACCCTTATTTGGATTTTCACAATGCTAAGAAAAAGTTAAAATACATTAGAAAAAAACTATCTGCACAAATAGATTATTCTTCAGATTTTTCAATTGTTAAATATATAAGAGATAAAATTGATAATTCAGAATTCTTTGCAAAAGTAAAAGATTGCCAACAAAGAATTGAAAATGGTGATATTTACCAGTTAGTTTTATCAGAAAATTTTTCTGCATCATTTAAGGGTGATACATTTAATGTTTATAGAGCTTTAAGAACAATAAATCCTTCCCCATACATGTACTTTTTGCAATTTGAAAATAATTTTACAATAACTGGAACTTCACCTGAAGATTTGATAAAAGTTAGAGACGGAAAAGCACAGGTCCTTCCGATAGCGGGTACTAGAAAAAGAGGTGATTCAATTCAAAAAGATAAAAAATTGGAACTTGAACTTTTAAATGACCCTAAAGAATTAGCTGAACATACAATGCTTGTAGATTTAGGGCGTAATGATTTAGGTAAAGTTTGTAAATATAATACTGTGAAAGTTCTTCAAGACAAAAAGGTTCAAAAATATTCACATGTAATGCATTTAGTTTCAAAAGTTGAAGGAGAATTGGTAGATGATAAATCCTCCATTGATGCATTAAAATCTTGTTTCCCGGCAGGAACAGTTTCAGGTGCTCCTAAATTAAAAGCAATAGAACTTATCAACAACTACGAAAAAAAACCAAGGGGAGTTTATGCCGGTGCAATAGGTTATATAGATTTTTCCGGAAATCTTGACATGTGTATTTCTATTAGAACTCTTTATTCTATCAAGGATAAAATTTACTGGCAAGCTGGAGCTGGTATAGTTTACGATAGTATTCCTGAACTGGAATTAAAAGAAATTTATAATAAATCAGCAGTTTTAATTAAAGCATTAAAATATGCAGAGGTAATTGATGAAAGTATTAGTGATTGATAATTACGATTCATTTACATATAACCTTGTTCAATTATTAGGTTCTTTTGATTGTAAAATTACAGTATATCGTAATGATGAAATTAACACTGATTATATCTACAAAATATCACCTGATAAAATTTTAATTTCTCCTGGCCCTGGTAGACCTGAAGACTCTAAAGTTACACTATCTGCTATAAAATGTTTTGCAGGTAAAATTCCTATACTTGGAATTTGTCTGGGTCATCAGGCAATTGGATATATTTTTGGAGCAAAAATTATAACTTCAAAAATAATTATGCATGGAAAAACATCAATAATTAAACATGATAATAAAACAATATTTAAAAATATTCCTCAAGAATTTGAAGCAACTCGCTATCATTCACTAATAATTAAAAAAGAAACATTACCAAATGAATTAGAAATATCTGCTCAAACTGAAGACGGAACTATTATGGGTATTAGACACAAACAATTATCAATTGAAGGCATACAATTTCACCCGGAATCTATTTTAACAAAAAAGGGAAAAGATATAATTAAAAATTGGTTGGAACAATGATCAAAGAATTATTTAATAAATTACTTTCAAAAGTAGATTTAAACTTAGTAGAAGCCAAGACATTATTGGATGAGATAATGAATGGCAATGTAAATAATTCATTATTAGCAGGTATACTTACGGCGATGAGATTAAAGGGTGTTACTTCTATGGAAATTGCCGGATTTGTAAAAGCTATGAGAGAAAAAAGCTTAAAGTTTGATATTAACAATAATGATGTAATAGATGTTTGTGGAACAGGTGGTGATAATTCAGGAACATTTAATATTTCTACAGCTGTTGCTTTTGTAGTAGCTGGTGTTGGTGTAAAGGTAGCAAAACATGGAAACAGATCTATCTCAAGTAAAAGCGGTAGTGCGGATGTCCTTGAACAATTAGGTGTAAATATAAACCTACCTCTTGAAGCTTCAAAAGAAGCTATAGATAAAATAGGAATAACATTTTTATTTGCTCCTTCTTATCACCCGGCGATGAAATATGTTGCTAATGTAAGAAAGGAATTGGCTATTAGAACTATTTTTAACATGCTCGGTCCACTCACTAATCCTGCTTTAGTAAATAAACAAATGATTGGAGTATTCAGCAATGAAGCTGCAAAGCTTATGGCTGAAGCTTCAATGTACCTTAATTTTGAAAAAGTATGCTTCGTCTGTTGTGAAGATAAATATGACGAAATATTGCTAAACGGAGTATCTAATGTTTTTGAGTATAACGGTAACGGAAAAATTAATAATTACGCAATTTCCAATGAATCATTTGGATATACGAAAGTAAATTTAATTGATATTAAAGGGGGTTCGGCTGAAACTAATGCAAATATTATAAGAGATATTTTTAGTGGCAAAAAAACAAAAGGATGTTTTACTACAGTTACAGCAAATGCAGCAATGGCATTGTATTGTTCCAATTTTTCTAAAGACTTAATGATATGTAAAAATGCAGCAGAAGAATCTATCTTAAGTGGAAAAGCAAAAAGTAAATTAGAACAATTAATTGAATTGAGTAATAACTACAGATAAAATGAGCATACTAAATGAAATATTAGAGTATAAGAAAAAAGAAGTACAGAAATTAAAAGAAAAGTACTCACTTTCATCATTTAGAGAAATGGAATTCTTTGATTCAAATAATTTAAGTTTAATTAAAAATATTAATATTGAGAAAAATATTTCCATTATTGCAGAGCTAAAAAAACAGAGCCCTTCAAAGGGAATAATAAATAATAAATTTGATTACAAAAATATTGTCAACACATATTTCAATTCTAATATTGTTGGAGTCTCTGTTCTAACTGATGAAAAATATTTTGGTGCTAATATCAGTTTATTAAAAGAATTATCATTAATAAAGAAAAGACCATTGCTTAGAAAAGATTTTATAATAGATACTTATCAAGTTTATCAGTCAAAAGCTTTTGGTGCAGATGTTATTCTCCTAATTTGTGAAGCACTAACAAAAAATCAAATAAATGAATTTACTTGTTTAGCTAAGGAAATTGGGTTAGAGGTATTGCTGGAGTTACATTCAACTGATCAACTGAGTAAAATTAATTTTCAAATTAATAAATTAATTGGAATAAACAATAGAAATTTAACTGATTTTAAAGTTAATATTTATTCTACTCTAAACATAATTAAACAACTCCCTGATAACATTACAATTGTTTCTGAAAGCGGTATAAATAAAAAAGAAGATTTAGAATTAATAAAATCTACTAATGTAAGTGCTGTACTTGTCGGTGAATATTTAATGTCTTCAAATTATTTAAATGAAGATTTAAGAAATTTAGAAGAATGGTGTAAAATTGAAAGTTAAAATTTGCGGTATTACGAATTTAGAAGATGCTTTAATGTGTGAGTATTACGGCGCTCATGCATTAGGTTTTATTTTTTATAAAAATAGTAAAAGATTTATTGAACAAGAGCAGGCCAAAATTATCATCAATAAATTATCACCTTTTACTATTAAAGTTGGAGTATTTGTTAATGAATCAATTGAAGTAATAAATTATATAGCTCATAAAATTAAATTAAATGTTGTTCAATTACACGGAGAGGAATCTAAAAAAACGATAAATTCAGTTTTGTTTCCCTCAATAAAAGGATTTAGAATAAATACAGATTTTGATTTTTCAATATTATCCGAATACAAAAACTGTCATTACTTATTAGACTCTCATTCAGAAAAGGATTATGGTGGTAGCGGACAAAAATTTGATTGGAATCTAATTCCTAAAGAAATTAAAAACAGGATCATTTTATCAGGTGGAATTTCCAGCAATAATTTAGAACAAATAAAAGAAGAAGTTAATCCTTTAGCAATAGATATTTCTTCATCATTAGAAATTACTCCGGGGAAAAAAAGTGAATATAAAGTTAAAGAGTTCTTTTCAATTTATAACCATTTGAGGAAAAACTAATGTTAATACTATTAAACTTAAAAACTATAAGAAATGACATTAATTTAATAAAAGAAGCAATTATAAAATATAATTGTATACCTCATGAAATTCCTGGTGAAAGAAAACTTGCTATAGGTGTAACAGGACCTACAAATTTAATTAATGAAGAAGAAATAAGAAAAATGAAATCTGTTGAAGAAGTAATTAGAATTACTAAAAAATATAAACTTGTAAGCCGTGAGATGAAAGAAGAGGATACAATAATAAATATTGGAGATAGTAAAATAGGAAGTAAAGACATTACAATAATTGCTGGACCTTGTTCTGTTGAAAGTAAAGATCAAATATTTGATATTGCTGGTAGATTAAAAGAAATGGGGATAAACTTTTTAAGAGCAGGTGCATATAAACCAAGATCAAGTCCTTACTCATTTCAAGGGATGAGAGAAAAAGGATTACAATATTTAGATGAAGTTAAAAAAGAAATAGGAATGCATATTGTAACTGAAGTAAAAGATACCGAAACTATACCATTAATTTCTGAAGTTGCCGATGTTCTGCAAATTGGTGCAAGAAATATGCAACATTATTCTCTCCTTGAAAAAGTTGGTAAAATTAATAAACCAATTTTACTCAAAAGGGGTATGGCTGCAAAAGTTGAAGATTTACTTTTAAGCGCAGAATATATTTTAGCACAAGGTAATTACAATGTAGTTTTATGTGAAAGAGGAATAAGAACATTTGAAACATCTACAAGAAACACACTTGATTTAAATTCTGTACCTGTAATCAAAAAATTATCTCACTTACCTATTATTGTCGATCCTTCTCATGGTACGGGATACTGGGATAAAGTTTCACCTATGAGTTTAGCTGCTATTGCCTGTGGTGCAGATGGTTTAATAGTTGAAGTTCACAATCATCCGGAAAAAGCTCTATCAGATGGCTCTCAATCTTTAACTTTAGAGCAATTTGAAAAATTATATTTAAAAATAAAAGAAATTGCCCCTATAATTCATAATTGAAAAATAGAAAGAAGATGAGACAAAAATTAATATATAATCTACCGGATGAACACGGATATTTTGGAAAATATGGAGGTAAGTTTATCCCTGAAACACTTATCACACCATTAAAAGATTTAGAACTATTTTATAATAAAATAAAAACTAATGTTTCTTTTTCAAAAGAACTTGAAAATTTTAACAAAGAATATTCTGGAAGACCAACTCCTTTAACATTTGCTGAAAATTTAACTAAACATTATGGACGTGGAAAAATTTATTTAAAAAGAGAAGACCTTTGTCACACTGGTGCACATAAAATTAATAATGCTCTTGGTCAAATATTAGTTGCTAAAAGGATGGGTAAAAAAAGAATAATTGCAGAGACTGGTGCGGGTCAACATGGAGTAGCTGTTGCTACTGTATGTGCTAAATTTGGAATGGAATGTACAATATATATGGGTGTAGAAGATACAGTTAGACAAAAACCAAATGTTCTGAGAATTGAAATGTTAGGTGCTAAAATAATTGAAGTTAGTTCAGGGACAAAAACTTTAAAAGATGCGTCTAATGAAGCAATTAGAGATTGGGTAAGTAATATAGAAAATACTCACTACATTATTGGTTCTGTTGTAGGACCTCATCCCTATCCTATGATGGTAAGAGATTTTCAATCAATTATTGGTAAAGAAACTAAAGAACAGATAAATAATATTGAGGGTAGAAATCCAGATAAAATAGTTGCTTGCGTTGGTGGAGGTAGTAATGCCATAGGTATTTTTTATTCTTTTATTAATGACGATGTAAAATTTTTTGGTGTTGAGGCTGCTGGTAAGGGATTAGAATTCAAAGAGAATTGTGCAACTTTAACATTGGGTAAAAATGGAATATTTCATGGTATGCGTTCCTATTTGTTACAAAATGAATTTGGTCAAGTTGAAGAAGTATATTCCATTTCAGCTGGTTTAGATTATCCCGGAGTAGGACCTGAACATAGCCATTTAAAAGATGATAAAATTGTTTCTTATTTTTCTGTAACAGATGCTGAAGCATTAAAAGCTGCAAAATTACTATCAAAAAGTGAAGGTATAATTCCTGCGCTGGAAAGTGCACATGCTATTGCTTATTTAGAAATTCTAATGCCAAAAACAAATAAAGATGAAATAATAATAGTTAACTTAAGTGGACGCGGTGACAAAGATATGAATACATATAAAAAATATTTTTAATGAAATGTCAAAAATAAGAAGCAAAATAGAAGAAATTAATAGTAAAGATGAGAAAGTACTTTCAGTTTTTATTACAAGCGGATTCCCTGATAAAAATTATTTTATAGAATTAGTAGTAAATATTTTCAATGCAGGTGCAGACATTTTAGAAATAGGTATTCCTTTTAGTGATCCTATTGCTGATGGTATAATTATTCAAAATTCTTCTCAAATTGCTTTAAATAATGGAGTAAATATTTCTTATACTTTAGAATGTATAAAACAAATAAGAAAATCTATTTCAAATCCAATAATACTTATGGGTTATGCTAACCCCATTTTAGCATATGGAAAAGATAAATTTGTAAAAGATGCCGAAGATTGTGGAGTAAACGGTTTAATTATACCTGATATTCCATTTGAAGAACAGAAAATAATTTTTAATACAAAAAAAACTAAATTAGATTTTATCTCACTTGTTGCTCCAACAACACCAATTAAAAGAATTAAAATGATTGATAAAATTTCAAGTGGATTTGTGTACTGTATAAGTGTTAATGGTATTACAGGCAAAAATTCAAATAAAGAAATTGATAATAAATTTTTACTAAAAATAAATAAAAATATTACACAAAATAAATCTTTAGTTGGTTTTGGTATCTCAAATTCAAACGATGCAAAAAAGGTAAAACCTTATTGTGACGGAATAATTGTAGGAAGTGCTGTAATTAAATTATTGCTTAAAGAGCAAATACCTTACACAAAAACATTAAAACTTATTAGAGATTTGAAAGACACTTTATTATATAAAAATTAATTTTTAACTCTAACAATCATTTCTATTTCAACAGCAGAACCACCGGGTAGAGCATTTACACCAACAGCACTTCTTGCGTGTTTTCCAATTTCACCAAATATTTTCCCCAATAGTTCAGAGGCACCATTAGCAACTAAATGCTGAGATAAAAAATTATCAGCACTACAGACAAAAACTGTTAGTTTAACAATTTGTTCTATATTCTCTAAAGAACCACTAATGCTTTTAACAACTCCCAAACAATTTAATGCACAAATTTGTGCTGCTTTTTGTGCATCTTCTAAAGTTAAATCAACACCTACTCTACCTTTGTATTTTAATTCACCTTTAACCAAGGGAACTTGCCCTGCAGTAAAAATATAATTACCAGTTTTAATTGATGGTAAATATGCTGCCATTGGTTTTGTAGGTTCAGGTATTTCAAATCCAAGTTCTTTTATTTTATCTTCAATCATTATAACTCCTTAAGTAAACTATTATATTATTATTTTATGTTATAAATATAAAATAATTTATCAACTAATTATTATGGAATAATTGAAATGGATAACACAAAATTTGAAGAATTAGTAACTATTGTAAGAAAATTAAGAAAAGAGTGTCCTTGGGATAAAGAACAAACAAATGATTCTATTAAAGCAGCAACGATTGAAGAAGCCTATGAAGTTGTTGATACAATTGACAAGAATGATTTTAACGAATTTAAAAAAGAACTTGGTGATTTATTGCTGCATATTGTATTTCACTCAATAATGGCAGAAGAAAAAAATAAATTTAATATAAACGATGTTATAGGTTCAATAAAAGAAAAACTTATTAAAAGACATCCGCATATTTTTAGCAATGTAAAAGTAAATAACTCAGATGATGTTAAACGAAATTGGGAAGTAATTAAATTAAAAGAAGGACGCGAATCGGTTTTAGAAGGAATACCGGTTAATTTACCATCATTACAAAAAGCGCACAGATTGCAAGAAAAAGCGTCAAAAGTTGGTTTTGATTGGGAGGAAAAAGAAGATATTTGGAAGAAGGTAGAAGAAGAATTATATGAAATGCATGAAGCAGAAAAGGAAAAATCTAAAGAAGAACTTGAGGAAGAAATTGGAGATGTGTTTTTTGCTTTAATTAATTATGTCAGATTTATCGGTTTTAATCCTGAAGTTGCCTTAAGAAAAACAAATAAAAAATTCATAAATAGATTTAATTACATTGAAAAAAGATTAAAAGAAAATGGGAAGAAAATTGGTGAATCAAATTTAGAGGAAATGGATTTTTACTGGAACGAAAGTAAAAAACTATTTTGAATTATTATTTCCGTTAGTTTTATTAAATTTTTCGTAAGCATCAATAATATCTTTTACAAGTTTGTGTCTTACTATATCGCTCTTATCAAAATATACAAATCCAACTCCGTCTATATGACTAAGTATATCTTTTGCTTGAACAAGCCCGCTTAAACTTTTTCCTGGTAGGTCTATTTGTGTAATATCTCCGGTAATTATTGCTTTTGAATTAGCCCCCAATCTTGTTAAAAACATTTTCATTTGAACATCAGTAGCATTTTGTGCTTCATCCAAAATAACAAAAGCATTATTTAATGTTCTACCTCTCATATAAGCAAGTGGTACAATTTCAACTATAGTTTTTTCCAAATATCCTTTCAGCTTTTCAGAAGGCATCATGTCATCCAATGCATCATAAAGCGGTCTTAAGTAAGGGTCAATTTTTTCCTGAAAGTCACCTGGTAAAAAACCTAAACTTTCTCCTGCTTCAACTGCTGGACGGGCAAGAATAATTTTTTTTACATTTCCCTTTTTTAATTCTGCAACAGCTAAAGCAACCGCTAAATATGTTTTACCTGTCCCAGCCGGACCAATAGCAAAACAAATGTCATTCTTTGTAGCAATATCAATATAATTTTTTTGCCCCTGTGTTTTAGCTTTTATCGTATCATTTTTTGTATAAAGAATAATGGATTCATATTCTTCTTTATTAATTATTTCTTTACCTTCTTTTGTAAGTAAAATAATTGTATTTACATCGGAAGAATCTAGATTACCATTAGTATTCTGTACATAGATCATTTCTTTAAATATTTTTTCAATTACATCTATTTCATCTTTTACACCTTTAACAAAAACACTATCTCCTCTTACTGTAATTGATGCGCTAAATCTATCTTCAATTTGTTTAAGGTTTTCATCATTAACACCAAGTATTTCTAAAATATTTGAGGTGTCTAATTTAATTTCTTTTTGTTCAGCAGTCATAAATGGTTTATAATTTTAAATAAAAAAACCCTCATCAACCGTAATTGATAAGGGTTTAAATAATATAGTAATATTTAAGAACAAGCTTATTGAACAGGAGCTGGTTTGTAATTCCTTCTAATTTTGTCGTATTTAGCTTTTTCTTCTTCAGTTAAGTTAGGTATTTTGAATACCTGTTTTGGATAAATTAAATCCGGGTTTTTAATCTTGTCGCGGTTTGCTTTGTAAATCATTGGCCAAGCAAAACCATTTCCATAATGTTCTTTCTTCTTAGCTATACCCCATAAGTGATCTCCTCTAACAACTGTGTAATTAATTTCAGGTGGAGTATCAACCCAAGTGTCAAGATCTCTTTGCATTGTTTTATGCACTCTGGTATAAAATTCAGGTAATGCACTCATTTTATTCATCTTTAAAGCATCCAGATCTTTTTGCCTATCTGTCTTTGGGCTTTGTTGAGCTGAGATTTTTCCATCAAGTGAATTTATTGATCTTCTATAATTATCAACCATTGCAGGTGTTACACCTAACATATCATATAATTTATTCATACAGTCATCATAACTTTCAACTTCTGTATTTTTTAAATTAGCTATATCAGCTTTTAATGAAGCAATTTCACTAGTAAGAGCTGTTTTTTGGGCTCTCAAATTAGCCATTTGAGCTTCCCATTGTTCTTCGGTCATCTCAGTATCTTGAGCCAAAATATTGGCTGAAAAGATCAAAAGAAGAGCGAAGACACCGAAAATTGATTTATATAATTTCATGTTTTTTTCTCCAATTTCTTTTTAGTTCTTCATTTTTTTAAGATTTGCTTTTGTCTCTTCAGTAACTCTTTGACATTCCTCAAGTTTTGCATTTTTCTCTGCAATTTGTCTCTGTAGATCGTCTCTTTCTTGTTTCAATGATGTTGATTCAGCCTGAAGCGCATTTACTTCAGCTTTCAGGTTATTTAGTTCCATCATCTGAGTGTCGCTAACACCACCGCAACCTACAAAAGAAATTGTAGTGACGGCAAATGTAAACACTAACGCTAAATTCCTAATGTTTTTGCCTATTTTCATTTGGGGTCTCCTTTGGGTATTTAAATTATTTATTGAAATATATTATAATATAATTATTACGAATTATCAAATATTTTGAGTAGGAAACATACTAAATTAATCCTTTTTCTACAAAACTGTAGTAAGTATTTCCTGCAATAATTATATGGTCAAAAACCGGAATATCCAATATTTTTCCTGCTTCCACTAATTTTTTAGTCAAATTTCTATCTTCTTCACTAGCGTTACAATTACCACTTGGATGATTATGCATCAAAATTACACTTGCGGCACTGTTTTCAATTGCTGATTTAAATACTTCTCTGGGATGTACAACGCTTGAATTTAAATTACCTACGGATATTAAATCGTAATTAATAATATTATTTGCTGAATTTAAATTCAGTAATAAAAATTTTTCTTTTAGTTCATCTTTTAATAATGGGATAAATATTTCAGCTACTTTTTTAGGGGAAGTAATTTTTTTATCAGAGAACCACTTTGTTTGAGATTGAATTCTTCTGCTAAGTTCAAACGCTGCTAATAAAGTTGCGGCTTTATCTTTTCCAATTCCTGAGGTTTTAATTAAAACAGAAAATGATTTTGTAGATAACTTAGCTAAATTACCGTAAGTTTTAATTAGTTCTTGTGATAATGTAATAACTGATTTCCCTTTTGTACCTGTTCTTAAAAGTATAGCAAGAAGTTCAGCATCAGTTAGGTTTTGTTCACCCTTTAATTTTAATTTTTCTCTTGGCCGGTCTTCAACCGGTAATTCTTTTACACTACTAATATCTGCCCCCTTATTATTCTAATTTATATTTATCAACCAACTTAAATATACCATTGGCGTATCTTATCAAATTTAAAAATTTGTTAACCCTATCATTATCAAAACTAATATTATTGTGATAACCAATACTTATTTTTGAACTTTTTAATGCTTGAGATACAGAATAGACATTATCACCATAAGTACTTAAAATAGATAACAGATATTTTGTAATATCGTATCCATATAAAATATTTCTATTTGAATCAAACTTATTCAATTCAAAAAATTTGTCATTGAATCGTATATAATCTCTATCCCTAAACGGAATAAAATAATCTGATGTAAAAATAAGATTGTTACCAATTGTTGAAGAAGATTTTAACAAAGTATTAGAAAACCAATCTTGATTTCCATAAATTTTAATATTAAGACTATCAACTTGTAGACTATCTACAACCAAATAAGAAAGCACATAAGCACCATCATTAATACTTGATACAGGTGCATAAATACACTGAATAGTATCTCTGTAGGCATTTATTTTATCAACACTTTCTTTAAAATTATAGTTACCTGTCTTGTAATCAGTATTTACCCAGACCTCTCCGCCAAGTCTAGTAAACTCTCTGGCAAATGCTTTGGCCAGTGTAGAAGAGTAAGTATCACTGGCACTTAATATTGCTGCTCTTCTTATAGTGTCAACATTAAAGGCATAATTTGCAATTACTTTACCACGTGTTTCAAAAGATGGGTTTGCCTGAAAAAAATTTAAGTTCTGAAGTGTTAATCCATCTTCAGTTGCTGTTGGTGAAATCAGTGGTATATCAGTTCTATAAAATGCTTTATTTGCAAAACCTACTTCATCACTAAATAAAGGACCAATTACAACTTTTAGTGCAGGAATACTTTGAAATTCATCTCTAATTTCAAAAATTTTTTCTCTATTTCTTTCAGTATTTCTTACTAAAATACCGATCTTCTCGTCGTGTTCTTTGTTGTATTCATCAACAGCAAATTGTATCCCTTGCAATATTTCATTAACTGTAGAATGTTCTTCTTCGTTCTTACTAAATGGAAGCATTACACCAATAATAGTTTCAGCTGAACCTATCCGTTTTTCAAAACCGCCGTAGTAGTACAAATTCTGTGCATCATTATATTCTTCTGATTTGGGATAAAGATTAATGATTTCTTTAAAAGAATTTTTGGAGCTCTGGATATCTTCTTCCTTAAAGTAAATCTGTCCAAGCAGA
>Ga0210019_1003701_pt1 | contig 13813 bp, 13 predicted proteins | sample CryGeyCG2114_020_2_FD_183969 | JGI IMG/M metagenome (GOLD analysis project Ga0210019, IMG submission 183969) | Groundwater microbial communities from aquifer - Crystal Geyser CG11_big_fil_rev_8/21/14_0.20 (SPAdes) (version 2) | ecosystem: Environmental > Aquatic > Deep subsurface > Groundwater ...
AGTGCGATTTGCCATAAAACCAACCAGCTCGATATTAATTCCACGCCAAACTATTGATAAAAAAGGCAGAAACGCCGAGATTCTTACTAAAGGCCGCCATGACCCGTGTGTCGGAATTCGCGCCGTTCCTGTGGGAGAGGCAATGATGGCCTGCGTTTTAGCTGATTTGTTTCTAACTGCAAATCTTTACAAATAATTAAACCTACAATTGTAATTAATCCTAACATTTTATTTACCAAAGAGAGTTAAACTATCCATAGTTAACAATGGAGATATTCTCATGCGTAAATTTATTATTGCCACCTTATTAGCTTCAACTTTCTCACTCTCAGCGCAAGGAGAAGAGTTGATTGAACCTAAAGCTGAAAAAGAAAAGATTATTTTAGTGGGTGATGCATGGTGTCCATATAATTGCGAGCCGGATACAGATGAGGAAGGCTTTCTTGTTGATTTGATGCGCGAAGTTTTTGCCGAGCATGATATTGAGGTTGAATATAAACTAGTATCATTCGCACGTGCCTTAAAGGGAACTGCTGATGGTGATTTCGATGCCGTGATGGCGCCCAACAAAGGTGAGTCGGAAGGTTTGGTTGTGCCTGAAACATATCAGGTTATCTCCATGTATGGGATATTCAAACCATCTAGCATAGATTGGGAATATACCGGAAAAGCCTCGCTGAAAGATGTGACTTTTGGTGCAATTGACGGTGTGGATATCTGGCCGTTTGATAAATATATTGAAGATAATAAGCAAGATAACAAGCTGGTGCAGATTTCTGCCAGTTCAGAATCTTCAAAGAATATGCTGAAGAAACTGGCCAAGGGTAGAATTACCGCTTTTATGGAAGATACGGCAGTGGTGAATTATTATCTAAAAGAGCTTGGTCTGGAAGCGGAAGTTTCCCCAGCCGGAGTTGGTGGGTTAGCTGTAGGAAAAGATGGTGATTTTCTTTATGTATGCTTCAGCCCGAAAAATCCTAATGCAGAGAAATATGCAAAGATACTTTCAGATGGTACCAAAGAGCTGACTGAAAGTGGTCGTTTGGATGAGATATTTGCTAAATATAATTTCAAAAGAGTGACTGAAGAAGAATATTACGAAATGGAAAAGAAAACCGAAAGTCTATTAGAGGGATTACAGGATTAATATTATGAAAAAAACATTACTTACAATTACATTAGCATTATGTGCAATCGGCTTTTCAGCAAATGCTGAGGAAGCTGCTGAAAAGGAAATTATTACAATAGTTACCGATGCATGGTGTCCTTACGTTTGCGAGCCTGGTGCAGAGCAAGAGGGAATCTTGGTAGATTTAGCGCGGGAAGTTTTTGCTGAGCATAATATAGAAGTTAGTTACAAAACAGTATCATATGCCCGCGCTATAAAAGGAGTTATCGACGGAGATTTTGACGGCTTGTTTGCCGGAAATTCGGAAGAGGTAGAAGGGATGGTTGTTCCGGAAAACTACCAAATGATATCAATATATAACATATTCAAACCTGCCGATTTAGAATGGAACTATACCGGAAAAGCCTCGCTGAAAGATGTGACTTTTGGTGCAATTGACGGTGTGGATATCTGGCCGTTTGATAAATATATTGAAGATAACAAGCAAGATAACAAGCTGGTGCAGCTTTCTGCTAGTGCCGAGTCATCAAAGAATATGTTGCAAAAGCTGGCTAAGGGCAGGATTACCGCATTTTTTGATGATGCCAATGTTGTGGCATATTACCTAAAAGAATTGGGTCTAACGGAAAAAGTTAAGCCTGCAGGGCAAGCAGGTTTGCCGGTTGGAGAAGAGGGTGATTTTCTTTATATCGGGTTTAGCCCAAAAAATCCAAAGTCAGAAGAGTATGCAAAAATCCTTTCAGAGGGAACTAAGAATTTCACTGAAGACGGGAGGTTTGACAAAATTTTTGCAAAATATGGAATAACCAGAATAACCGAAGAAGAATATTACGAGATGAAAAAGAAAACCGAAAAACTGCTAGAGGGATTGCAGGATTAATATTATGAAAAAAACATTACTTACAATTACATTAGCATTATGTGCAATCGGCTTTTCAGCAAGTGCTGAGGAAGCTGCAAAAAAAGAAACATTGTTATTAGTTTCAGATGATTGGTGTCCTTTTACTTGTACCCCAGATACGGAGGAAGAGGGGTTTTCGGTGGATTTAGTTAGGATGATTTTTGCTGAAGCTAATATTGATGTGAAATATGAAACAGTTTCTTTTGCGCGTGCACAAAAAGGTGTATTGAGTGGTGACTTTGACGGTATTATAAATGTAAACAAAGAGGAAGGGAAGGGGATGGTTTTTCCTGAGGAGATATCAGGAATTGGCGTGTACACATTTTTTACCTCAGTGGATAGTGGTTGGAAATATACTGGTGAAGAATCACTAAAGGACGCAACTTTTGGCGCACCGGAAGGCTATGATAATTACCCATTTAATGGGTATCTGGAAAGGAACAAGAATAATACCAAATTGGTTCAAATGATATCTGATGAAGATAACACTAACGTGCTGATTGATAAGGCGATAAAGGGCAGAATAACTGCAATATACAATGAGCGCAACGTTATAAACTATACTCTTAAAAAGCGCGGCCTAGAAGGACAGATAGTTCCCGCGGGGATTGAAGGTTTTCCTCTAGAGGGTGATATTGATTATTTGTATGTAGCATTTAGTCCAAAAAATCCAAAATCTGCCGAATATACAAAGATACTGGACGATGGCTTAATAAAGATGAGAGAGAGTGGGAAGATACATGAGGTTGCAGCTAAATACGGCTACACTGTAACAACAAAAGAAGATTATGCAAAATTGCTGAAATCGGTTGAAGGGCTAATGCCGGCTAACCCAGAATAACCAACAAAATAAAACGCTTAGCAATACAGGATTAATATTATGAAAAAAACATTACTTACAATTACATTAGCATTATGTGCAATCGGCTTTTCAGCAAGTGCTGAGGAAGCTGCAAAAAAAGAAGAAATACTGATAGTCGCCGATGAATGGTGTCCTTACACTTGTGAGGAGGGCTCGGATGATGCGGGTTTTGCTGTAGATGTGGCGAGAGAGATATTTGCTGAGAACAATGTTGAGATGAAATATAAAACAGTATCATTCGCACGTGCCAAGAAAGGCGTTCTAAGCGGAGATTTTGCCGGTATATTAAATGTTAATAAGGCGGAAGCGGAAGGTATGATAATGCCGGATGAAATGACCGCAATCAGCATATATAATTTCTTCACTACTTCTGATAGTGGTTGGAAATATACTGGCGAAGAATCACTAAAGGATGCAACTTTTGGCGCACCGGCAGAATATGACAATTATCCATTCAACGGCTATCTTGAGAGAAATAAGGATAATACGAAGCTTGTTCAGATGATTGCTGATGAGGATTTTATGAATATTCTTATTGATAAAATGTTGAAAGGCCGTGTGAGCGCAATATTCAATGAGCGGAGTGTGGTTAATTATAACCTCAAAAAGCGCGGTTTAGAGGATAAGATAGTTCCTGCGGGAATAAAGGGTTTCCCCGTGGAAGGTGACGTGGATTATTTATATGTTGGCTTGAGCCCCAAAAATCCGAAATCCGAAGAATATGCAGCAATGCTAAGTGAAGGAATAAGAAAAATGCGTGAGAGCGGTAGGATGAAAGAGATAGCCGATAAATATGGTTATGTCATGACAACTGTAGAAGATTACAACAAGCTTCTAGAAACGGTTGATGTTCTGATGCCAGCTAACCCAGAATAGATGAATATATGAGAATGAACAATTTAAGCTTCCGAGCTAAAACCTCTATCGTAGCATCACTGGTTGTTGGCGCGGTAACGATTGTTGGTTTTATATTGTTCATTCTCTTTTCGTATCAGGAGCTTGCTGAAGAAATAAAGCTGAGAGCGCGTTTAACTGCCGACATGCAGGCGACTACAATCTCACAATCTCTCTGGGATATTGATAAGAATGCGGTCAATAAGGCGTTGCAGGCATTGCAGAACGACCCTGATTTTACCGGTGCCGTAATCTATGATGAAGAAGGCGAGATTTTCGCCTGGACTGGTGAGCGGGACGAAAAAAAATTGGAATCTGCTGAAACTGCCTCTGCCGATATCACATATCTTTTCGGCGAAGAGGTGAAAAATATCGGTAGATTGGAGGTTAAACTTACCAATGAGCGTCTTTGGCAGAAAATGCGCACTAAGGCTGTGTATGGTCTGGCCTTGTTTACCGCCATAATCACGCTTCTGGTTATATCAATCTTTATAACTCTCCGTATCCTGACAAGGCCGCTGGGCAACATAACAACTGCCATGATAGAATATGGTCAGGGTAAGAAAGATATTCATGTGCCGATGATAAAGGCGCAAGACGAGATTGGCGATTTGGCAAGAACATTTGGCAAGATGAAGCATGAGCTGGATATTTTGCAACATAACTTGGAAGAAAAAGTTGTAGAGCGTACAGTGCAATTGCAAGCCGCTAAGGAAGAGGCTGATAGGGCGAATAATGCGAAATCTGAGTTTGTAGCGAATATTTCGCACGAACTAAGAGCGCCGCTAAACGCGATTATAGGCTTCTCTGATTTGATTGTATCGGAAAGCTTTGGGCCGATTAATAATGAAAAATATGCTGATTACTGCGTGAACATCAATAAATCAGGTGGGCATTTGCTGCAAATTATCAATGATATTCTGGATATTTCAAAAGCGGAAGCGGCGGAACTGAAGCTGGAGAAAATAGAGTTCAATCTCAGGGAAGATTTGCAGGATATTAGGCAAATGTTCGCATTGCAGACTGAAAGGAAGGGAATCTATCTGAATTTGGATTTGGACGAATCTATTCCGGAAAAGGTTGTTGGGGATATGATAAGAACCAAGCAGATATTTATCAACCTTATCGGCAACGCTATTAAATTCACAGAAAAAGGTGGTATCACCATTAAAGCGAAATATACACCAAGTAGTAAGCGCTTGAATGTGGAGGTGATTGATACTGGTATTGGTATCAGCAAGGATAAGGTGGAAGAGGTTTTTGCCAAATTCTCACAAGCTGAAGAGTCAACAAACCGCAAATATGGTGGAACTGGCCTTGGTCTTGCGATAACCAGAACATTGATAGAGATGATGGGTGGGGCGATTAAGGCAACTAGTAAACTTGGAGTCGGCACAAGTTTTAAATTCCACATTAAATTTGACTAGTTAAGTTTAATACACTTGACAAGGGGTGGGGGAGGCTGTAAATAACCCCCCTGAGGTTACTATGAAAGTTTTAAAATCGCTAAAATCTGCAAAAACAAGAGATAAGAATTGTCGCGTAATCCGCCGTCGTGGTCGTGTTTATGTGATTAACAAACGTAACCCGCGTTTCAAAGCGAAGCAAGCTTAAGCTTGTATTATTAAACCCTATCAATTTAGTAAGAGCAAAGATTTGCGGTGTACGCGCGCTGGCTAAGAGTCTTTTATAGGCTCTTAGCTTCTCCTAAAACTTCTGCGGCATGACCGCTTACGCTAACCTTTGGCCAGATTTTGGCAATCTTTCCTTGGCTATCAATCAGAAATGTAGCTCTTTGGATTCCCATATATTTTTTGCCGAACATACTTTTTTCCGTCCATACGCCATATTTATCACAAATGCTGCCATCCTCATCAGAGGCGAGGGGGAAGCTCAGGCAATATTTATCCTTGAACTTGTCATGGCTCTTTACGGAGTCCTTGGATATCCCGATAATCACCGTATTTGCCTTGGCAAATTCCTCGTTTAAATCGCGGAAATCTTTTGCTTCAATAGTGCAGCCCGGCGTGTCATCCTTTGGATAGAAATACAGTACCACATTTTTTCCACGCAATGCCTTCAGGCTAATCTTGCCATTGCCATCGCTGGGTAAATTGAAATCAGGCGCAGAGACACCTTCTTTTAGCGTTGTGTTAGTAGCCATTTTCTCTCCCGTTTTCATCTCTAGGAAACCCCTAGAGATACGAGATTATCAACTAGTTACGGATTTCCTGCAAGAACTTTTCAACTTCAGATTTTAAGTTGTCTGCTTGACTAGAAAGCTCCTTAGAAGATTTTAATACTTCGCTGGCTGAGACACTTGCTTCCGATGAGGTTTTGCTAACATCTTTTATGTTCTCGGAAACATGGCTAACTCCATCCGAGGCTGATTGCATATTGCTGGAGATTTCGGATGTAGTGACGCTTTGCTCTTCAACGGCTGCGGAAATGCTATTTGCATACTCGCTCACATTCTCAATCGAGGATTTGATGTTATTTAGAGAGCTTACAACTTCGTGAGAGGCTTCTGTCATGTTGTTAATTTTCTGGCTAATTTCCTCGGTAGCTTTGGAGGTTTGGTTAGCAAGGTTTTTAACTTCATTAGCAACCACGGCAAATCCTTTTCCGGCCTCACCGGCGCGAGCAGATTCAATTGTAGCGTTGAGTGCCAGTAGGTTAATTTGGTCAGCGATTGACTGAATAAGCTCGACCACGCTACTGATACTTTCGGAGTTTTCTTTCAGAAGAATAGCGCTGCGCTCTGCCTCAAGAGTTCTGTTAACGGAATCTGAGACAGCCTCATTTGACTTATGCACTTGGCTCGAAATCTCCTGCACTGATGAGGAAAGTTCTTCGGCAGCGGCGGCAATGCTCTGAACTGTTGAAAGATTTTGTTCAGACTCAATGCTTGCTTCCTGCGATTTGTCATTTGCTTGCTCAATAGACTTGATCATATTTTGCGCAAGTGCAGAAAGCTGGGCAGAGGCTGAAGATACAAAAACAATAATAGATTGAACGCGCTGCTGGAAGTTGTTTGCCAAATCTTCCATTAGCTTTTTGCGCTCTACCTTGCTTCTCTCTTCGGAAAGCTTTTGTTCTTCTTCAAGCTTAACCTTATCAAGTCCGGCTTGACGGAAAACTTCAAGATTTTTTGCCATTGAGCCGATTTCATCGCCACGCTCAGCTCCTTTAATCTCAACTTGCAAATCACCGGCGGAAAGTTTTGACATCGAGTCATTAGCTTTTAATAGTGGCGAAGTTACGGCGAGGCGTATGAATATGTTAGAAAAGATTATCATTATCACGATGGTAATCAAAATGCTTATGATTAGAATTTTGGTTAAATCTCCCAACGGAGCAAGCACCTCATCTTCGCTTTGCTCGGAAATGATTGCAAATTTTGTACCTAAATATTCCATAGGCGCGTAAGCTGAATATAAAAGCTCTCCATCTTTTTCAACTTCCATATAGCCAGATTCACCTGCGAGCGCCTTATCGACAGCCTCGTCATCAACTTTAACATTCAGAATCGCAGTTTCTCCTTCTTGCGAGAATCTGGACTCAGAGCGCATCAGCTTATCTTCACCAAGAATGAAGGTTTGTCCGGTTTCGCCCAGACCGTCATAAACGGCCATGACGTTATTAATCCTTTCAATAGGCATTTGAAAAACCAGAACGCCGATAGGTTTTCCTTTCTCAACTAATTGAGTACCGATAAAACTAGCAGGTGCGCCATGGCTTGGTGCGTAGGGCTTGAAGTCAAAGAAATACTGTTTTCCAGCCTCGCCATTCGCAGCCGCGCGAAATACATTGCCAAGGTCGGTATCTTTCCATTCCCCATTATTCACATTGGTTGCGTAATCAAGCTCTTTAAAAACCGTGTAAACCAAATTCCCCTTCATATCAAATAGGAAGAAGTCGTAATATCCTTTGGCTCTTAGAGTAGTTCTGAACCAATCATGGTGCTTTTTATGGATTTGGCTATATATACTGCCATCTTTTGCGTAATCGAGATTTTCTTTTTCGCCAAGTGGGTGTGGGTTGTTTTCAATATATAGCTTTTGTAAATATCTAGTTGGGTTTTCGCCATCGCTTTCTAGGATGTCCCATGCCGCCTGAAATTCAAGTGCTGCTTCAATGACATGATGATTAGTTTCAAGGCTCATCATATCTTCCTGAATTGAATGCAGATATGTCTCTATCCCGTTTTTTCTCGCTGCCAGCAATGCTTCTGATTTTTCGCGATTAAGCTGTTCTATGGTGCTGGATGAATTGCCGTATGCCAGAATAAATATTATAGCGGCGGTAACAATTACAGAGATTGCAACAAGTCCAGGGAGCTTTTTTGTAAGTTTTACATTGTTCAGGTTCAGCATTTTAAATCCGTTGTTTTTATTAAATTGAAAAGTAGTAATTAAGTAGTGATTTTAGTCATTTAGCTTTTACGGAGTATAAGACCAATAGGTAAATAAAACGTAAATGAACTATGGGAATTATTTGCGATGAATGCAATCAGGGCGTGGCAATGCACGCGGATTATTATTGATAATAATATTTGATGTAGCTTCGTAGTAACAAGCTCTTTGGATTAGTGACTTAGGACGACATTGCGCTCGGAAGCTAGCTCTTTCACCAGATTATCGACCAGATGCGGGTCATGCCCTTGCGCCTCGAGGTAAACTTGCTGGCTTGGAATGCCTTCTGCATTTTTTACTGCCTCAGCAAGAAATCCGATATTGCCGAGATTTTCTCTGCATCGTGATTCAAACTCTGCCGCATCAAATTCGCCGTTTATAATAAATGTCGCCATAAGATAGTTATAGCAGCAAACATTTTAAGAAAAGTTAACAATGCGTGGGATTTTATATTTCTATGCTATAATGTTTTTCTGTTCTGGCTAGAGCGTTTTCAGCGATGCTGCGTGGAACAATCCTTCCGCCATTTGCTTCGATAGCATATTGTATCTCCCTAATTGTGCACTCGCCCTCAGGAGATTGAGATATTGCAGCGAGTAGCTCGACAGTTGCATCGCCTTTGGGGTTTAGGGTCAGCCTATATGTGGCATGTGCTTGGACACCTGAGCCAGCATCAACATAATTTGGAAGGTTATGACGCAAATCTCTTACAAAAACTGCCGACTCGTCATTAGGCTTTTGACGAAACATACTGAAAACTTGAGAGGGAGTGATTTTGTCTAAATCTTCTTTCTTAATAAACACGCAGCCTGTGCTATCGCAAAATCCCGTCCAGCCATTATTATCAATGTCAGCAATGCTTTTGCCCGGTCTTCCGCGAAATTCAGGCTCAACGATTGTCACCTGTTTTCCTGCATGTTCCAATTGGTCTACGAAACGCGAATAAGAAATTCTTTGCGCAGCATTAGCTTGCATTGGCTGCCCGAATTTTTCTACAAAACTGTTAGGCTTTTTGTCCATGGTCTAATATATCTTAGAATTATTACGGATTTTTGAAAATTTACATAATTTTGCGTAAAAAAACTAATTACACAACTTTTTTGTAGATTTCGCCGCCACCTTCGCGGAATTTTTCTGCCATTTCCTGCATTCCCGCTTCAGCGTCTTCTGTGCTGACTTCTTGCGCTTTGCTGGCTTTTGCAAATTCTCGCACTTCCTGAGAAATCTTCATGCTGCAAAATTTGGGGCCGCACATAGAGCAGAAATGTGCAACTTTTGCGCCATCTGCGGGCAGGGTTTCATCGTGATATTCACGCGCGCGCTCAGGGTCAAGGCTCAGATGAAACTGGTCTTCCCAGCGAAATTCAAATCTAGCGCGGGAGAGGGCATCATCGCGCAATTTCGCAGTTGGCCAGCCTTTTGCCAAATCTGCCGCATGCGCTGCGATTTTATAGGTTATCACGCCTTCCTTCACATCGTCACGGTTGGGCAGTCCCAAATGTTCTTTAGGTGTGACATAGCAAAGCATCGCCGTGCCATACCAGCCGATTTGTGCTGCGCCGATTGCGGATGTAATATGGTCGTATCCGGGTGCAATATCGGTGGTAAGGGGCCCAAGTGTATAAAATGGAGCTTCATAGCAAGCTTCAAGCTGCTTATCCATATTTTCCTTAATCAGGCTCATCGGTACATGCCCCGGGCCTTCAATCATCACCTGTACGTCATGTTCCCAAGCGATTTTGGTCAGCTCGCCAAGGGTTTTTAGCTCGGCAAATTGCGCTTCGTCATTTGCGTCATTGATGCAGCCGGGGCGCAAACCGTCACCAAGGCTAAAAGAAACATCATATTTCTTCATAATTTCGCAGATTTCTTCAAAATGCTCATAAGCGAAGTTTTCGGTATGATGCGTCATGCAGATTTTGGCATGGATAGAGCCGCCGCGACTAACAATTCCGGTAATTCGTTTTTCAGTCAACGGGATGAACGGCAAGCGCACTCCGGCATGGATTGTAAAATAGTCAACGCCTTGCTCAGCTTGTTCGATTAGTGTTTCACGGTATATCTCCCAAGTCAGGTCTTCGGCAACGCCATTAACCTTCTCTAGCGCCTGATAAATCGGCACAGTGCCCACTGGAACGGGCGAATTACGCATAATCCACTCGCGGGTTTCGTGGATATTCTTACCTGTGGATAAATCCATGATGGTATCTGCGCCCCAGCGCGTTGCCCACACCATTTTTTCAACTTCTTCTTCAATGCTGCTGCTCACGGCGGAATTGCCGATATTGGCATTGATTTTAACGCTGAAATTGCGCCCGATAATCATCGGTTCAGCTTCGGGATGGTTGATATTTGCGGGAATGATTGCGCGTCCGGCGGCGACTTCATCACGCACAAATTCAGGGGTGATATGTCCATTTTCGCGGCCTAAACTTTCACGCACTGCGATATATTCCATCTCCGGTGTGATAATACCTTTGCGGGCATAATGCATTTGCGATTTGTTTTTATCATCTTTGCGTTTTTCAACCCAATCGGCGCGCAGACGTTTGATACCTTTTTTGAGGTCAACTTGTTGCTCAGGGTCAGAAAACGGCCCGCTAGTATCATAAACCACCAGATTTGGCTCGTTTGCAGCAGCAGAAAGCTGAATTTCACGCATCGCAACGCCATTTACATAAATTTTGCGGGAAGAGGGTAGTGCCCCCGTAGTAATCTTAAAATCATTTTCCATGTGCCCACTATAGATTTTGTTGCTATGATATCAACTATATTATTCACGGAAAATTAGTATATAATTAACCAAATCTTGCTATAATCACAATTGGGGAGTTGTAATGATATCAGGGGTTACTAATTATAATCATGCAAACGCCTTGTTGGGCGGGCAAAAAAGTACTGCCTTTCAAAGCGTTGCAAAAGAGCTTGGCGGCGATTATAGCAAGGCCTCGGTGAGTGTAGCATTTCTTCATGCTAATTTTCTCACAGGTGCAAGCCAAAAAAGCGGCGTGGGGCTTTATGATTTTACGATGAATGTTCTTGGCGCTGAACCACCGGAAGGTGAAGATAGCATCTTTGCCAGCCAATCAACCGGCGCTCCCAGCCTTTACCAAAAATCTATGGTTAGCTTACTGGTTTAACGAGTAGTTATCTTTCTTGCGCTCTGTTACCCAGTACGAAATCATCGCAATTACGGGCTAGATGTTCCATGTTTCCTAACAATAACGTTGCTTTGGCGCTTTTTGTTAGTGCTTCATCGGGCGGAAATGTAATTTTTCCTCTTTTAGTGGTTAATGTGATATCCTGTGGTATCAGGGGGAAAAGCTCCGGCCTTCCACTATAAACATTATATGAAAATGGCGCTGGAATATTTAGGCAGTCTATTTGGGCGTTAACCCTATCTAATTCTTCTTGGTAATTTCTGAATTGATAAATTAAGGCCTTGAAATTCATAGCTGCAAATAATACTAAAATAGAAGAAGGGTTATTCTCTTGCTCATCCTTGCTTTCATGTGCAAGCAGTCTTCCATTCTCATAGTCAAATGATATGGAAATAAGTTTGGGTATTGAGGTTAAGGGGGCTTTTCCACAGAATCCCAGCGCAGCTAGCTCAAAATTAAGAGCTTCTTCAGTTTCTGGGTGTACAGCTTTTTTAGGGGTTAAATTTCTTAGTGTTTGTCGGCAAATTTCAGCGTCTTTCAAGTTGTCAAAGACAATTATTTTTCTAAAAACATGCCCATGCTTTATGCTGTCAGCATGTTCCCAACCTTTTTCAGGGTCGCATATTTCATGCAAAGTGAGTCTTGCACGGTATCTAGCATCGGGGCTTGTGTTCATCGGCCTTATTTGACTAATATAATTTAAGTATTTTATATATTATATTAATAAGCTTTTGCAACTCTTTTTCTTCGATAATCAAGGGCGGGGCGAGGTAGACGACATTGCCGAATGGGCGAATCCAAACATTTTCTGCAATGAATTTTTCGCGTAGTTCAAAAAATAAATCATCTTTGTGCAGCTCCACCACGCCGAGTGCGCCTTTGATACGCACATCCTTGACTATTTTCAAACTCTCGCAGGGCTTCAACCCTTCATATAATTGCTGCTCGATTTTGCCGATTTGCTCAAGGCGCGGCTCGCTCTCAAATAAATCCAGTGAAGCATTTGCGGCAGCGCAGGCTAGCGGGTTTGCCATAAAAGTCGGGCCATGCATCAGCGCATTTTCCAGCTTGTCGGAAAGGAATGCCTCAAAAACCTCCGCGCTTGCACAAGCTGCTGCCAGAGAAATCATTCCGCCGGTTAGCGCTTTGCCGATGCACATAATATCGGGGATGATTCCCGCTTCCTCGCAGGCAAACATATATCCGGTACGGCCAAATCCGGTTGCGATTTCATCGGCAATAAACAGCACCTCATGCTTTTTTGTGATGCGGTAAATCTCGGCCAAAACATCGGGGGAATGGAATTTAAACCCTCCTGCGCATTGAATTAGCGGCTCAATTATCACTGCGGCAATTTGGTTGTGCGAATCTTCCAATAATTTGTCGAAATCCTCAAAATCCAGCTCACCGCTGGGCACGTCAATTACAAACTGCATAGGCACATGTCCCACATATGGTGAATGCATACCGCCACGCTCGGAGATGCTCATCGCGCCCATTGTGTCGCCGTGATATGAGTTGGTGAAGTGTAGGAATTTCTGCTTTTTGGTGTTTTTGTTATTATTCCGCCAATATTGCACAGCCATTTTCATGGCAACTTCAATTGCAGTTGAGCCGGAATCAGAAAAGAAAATGCGCGGTAATTTTGTTAGTTTTGCCAGACGCTCTGCCAGTTTTAGCGCCGGTTCATGCACCAGTCCGGCAAACATTACATGCGATAAATCCTCAGCCTGTTTTTGAATGGCTTTGACCAAATGCGGGTGTTTATAGCCGTGGCAGGCGCTCCACCAGCTTGAGATTCCGTCAATCAGCTCACGACCATCAGCAAGTTTGATTCTGCAACCTTCAGCGTCCACCACGGGCAATGGTTCTGCGCCGAATGCGTGCTGGGTATAGGGCAGCCAGATATGGTCAAGATTGACTTTCATGAGTTGATTTTAGCGCAAAAGCTTTAATCTTCAATTAAAGGGATTGAATCATCTAAGTTGGTAGTAATTGGCGCGCAGCTCATTTATTCATTTGCCAACTGTTGCATTATAACATCTTGTTATATCGCTAGCTCTATGAGATAATGCTCACAAGGTTAGCTCTGGTTTATTAGTTAGGGGTATTAACTTCAATCTATTAGCCGTATATAAGCTTTCTACTGTTAAGCTTTGGTTCTTTAAAGTTTATCTGTTGGAAGTATTTACAGGAGTTTTGGTAGTTATTACTAACAATTCGACGGTAAATTGGAGCTTAACCTACCAATTTCGCAATAAATTCTTTACTAGCCGCCATCGGTATAGTATAAGCAATTTATAAATCACATAGGTTTTTGCTCCAAAAGCCTGCAAAATCTCAGAAAATTTCAATCAACCACATCTAATTTAAGATTTTAATCAACCAACATGTAGTAAACTATGTCAGATAATAATGATGCAAGCAGTTCTCCGGAAGAAGCTGCAAAAC
>Ga0210019_1003702_pt1 | contig 13813 bp, 10 predicted proteins | sample CryGeyCG2114_020_2_FD_183969 | JGI IMG/M metagenome (GOLD analysis project Ga0210019, IMG submission 183969) | Groundwater microbial communities from aquifer - Crystal Geyser CG11_big_fil_rev_8/21/14_0.20 (SPAdes) (version 2) | ecosystem: Environmental > Aquatic > Deep subsurface > Groundwater ...
AGAGCCTATCCACTATCTTCCCCCTGTCCTAAAAGCCTTATTTTTGGCTCCAAAACTTCGTCTCGTCCTCAACATAATTCATTATGTTTCGGACTCCGCCTCGTTTTTCGCCTAAAAATAAGGCTTTTATGGACTGGGTACCGCGAGATAGTGGATAGGCTCTTAGCGACACACACATACCGACCCCACACACGAGAGACTCGCGCGTACAGGAGCACCTGTATACCGACAATGTTTTATACCGTTCTTTGCAAGTATACCACAGAGGTATCGGTCTCAAAATGTGCGGGGTTCACTCGGCCGTTCTCGGTACAATAGTAGGCACTGTCGGTATCTGCCCAGGCTCAATCGTATTGTCTATACTAAAGGTTCCTACCAAGATGTTAACGAATCCCCAGATAGAGAGCATGCAAAAGAGGCCTATAATACCGTACAGGATAAACTGCCTGGCCTCCGTGCGTTTCTCCTCATTTGAAGCCTCCGTTACGTAGGTGAAAATACCCCAGATAATGACGAGTATCGTGAGGCCGATGATAAACGGAATGACGGCATTAAGAATCCCTTGAAGCTTCCGCAGAAGCCCGGCAATGGTAAGAGAGTCTGTTCCATCAGCAAGTCGCCCTCCTTGAACAATGACTGACGATGGATCATCAAGAGCACCTGTAAGGACGGTCGGCTGTACTTGTTCTGTAACACTTTCTCCGGTTCCCACGCCACTGCCAGCTCCTCTCCCTCCTCCCGCGTTTTCCCCTGTTTCCCCGACAGCCCCACCTGTAACAACAGTACCGTCCGCCTGCGGTGTTACTTCAAGAGACCCACTCTGATTGCCTTCAGTTGCGCTTGGTGACTCCAGTGCATAGGTAACCGAACCTACCGATACCAGGAAAAGGAGAAGAACGAATCCTGCCACTACCACTTTTTTCTTTTGTTCGTTCACCATGTGCATACTGTATATATTACTCTGCTATCTCCACCTTTGTCGCGGAAGAACAATCTACGCTCCCTTCAAGACAGAGGCGGAAATACCATGTCCCAGCACCCCCTTTCCATCCATACGAAGCGGTGTGTGCTTGACCGGACCCAAGTTCTGGGAAATGCACATCAAGCCAATCGTAAAAGTTGACTCCATTCTGTGAATATTGGAAGGTGCTCGTAAAAGCAGGAGCACTATCTCCTCCTGTGTTACGCACTCTTGCCGCTATCTTCATATAACCTTCAAGTTCGGCAGAGAGGCCGGAAATACGTCCAAGAAATACAGGGGTCTCCGTTTCAAGATGTGCCGGACCGGCAAGTCCGGTTGAATCAATCGATGTATCGACCCCCGAAGCGATGTCTACCCTCGGCAATACCGTAACCTTCGTCGCGGAAGAACAATTATCATCTTCGTCTGATTCAGCAATAGCGTTAGTTATATCGACGCATACTCGGAAATACCAGACACCTTCACCTCCTTTCCATGTGTACTTTGCGTTAGCTTGTGTATTTGCGACTAGTTCAGAAAGATCGAACTGCACCCAATCGGCAAAATTCTGTCCATTTTGTGAATACTGAAAAACATTTGTAAACGTATCAGAAAGCTCTGCCCCTCCTCCTCGACGTATCGCGGTGACGATAGACATGTTGCCAGCAAGGAGTGCACTGTCAGTTCCTTCGGGAGAGTCTCCTGTCAAAATAGGTTTGTTTGCAAAGAGATTCATCGTCGTTAAATCCTTAAAGTTCGCATATTTATTGTCTAGTGTCGCACGAGACGTTATTGGTAAAACCGAAACAAGTTGAAAGGCCTTGAAGACCACGGTACCATCGTTGGTATCAGTTACATCAACATCGAAGGAAAATCTTCCGGTAATGTCTTTCGGTGTACGGTACATAGCGACAATCTCTTTTTCACTTTGCGGAGGAATAGTCACCGTTACTGTTTCCGGCGTAGGCCAGCCTTCTGGAGCGGACAAACTAAGAGAGAACTCTCGCGGTGAACACACCGATGTATCGGTGTTTATAATTCGAGTGCGAACAAACTGTTCGCTATCCGACAAAATCTCTCCAAACGCATCAGCGACATTGAGGAAATAGACTGTGGGCTTCGACGTCGCGCACTCAACCGAACCGAGCATTACATCAAATGAAATCTCGGAATCTGAGCGTGCCGTAATGGGACCAATCCTTACTCCATTTTCAGAATCAATAAAGACATTGTCATCAAGCAGGGCCGAATCAACGGCATCAAGAAGCCAATCATCTGTCGTTCTGGTTGTGTCAACCAGAAACGATACGACCGATCCATATGTAGGAAGCGTTTTATTGATGAAAATTCCGTCTTTTTGCTTTCGATACACACCGGCACTATTCATACCCTCATCAAAGCCCTCTCCGATCCGAAACTCCACATAGTATGCGCCACCATCGAGTAGGTCGATTCGAACGGCTCGCTTCCCGACACCCCCCTCAAGAGGCTTCAGCGTATAGGTTCCACTTTCCTGCACAGAAACTAAGTCACTCGATGTAAGCCAGCCAAGCTTTTCCTTGAATACAACGTTAAAGTGCATCCCTCCATTTGAATTTCCCATTATGTCAAAGGGGTTCCCGTACCCTGAAAGCTTACACGTCTTACTAACAGAGTCAGGGTAGCAATCAAGACCATTGGCATGTCCTAAACCAAGATTATGTCCCATTTCATGAATGAATCCCTTTTCAAAAAGATTCATTTCTGGCTTTAGACTCACCCCGAAGGTGAAGGGGTTTAACTCCGATGAAACATGAACGTTCATCACAGACATCGTATGAGCTTCCCCGTTTGCAAGCACCGTTGTTGCTCCAATACCTGTCGCATTCGACGTCTCAGCATTCCCCTCCCCACACTCACTAAAGTAATCGACAATCGCAAGACGCGTATACTCTCCAAGATTTATCCCTTTATTTTTTATCAACTCATCAAAAAAAGGCTGGTCAGAAGGATGCTTAACCGGGTTTAGATGAATACATTTTCCATTTACGAATTGACTACGATTTATCCGTGTCCAATCAGTTACGACACCAGAAAAGCTTATCTTTCCATACGACTGCTCCTGGTAAAATCTCTGGAAAAGACTGCTTTCATCTAAAGTATATTTCTCAATCATTTCTCGCGAGTAAGCCGGTTCCGGAGAATCCTCGAACAACACAAGAAGTACGAGTGTTTTCTGGTCACCTACAGTTGGCAGAAAGGGGGCTAATGTCACTCCTTCAGAATTCTCTTTTTCGATGGTAACAAGAAGTGGGTCGGTCACTGAAACAAGTGCGGATTCCCCATGCCCTGTCGTGGAGGTCGGATTATCAAGAGACTTGGAAAACAGCGTTGCGATAGGTTTGGTAGCGGTGCTTAGCACATTTTTAATCCCCGAAAGTATTCGGGAAAAAATAGAGGGGGATTTTACCGTAGGAACAGGAGAACAGACAATTTTACCTTTTATTTTCGCTTCAAGACTATCGAGATTCATTCGTAGCTCGTTATCTTTCTCCGGCGAAAGCCCGAGTCTGGTTGCGTCATTCAGCCTTTGACCACCTTTTATACTCATATCATGAGGATCCAATGGCGGGTTCTGTATAGGTATGTTTTCCAAACTCCCCCACGGGTCATGTATCGTAAAGTTAGTAAGCGCATCGCCTTTCGTCCAGATAACGCTGTCCGAACTTGTGGCAATTCCGTTATCAATCGCTGTCTTCGCTTTCTTAAAATCGCCACCGAGAAAGTTCTGCGCGAGAAAGAAATTATACGGAGGATCTACATATATAAACTGTACTTTCTCTTTTGGGTAGTTCGTATGTATGTTAAACGCGATGAATGATCCAACGGAATGAGCGACGACAACAACTCGATTCCCTTCTTTAATTTGCTCGTCAATCATTCCCGTAAGTACGGAGGTTGCCTGATCAAAATCCTTTCCCCTCATAGGGATTTCACCGGCAACGGTTCCCTGCTTTCTCATCCACTCAAAAAACGGATTATCGGGCGCCGTCATAAACCCTCCGACAGCAATGATCTTCGGGGCTTCAGTTCCCGCCTCACATATACCTACCGTCGGTTCACTCTCTGCAATGTCGCTTGAGTTGGTGCCTGTAGCTTCTTCGTCAGACACAATCTGCACAATCTCCCCCCATCGGTCATTCGGGTCAAAACTTTCAACAATAAGATACGAGGATTCGGACGAGGACATCGAAACGGAACCGGACACATCCTCCGAGGTAGTTTCTGTGTCACCACTTCGTGCCGTTGGAATGGCGTTTTTCCGAACCACCTGTGTTCTTGGTGTGCTGGACGTATCAATCAAACACCCATACGCTTGCCGTGCCATGCTCGAGAGCTGACTTTCCATCTGCGAAAGCACATTTTCATACTTACTTTTTTCTGCAATGTAATAGGACAGATTCTTATTGATACCGTCTCGCAATTCTCCAAGCAGATAGACTTCAGGAACACAATCGTGTTCAAACACTTTGTCTCCAAAAGTAACAGTGCTCGACACAAACCCCCCTTTAACACCACCAATCTTTAGTTTGGTTGGCACTCCCCATGAAAACGAGGAACACTCTTTCGCCTTTCCCACATCATCTCGATCAAGAGTAACGGCAAGGGATATGGTGGCTCCCGAGCCCCCAAAAGAAGACTCTTTCCCCAAAAGCGCGCTCTTCGTGACTAACACGAAGTCTTTTGCGAGTGCCTCTTTAAGATCAGTAAGTCTACTAAGTGTCGCATGAGTCACCTTACCTTTGCTTTTTTTCACCTCCGTTTGATAGTCCTTGTATCTCTCGTCAATCTTTTGTTGTACATCAACGGACTTCTTTTCCAACGAAGGAGACACTCCGGAAAAGAGTTCTCCTTTCCCTGTCGAGCTAGTACCGATAGGAAGACTTCTTCCAGCGACACACTGCACCGCAACGTTGCCTATCTGTCCATACGGCTTTTCAATCACCTCGCCTGCCGACACGAGAGCAAAAACTGACGCATCCAGTGTCGTTAAACTGGCTACTTCGCGTGTAGACAAAGAGAGAGCGTCGACGAGATCTTGTATAGACGCAAGTCCCTGCTTCATATCTGCAATCTTCTCCTCAAGAAGAGTAGCGGTCGCCACATTTTGCGCACAGGTCGCCTCGCTGTTCCAACCGGTACGAAAATCCTCTGGCGAGCGATTAAAAACGCTCTGGCCAGTTGCATCAAGACACACTTCCGGCTTGCTTAATTTTTCGCCTGCTGTTACGACTTCAAAGTCTGCTGGCGGAGTATGGTCATTCTGTACAAGCACCTTTACCTTTGTTCCAGGTGGAAAAGGCACATTGCCAACCCCCGCCGATAGACTACGCGAACCTTGTTCAAGCCACGAAATAAATTGAGTAAAAACATTCTCAGTGGTTGCTACTTCCACGCCGTCCTTTATCACCCCGTCCATCTTCGCGCATTCGGGAAAATATGATTTTGCGTTGCCCCCTTTGATAGCCGACATGATGAAACCACAGGAAACAACGTTGAATTGATTTACTTCGCCGATATTCATGAGACTTTTATCACTTGGGCGGTAGTATTTAGCGCTTGGTACCCCAGGCTTGCTCCCTGCATCGTACTCAAAACTACATCCCTGATACCGTGTACTTCCGTACAACCTACTGTCGATTGAGAAATCCGCGAAAGGACGCACCGAACAATTACGTAATGGTAAACCTACATTAAGCGAGGCAGGTTGGTATACATACTCGTCGTTCAGTGTTGCAAACGCATGTGAAAATTCATGTACATACACCACACCGACAGAGGAGGCTCCGCGTGAACCCGCAACAAGTTGAGCTCCGTATGTATCAATCAATGCACCCCGAACAGCATTATTCATTACCGCAACACCTCCTACTCCACCGCTACCTAACGTATTATTTGCAGATTTCACCTTTAACAAATATATGCCGTCAGAACACGAACTATCGCTGAAATACGGAGAAAATACATCATTCTGCATTTGCAGTGAAGGTTTTGTTACATGTGCAGTCTTCATCGCTTGCCGAACTTGGTCAAAAGGCGGGGTGGACCCACCTGTAACTTTCTTTAAATCAACAAAGTAGGAGAAATACGCTTGATTCGAGGCATAGGGTTCTATTGATGCAAAACCATCCTGTCGCACCTCATCAAAATATGACACAACCTCACTCGTATCTGTTCCCACATCATACATTCCGACTATCTTATGCTGTCCATTCCCCCATATCGGCGCGCAAAGTCCGAATGAAACTGGTGATTTTATGTTCTCATCACTCTTAGTGGGATTTGAAATAGTTAGCAAAACATTTATAGGTTCTTGTTTGCTGATTGTGTCAACCAGACGCTCCAATTTCTTCCCCGAAGCAATGCCGTTTGTCCACCCTTTCATCTTCCTCTCGTATACAAACCGGCCTTGTATATCCTGCTCATCTGTTCGAGAAAACACAACAGGGTCAACAACCACTTCATCATCTGAACCAACCACGAGCGCGCCGGTAACATGAAGGAACGGCGGTAGTTGCTCCGTCGTCACCGTCTTCCCTTCCGACCATTCTGGAATACAGTAATAGTTAAATGATGGTTTGATTCGAACAACCAAGTCATAGACGGGAGTCAGAGGAAGATCTCCCATATACCTCTCTTCCTGCATCTTCTTTTCAAAAACAGGATCAACGGCAACCTCCACCCACGGCTTGCCATTTTCTTCATGGAGGTTACCGGTGAAAAAGTCGGTGTCTGGATTCGGACAATACCGCGCACTCGGCGTTTGTGCATACGCAAAAACAGGAGCAAAGAAAAGTAAAACAAAAATTAAGATGAGAATTCGCCTCATTAGAGATATTGTAGCAGAGAAAAATGTCGGAAGATATGGTATAATGGGGATATGAATACAGACGACAAGCAAGCGGAAAAAAAGCCGACAATCGCCTTTCGCCAGTCGCTCTTTTGGGATGTGGACCCAAAGACGATTGACCCGGAGAAAAACGCGGTATATGTCATTGAACGCATTTTAGATTTCGGAGACGACACGGAGGTGCGGTGGATGTGGAAGTATTATGACCACGCGCTTATACACAAGGTTGTAGGACACTCGCGCGTAATCTTTCCCGCCACGCGCTCGTTTTGGAACTTAATGCTATCAACATGAATGAGTGGAATCCCAATCTTGAAGTGCTACCCATGTCCACGCAAAAAGCGCTTGAATACGCACACAAGGAGACATGGCTTGCGGGTGATAATTGGTATCTTGCAGGAGGCACTGCTCTCGCGCTTCAAGTCGGACATCGGCAATCGGTTGACCTTGATTTCTTCACCCAGGAAAAAACTTTCGCGCCTGCTGAAGTAACGCGACATTTTCCCGATACAGTATGGCAGGGCACGATAGTAAAGGAGGGAACTATCTACGGGACTTTATGCAAAGCAAAAGTGAGTTTTATCGCCTACCCGTTTTTTGTCCCTGTCGTGCCTCCGCTCAAATACGGTTCGGTTGCGGTGCTTGATAAAGACGATATCGCTGTCATGAAAATTGTCGCGATTAGCCAACGAGGGAAAAAACGCGATTTTGTCGACCTGTTTTGGTACGCGAAAAATGTTACCCCGCTTGAGTCAGTGATTCAGAAACTGCCACGCCAATATCCGGACATCGCTCATAGTTTCCACCATATTATCAAAGCCCTTACCTATTTTGAAGACGCCGAGAGCGACCCGATGCCGGCCCTCTTTTTTGACGCGACGTGGGAGGATATCAAAACATACTTTCGCAAGGAAGTAGCAAGTATCGCAAAGAAACTTCTCAAGTTGGACTAATTTTACAAGGTCCGACCATATATGAATCCGACCTCCATTTAGCAATAGTGTACGATCGTCTGCTATTGCTAAATCACTTTGAATTACGCACCTCGTCAGTTTGGCTGTATTGACGGGCACCGTCCAGCACGCGGTGTGCTGGACGGTGCCCGTCAGCGACGATTTTCAGGCGTTTCGTAGTTCACAGTGGGTAAACTACGAAAGAATATCCCTTATATTCACCTTTGTGAGGTCCTTTCCCTTCAGATTTGAAGCGATGAGCTTTAGGAGCTCACTTCGAAAGTACATCATACTCTTCAACCCCCAAAATGCACCGATGCCGAGAGTGAGAAGTAGGCGCGCAATTTGTGGTAATGAAGAAAAACTTTCCAACGCAAAGTAGAGCCCTACGACGGACGAAAAGAGTGCTAGTCCGTTCACTATGAATTTAAAAAGGAATTTTGGCATATTGTTGTCAGGGTTTTTGCTCCACGTTTCCAAAATCCGGCGGAGAAAAACTGCCCATATGACGACGAGGGTGCCTGTGGCGATGTCTCTTTTTGTATTTTTCTTAGAGTCTTGTTCACACTCTTGTACACCTAGTGCGTTAACTTCTTAAACCAGACTTTTATCCTTGTCCACCAGTCGTTCTTGATAGGATATTGTATTTCGTAGATCTGTTCCCCGTATGTGTCACTTCTTTCACAGTCACCTTTGACTTTAGCATAAACGGATATCTCGTTCCAAAATTCATTTTTGAGATAGGTAACTCCCTCATCTTTGCCGACTGAACACCCGGCGGTTTCAGCTCTTTCCTTGTAGTTCGCCAGCGCCGGAAAGTCGTCCGACATCGATAGGGGTAAAGAATACCGATTGAACGCATCATCGTTTTCATAATACACTAAAAAGTAATCACCGGACTTCAGGCGAAATTCAAAAAGGAATACATTTTTATCCAAGATGTCGCCCAACCTCTCCACAAAATCCTTAACTTCTTTTTTTGACTCAAACTGTTTTACCCTTTGTGCTATTTTTGCCGTGTCAATTTCGGAGTTGAGTTTAATCGCATCGGTATTTTTATTAACGGTGAGCGAGAGTGTCAGCGTATAGGTAAGCCCTAATGTGGATAGGCTATTGGAAGACACGCTCACCTTTCCTAATACATCACCACCTTCGTCACCGCAAAAACTAAATTCTGAAATGGAAAAACCGTCAATATCGGCTTCCGCATACCAAGTATCAACCAGTTCTTTATATTCGGCCACGTCAACGGGCGGACAATAAGCTTGCGTTCTTGCATGCGCAAAAACAGGAGCAAAGAAAGCAATCGCAAGCCCGCACAGAATAAGACGTTTCATTGCGTAAATTATAGCATGACATTTAGATATGTTCACGGTACTTTGCTCCATGTGCGCCCTTCTTCGTGCTACCATAAACGCATGCGCCACCTTGCGAAACACGACTATGTGTTTCTCGCCGTATGCACGGCAGTTGTATTACTCATGTACGGCCAGTCACTCGCCAGCGGTTTTGTTTTCGATGACCAAAACATCGTGGACAACCGCGCGCTGTTCATGTTTCCGAACACGCTCTCGGATATAGCGCTTGCGCCACATTGGTCACTAGCGAGCGGTTTGTACCGCCCCGTAACACTACTAAGCTACTGGGCAAATTTCGTCTTTACCGGCAACGAGGCGTTTGGATTTCATGTAGTTAACCTTCTTCTATACATTGGTATAGGCTTTTTTATCTATCGCTTCGTCACACGATTGACTCAAAATCAGCTTACCGGACACCTTTCCGCGCTCCTGTTTCTTGTCCTTCCTATCCACAGCGAAGTCGTCGCGAACATCACGGGGCGAAGCGAACTTCTTACGCTGTTTTTTTCGCTTTTGCTGTTTTTGGAGTTCGCTCGACAAGACATCCGGTGGTGGCACAGTGGCCTGTGGATGCTCCTCGCTATCGGATCCAAAGAAACGGCAATCGCCACGCTCCCGATTGCGATACTTGTCCTGTATGTCAGTGAGTATCGTCGCGGAAATCTCGCGACGGCCGTAGCCTCCCGAAATTTCTTCGTGTTTCTATGGCACAGTACGAAAAATCTGGTAAGGAGATTCTTTTTACCGCTTTCCGCTCTTATCATCGCGACTGGAACGTATCTCGTCCTACGTTTTTTCGCGCTGGGACCCGCACATTTTTTTGGCGTGCGTGTCACGCTTATTGAAAATCCTCTTTTCTTTGCTGAACCGCTCTCGCGCATCGCAACGGCGTTTTCGGTACTGTGGATGTATGTTTTCAAAACATTTGTCCCAATCGGTCTCTGCTCCGACTACACCTACAACCAACTTCCCGTTCTGCACTCATTTATGAATACAGGAGTGCTTCTCGGTATAGCGATTTTTGGTGGTATAGTGTTCACGCTTTTTTATTTTGTTCGGAAGAAGCCAGTACTGTCTCTTTCCGCAGGTATTCTGCTTACAAGCTTTTTGCCGGTTTCCAACCTTCTGTTCCCTACCGGCGCGCCTGCAGGTGAGCGATGGTTTTTTTACCCGTCGTTTGGTATCGCGATTCTTGTGGCGTATTTCCTCACCATGCCCCTCTCAAGTAAAAAGCTTTTTGTCTCCAAGATACTCGCCACTGGAGTGGTAATCGCTCTCGTCGTGTACGCCTTCCTAACCGGCGTGCGACAAAGCGACTGGCTTTCGAACGAACGACTGTTCGCCTCAGCGGTCGCATGCGCGCCGATGAGTGTTCTTTCACATTCAAATCTAGGTGCTATGTATATTTTCAAAGACGACTACCCAGAAGCAAGACAGGAACTCGAAACAGCTCGCGACATCGCGCCGATATACTCGAAAGGTCTCAACAATCTTGGACTTGTGTATTGGAAGGAAGGGAAAAATGAGCAAGCGCTCGCGATGTATCACGAGGCACTAAAGCAGGACTTCCCTTACGCAGGCGCGATGGAAAATCTTGCACTACTCTACCTGTCGGAAGGAAAAACCGAAGATGCAAGTCGTTGGCTCACTCTCCTTTTTGACGGCAACCAAACGCTTGTACGTACGTTTCTCAACACTCACCGATTACAATAGACTTACAACAGTCAGACTATGGTAACTCACGCTCGGCTGAAATAAACTCATCGAGTTCGCCGTCTTCGAGTACTTTGTCCACCTGTGACGTTTCCACGCCGGTGCGGTGGTCTTTGACCATTTTGTACGGATGGAGTACATAGGAACGAATTTGATTCCCCCACTCCACACTGGTCGTACTCGAAATCTGCATGCCCTTTTCTTTCGCTAGACGCTGGGTCTCTCTTATTTTATATAGTTTACCCTTCAGAAGTTGAATGCCCTTCTCTTTATTCTGTGCCTGACTTCTCTCGGAGGTGATATGTACCGATATGTTTGTAGGAATATGAGTGATACGAACCGCAGTCTCGCGTTTATTCACATTTTGCCCCCCCGGACCACCGGCACGAGTAAAGGACACCTCAAGCTCACTTTCCGGTATCTCGACATGTTTGCTCGAAGCAGGAAGCTTCGGGATAACTTCCACCATGGAAAATGAGGTATGCCTTTTCTTATTCGCATTGAATGGAGAAATGCGCACTAGCCGGTGCACACCGGATTCATTCTTTAACTCGCCATATGCTCCCTTCCCTGTGATTTCCACCGTCACGTTACGAAACCCTCCATGTTCATTTTGATTTTCATGAATGAGCGTAATTCCCCATTTTCGGCGTTCGGCCAGTTTACGATACATCGAAAGAAGCATCGCGGAGAAATCTTCCGAATCATCCCCACCCGCACCGGAGAATATCGTCATAATGGCGTCACCTCCATCGAAATTCTCGCCGCCTTCTCCCTCTTTCAATCCATTGTATTCTCGAACAATCTCCTGCGCCTTGTCTTTATCCAGCCAAAAATCCCCGCTTGCCATGAGCGTTTCTATTTCCGCTATTCTCTCTTCCCGTTCGTCTGCCATATTGAAGAGTATACTCAAAAACTCTCTTTCGCGCACTTTAGCAATAGTGTACGAACGTACACTATTGCTAAATGGACAAACCTCATCAGGTCTCGGAGAGCCAAAACCAAAACTGATTTTTTAGTTTTTCGGACGTTTCGTGCGCATCCACGTGGGACAAAACGCCGAGATAGGATTGCAAGGACTGGCGCAGAGTTTCATCGGAAATTAGACCTGCCTTGTACTGCTTGATTCTCTGCTTCAACTTCGAGAAGACTCTTCGTTTAGTCTTGGTGCGAAGCAGACGGTGGTGCGAAAAAACCACTTGCCCCAAGAAATCTATGCCTTGGGTATGCGTTCTGATGCAAACTTTGTCCGGATGAAGCGAAAGGTGTAATCGTTCAGAGAGAAATCGCTCGACTTTCGGGACAAGGAGTTCGAGCTCCCCTTTGTCATCTGATACAATGACGAAATCATCCGTGTATCGCGCGTAATATCTTATTTTCAAGACATGCTTTACGAACTGGTCAAACTCATTCATGTAGACATTGGCAAAAAGCTGCGACGTCAGGTTGCCGATAGGTATTCCCTTACGGCGCGAAGCGCCGTTTACTCTCTCTCTCGCAAACTTTGCTCGAGTAACTGCCGATAATTTCTTTAAGCAACCTGCGTACTTTTGTATCCTTGACCCTCCGTTCAAGGATAGAGAGAAGTATCGCGTGGTCTACGGAGTCGAAAAACTTACGAACATCGCATTTGAGTACGAAACATCGCCTCGTGTAGTTTCTGCTTACCTTCCTCACGATACGCGCGAGGAAATCCACGCCTCGATGCGTGCCTTTGCCTATCCGACAAGAAAAAGAAGTCGGGATAAAGGTCGGCTCGAAAATAGGGTTAAGAATCCGAAACAGTGCGTGGTGCAACACCCTATCGCGTACCGTCGCCTTGTGAATGTTACGCGGCTTCGGATCGCAGATACGGAAGCCGACGTACTCACCATGCTTGTATGTTTTGTTCACCAAATCCCTGTGCAGCCGAAAGATATTTTGTTCAAGATTTTTCTCGAAGTGGAGCACATCGACTTTCTTTTGCTTGCCGCGCTTGAATTCATCCCACGCCGAAAACAGAGTTTCGGCATTAGTAATTTCGCTAAATAATTTCTTACCCATGAATGATATAGATATACCGATTCTCAAAAAATCGTATGAACTGTACAAACAGCTCCATGAAAACAGGAGGTTAGTCCCGAAATCTGACAGGTTCAGTATTTACGAGCGAAGCGAGAACCTCATCATTGATATTCTCGAGCTCCTGCTCGAAGCTGGATACACCAAGTCCGAGGGCAAAGTGTCGCTCCTCGACAGAGCGAGCGTGAAGCTTAATACTCTCCGATTCTTCATACGACTGATGAAGGAAACGCGAACGCTCGACGTGAAGAAATACACTGCGCTTCAAGCGGTCATAGACGAGATCGGCAGAATGCTCGGCGGCTGGATTCGGTCGAGTGCTGCGCGGTAGCAGAACAGGTGTCACAAGGACACCTGTTCCCAAAAAGAGAGACTTCGGAAGGAAGAACGAAGCGGTGCCATAGTTCTCATTCGCATTGTCGCGATGCTTCGTGTCGAACTTGACGTTGTCGTCGTTGAAGTTGAAGTACGGCGAGTTGTCGAAGCGGACATCGGAGTCCGGATATTGCCGTTATCCGTCCGTGGCACCGAAGCTCGAACATGATTCCCGTTGGAAACGGGACATGCTCTCGCCCCTGAATTTAATATCGCAACACCTTTCGGCTTGCATTGAATAACGGCAAGCAGTATCTCTTTATCGCGGCACACTTCTCCAAACCTTGGTCGGAAGAACTCTGGCCGGTTTCCCTGCCCGCATGAGGTCGGTCAAAAGAGAAAAAGTTCGGCGACGGCAATCCTTGAACGGCCGTGCATTAGCCTAAGCTCATCAGTAAGTATATGTATAAAAATAAAATCGGAGTCACCCACACCTGTGGATAACTCCGAAATTTTGCCGCGAAGTCAAGAATCAATAAAGAGACTTCAAAAGATTCAAGAC
>Ga0210019_1003705_pt1 | contig 13809 bp, 13 predicted proteins | sample CryGeyCG2114_020_2_FD_183969 | JGI IMG/M metagenome (GOLD analysis project Ga0210019, IMG submission 183969) | Groundwater microbial communities from aquifer - Crystal Geyser CG11_big_fil_rev_8/21/14_0.20 (SPAdes) (version 2) | ecosystem: Environmental > Aquatic > Deep subsurface > Groundwater ...
TTTTTACCCGCCTATTGTTGGTTTTTCACCGAAGTTCGCAAACAGCGGGTGCACAAAACTTGCCCGTTATTTTTTTGCAGATTAGGCCGAAAATAGCGTTTTGTGTGACGCTGCGAATGGGAGACCTTACTGCCGGAGATCTTTATTTTTCCGCAAATTGAACAAACTGCCATAAAAATTAACTTATAACGAATAACTAATAACGAACAACCATAACCTGATAACTTTCTAACTTCCAGAAACAAGACAAATTTGATATAATACTAAAGTATCGTAACATTAAAAAAATATTATTTCAAGATGTTCATAATAAACTTACTTCAGCGAGCCAATGGTAATATTTATGCGATAGTTTTAGCTACGGCGCCAATCATTGGTTTACTTATTGGGATTACAATTCATGAGTTTGCTCACGCTTGGATGGCTAATCGTCTTGGCGATCCAACAGCCAAAAATATGGGTCGGCTAACACTAAACCCATTCAAACATTTGGATCCTACAGGGACAATATTTTTACTTGTTGCCGGTTTTGGCTGGGGAAAACCAGTGCCGTATAATCCAAGTAATCTTAAAAGTGATGCAGACGAACTGAAAGTCGCATTTTCTGGAGTAGTTACCAATTTGTTTTTTGCCTTAATTTTAGGTATTCCTCTACGAATTGCTACATTGCAAGGAGTTACATTTGATTCTAGTTTTGTATTGATGTACATAAAATGGATCGTTGAGATGAACATAGTTTTGGTAGCGTTTAATATCCTTCCCATTCCTCCACTGGATGGATCGAAATTAATTTTACAATCCTTAGATATTAGAAGAAGATTGGAATACGAAAAAATCGGGATTGTTATTCTGTTTGCTTTGATAATTTCCGGTTTCTTCGGCTTCCCTATCTTACAGTATTATATGGAAATAGTGGTTAGATATTTGGGATTTATTGTTACCGGAATATATACGTCGATATTTTGACAAGTCAGGGGATTGCCGATTTCGAAATTTTGTACTCAAAAAAGATTGACTGTTCCGCACGTGCGCAGAAATCAGCCAATTTTATAGAAAACAAAATAAAATCTATACCGGCAAAGTTAATCCAGCTTCAATGATTTTTTTATTGCGTTTGTCGATTTCTTTAGAAAAACACTCCTCACACAGCACATCATCTGATTTTGGTTCGAAAGGAACCTCGGCTTTCTTCTTGCACTTTTTGCATTTTATCCAAAACATCGGATGTTTTTCCCGCAATTTAGCTTTATAGGTGGCAGCACACTCTTTGCAACGCTTCGGAATATTTTTTAGGCCTTTATCATGAAAAAATTGCTGTTCACCCTGGGTCCAGATGAATTTATTTCCACAGTCTTTGCAAACTAAAATTTTATCTTCAAGTACAGTTTTTTCTGCCATATTTTTAACTAATAGTTAGCAAAATGTTTTACTCGCGTATTACTTTTGCTTCCAGCCACCCCCGCCTGCCATGCCTGGCACTGGCGGGCAGGCACCCCAGCCCTGTCCTTAGTTAGTTTTTATCTGGAGCTTTACTGATTTCGTTTGATATTGACAACCAACGGTCTAGTGACAAAGCCGGACGCCGGCTTTCACAAAAGTAACACGCTCGACACATTTTGCATTTGGTATAGCTTAATCGTATCGTCTAAATGCTTTATTGTCAATCAAAATAAAATCTGCTAAGTTGGCAATAGGAAGCTCATAAAGTGAAAGCAAAAGCAATTCTTAGAAATCAGATCAAGGATAGAAAGAATGTTTCTTCCTATATTTTCTATGGGTCTGACCAGGAGTTTGTCTATCAAGCGGCTAGGGATTTTGCTACGGGTCTCGGAGTCTCTGACTTTGATATAGTCGAAATTGAGCCGGAGGCGAGAGATCAGAATTCAAAAGATGAAATCAAGATTAAAGCTGTCAGGGAATTAATTCGCCAGATTAATTTAACTCCCGGCCACGGAGAAAAAAAATTGGCAATTATCAAGCAGGCTGATAAGCTAAATTCAGAAGCGGCAAATACTTTATTAAAAACCTTAGAAGAACCTCCTACGAGCTCGACGATTATCTTGCTTTCAAGTGATTTAAAATTAATTTCCACAATAATTTCCCGTTGTCAGGTAGTGAGATTTGCTGATAGGACAGGAACAGCAGACCAAACAATTATTAGAAGTTTTTTGGCTCTAGGCGAGCAACATTTGAAAAAAATTTTTGCAACTGCAGAGAAATTAAGTACTGATCCTGACCTTGACTCACATCTTGAAACACTGCTCGTGACTTTTAGGGATCAGTTGATTAAATCACCTACTCCCAGTAATCTCGAGAAAATCAAAGCGGTATTTGAAGCAAGGAGGAATCTGAGGATTACCAATAACAGGCGATTAGTTTTAGAAAATTTACTATTAAAATTCATTTATGGCTAAGATTGCGATTAAAATTAAAAGTACAGGACAAGTTCTTGAGGCTGATGGCGGTAGGCTTAGTCTGGAAATTGGAGACTGGCTCTTAGTTGAGACCTCTCAGTGTAAAGAGGTGGCAATTGTCGTTGATCGTTGCCGATTAAAAGAGGAATTTAGGGAGAATGGGAAGGTGAAAGAATCTGAGGTTGAAATAATCCGTAAATTGACAGACAAGGATAGGGAACAGTACGAAGACTTTAAAAAAATGGCGGAAGAGATGATTCCTGAGTGCCAAAAAAAGATTCTCCGTCATCGATTACCGATGGAGCTTCTAGATGCTGAGCTTTCTTTTGATGAAAAAAAATTAACATTCTATTTTACAGCTGAAGGCCAAGTTGATTTTCGAGCCTTAGTTTCTGACTTGGCTTCATCGTTTAAAAAATTGATTAGACTTCAACAAGTTGGTGCTAGAGATGAGGCGAGATTTCTTGGCGGCCACGGGCGCTGTGGTCAGACCCTGTGTTGTCGAAAATTCTTAAAAGGCGATTTAGACTCAATCACACTCGACATGGCCCAGATTCAGGGATTGGCAGCCATGGGTTCTAGTCGGATTACCGGTGCTTGTGGAAAGTTGATGTGCTGCTTAGCGTTTGAGATTGAGGAATATAAAAAATTAGCAAGAGATTTACCAAAAATCGGTGATAAGATAAAAACCGAGAAAGGTCAGGGGATTGTTATTTCGCAAAATGTTTTACAAAAGAAAGTTACTGTGGAGCTTCTCGACAAGAGCAAATTGGAGGTAGAGTGTTAGAAATTGCTATCTTAGTTTGTGTAGCAGCAATTTTTATAATTCTTACGGTTCGTTTCCCTAAAACGCATGATTTAGTGTTCCCGGAAAAAGTAGGCAAGGCGGAAGTAAAATCAATCTTGGAAGCAAAAAAAATTCTCGGGGAAAGACATATAAAGAAGCAACAGATTGTCGAAGAGGGGATGCCGGAAGTTGCTGGACCAGTAGATGAACTTGATCGTTACGATAAAGAACTGGCTGGCCTGTTAAAATTAGCCAGAGATAAGATCGAGAGTGGTAAGTATGCCTCAGCTGAAAATCTACTTATTGACGCTATTTGTAAAGATAGTAAATGTGCTTGGGCTTATGAAAGATTAGGGACAATATATCTGGTCATGGGGAAAAATTATCCTGATGCCAAGGAGTCGTTTCTAATGGCGCTAAAATTAGATAAATATAATGCTCCTGCCTGGTCTGGGCTTGGCCAAATCTATTTTCATCAGAGCAAGTTTAATAAGGCGATAGCCAGTTTCCAAAAGGCGGTCAATCTCTCACGCGCGACTGCGCAATATCAAGCTGCCTTAGGCAAGGCTTATCTTGAGGTTCGTCAATATGGCAGAGCTGCTAAGGCCTTGAAGAGGGCAGCTTCACTGGATATTTCAAATCAAGAATATAAAGACTTAGCTTCAATGGCGGAAGATAAGCATCGTGAACACTCTAAAGCCTCGAATTTAAGTTGAAAAGTCTTCCAAAGAGTGATACAATTTCAGACTATAAGGAAGTGTTTTTGAAATTGCCCAGATAGCTTCCCGACGATTCGCCAAAAGGGCGAATGTCGGGATTCCGACCGTAGCGTCGGAACAGTTTCGGCCAGAGGCCGATCAGCCTTTGGCTGAGGTAGATTCACCCCGCCGTATGCCGTTGTAGCTCAGCTGGTAGAGCAACTCCATGGTAAGGAGTAGGTCGTCGGTTCGATTCCGATCAACGGCTCCATACTGGCGGGGGCAACTCTCCACCTGCGCTCGAATTCGCCTCGTGGTTTACATCCACGCAGTCGAAAGCTCGCTTCGGCGGACAGGCATGGTAAGGAGTAGGTCGTCGGTTCAAGTCCGATTCTGGGCTCCAGGACGTGCTGGGATAGCGAAGTGGTCAAACGCATCAGACTGTAAATCTGACGGCTAACGCCTTCGTAGGTTCGAATCCTACTCCCAGCACCAGCCCACGTCGCTCAAACAAAGTTTGAGCTATGCGGGCTGAATTGAATAATCAGAGAATGAGAAGTTTATCCCGCGAAGCTCGGAAGAGCGAAGTGGGAAATCCTACTCCCAGCACCATTGCCGATATAGCTCAATGGTAGAGCAACTGTTTTGCGCCAGCTCCGCACCGAGCCGTCTTAGCTCAATGGTAGAGCAACTGTTTTGTAAACAGTAGGTTATCGGTTCGAATCCGATAGACGGCTCCACCTCGCCAAAACTGGCTCGGGGAATACTTAAATCTAGGAAAGGAAAAATATGGCGAAAAACGCACGAGAAATTATCACTTTGGAATGCGAAGTCTGCAAAGAAAGAAATTACCAAACTGAAAAAAATATTAAGTTGCAAAAGGAAAGACTGCAGCTTAAAAAATATTGCAAAAAGTGCAAAAAACATACTTTGCACAAAGAGGCGAAATAACTCGCATTTTTAAGATCATCCTAGATTTTTGATAGGGGCATAGTACAACGGTTAGTACAGCGGTCTCCAAAACCGCGGATCGGGGTTCAATTCCTCGTGCCCCTGCCAATTTGTAAAGTTTGGAGGTGATATGAAACTTAACTCTTCTGATTTTGAAGACGGGGGCGATATTCCGCTGAAATTTACCTGTCAGGGAGAGGGGATTTCGCCAACGCTTTCTTGGTCGGAAATTCCGGCTGGAGCTAAAAGCTTGGCACTTTCATTGGTTGATCCTGATGCCCCGGGCGGCAATTTTATCCATTGGCTGATCATAAATATTCCAGCCAGTGCATCAGGCATCGGTCAAAATGAAACCATCGGTGATGAGCTGCCAAACACCACCGGCAACACCGATTATATCCCTCCCTGCCCACCTTCTGGCAAACATCGCTACATCTTTACTCTTTATGCGCTGGATGTGGATCATCTCGATCCGCAAATTATCAGCGATTTTGAAGCTGCTATAAAACCATATATTTTAGATCAGGCACAATTAATCGGGCTCTACCGAAAGCAGTAGTTTGCCAGATTGGTCTAAATAATTTATAATCAGGCTAGAGATATTTTGCTAATCATTTTAGGTGAGGGGAAATGCGAAGTGTAATGAAGTCCGCCTCTGGCGGAAAGCAAATCCAAATCTTTAAGATTATTGCTCAAAGAAGGCTAGTCTTCATCTCGTCTTTGGCGATAATTGTCTTGATTGTTGGAGTGATAATATTAGGATACTCATTGAAAAACGCCCGGCACTCTAAGGCTGGTATTTCTTGTACCGACTCGGTCCCACAGACTTGTATTTTTAAAGATATGGCTTCGAATACGGATATTTCTGGCATCACTTGGGATAATACTAATTTGATTATTGATAATGCCACTGTGACAATTTTCGGTGCTCACACATTTGAAAGTTTAACTGTCAGGAATAATGGTCTTTTAACTCACGCTCCGTTAACTGCCGGCAGTGATTACATTTATCCGTCTTATCAGTTAATTGCCGGCGCCGCGGATAAAAAAATTGATATTAATGTTAAAAATACAATTAAGTTGGAGTCGGGCGGGGAGATTAGCGCCGATGCTACCGGCTATGAAGGCGGGAATCCATTAGATGCTCCTCAAGATGCCGATGATTGTAACGCACTAGATGATTGTAAAAATGGGCATGGACCCAGCGGCGGCGGCAATGGTAGCTCCCATGATGATAATACTGGCGGCGGTGGCGGCAGTTATGGCGGCAAGGGCGGCAGTGGTTATGTCTTGCACTCTTTTAGTAGAGATACTTATGGAGCATTTGCCAGTTTTACTGATTATCAAAATACACCGCTCGAGTTGCTTTATGGTTCCGGTGGTGGTGGCGCCCGCCGACATGCCCATTCAGGAAATAATAGGATTGGTGGACAGGGCGGTGGTCGGATTTTTATTACCGCTGGCGACTTGATTTTTGATTCTGACTCACGAAGCAGAATTAGCGCTAATGGCGAAAATGGAGAGCATATATCTTCCGATAATCTTGTTGCTGGCGGCGGCGGTTCAGGCGGGTCAATTGTAATTAGATTAACTAAGTACTCGGGGCAGACAGTTTTTACTACTAATGCTGTTGTTACCGGCGGAACAGGTTGCGGCATTTATACTTGTACTTCTGCTGCAGATGGCAGTTTTATTGGCAGAGGAGTAAATGTTAATAATACTGACGCAATATCGCATGTCGCGGCCAAAGGCGGTAGCGGTGATACATGGGCCGGCGGTGGCGGAGGCGGCCGGATTTATATTGAGGCGATTCAGACGCAGGTATCAATGGTATCAATCTTAAAATCCATTACTCGCGGTGACGGATTGCCGCTTTACAGTTTCAAACCGAATGATGTTGTGGCGGTTATTTTACAAGTCAGCAATTTGACTGTTGGACAAGCAGTTGATATTAAAGATGAGATTTTCACTGACGGTATAAATAATCCAATCGTTAGTAATATATCAGACGGTGGTACTTTAGATGGTTCGTATGTTCACTGGAATGCTTTTGTACCGACGGCGACGACAGCGACTTTGTCTTATGGTTTGACAATAAAATAATCAATGAAGTTAGTTAAAAATCGTTATTTTCAACTTCTAATAGCTTTTTTCGCTCTGGGCGCAGTTTTTTTCGCCAAGCCGGTTTTTGCTTTGGAGCCGAATTATGAATTGCCGTCAATGCTTTGGGGCCGAGCTTCAGTGACGACTAAACCGGGAACTTCAGAATCAATGGTCTATTTTTCACAGCCGCAGGCAACAATGGCGATTCGTAATACTGCGCCCGGGTTTTTGCCTAATTTTGACTATTCTGTTGATTGTCTACTGGGCATTACCGATACAAACATTAGTTGTTTTAAATTCAGCCAACCGTCAGGCACTAAAGTGCTAAATAGCAAAACATATGTCAATGAAGTACTGAAATCAGCAGTTGCCGCTTTGAAATATCCGCCTGTTAATGTCACTGGTAGCACTTATTCAGTTAGTGATCTGGGCGACTTTGCTTACTGGGGCCGGCATTTGCGGCAAACCGGCGACAATTACTCTCGAAACGCTTTCTGGCAAGCAATGGATTATCAGTTTAATCTAGCTGCTCAAGCGTATTGGAATTCAGCTGATCCGGTCAAAAACAGCGCGATGAGTGAGACCCTAAATCGTCTAAAAAGCAACGCCTCCGATCTTAGTAACACCAATTGGAGCACGGCTTCAACGGTTTATAATTTTAATGGGGTCTGCGGAGGCGGTGTCGCCGATAATTGTCCAGAGGAGTCACTTTTTCCTGAAGGTAAATTTTGGCTCTATCACGGTGATAAGATCTCGTCAGAGTTGCATTATTATAGTAAGGGAACAATTTACATCCAAAACGGTGATTTGAATATTATCAGCAGCATTTTCAATCCGAAGACCGGCAATGAGCACGACAAAGCCAGTTTTGGCATAGTGATAAATAATGGCGACTTGATAATTAGAAATCTAAATCCCAATGAAGCAATAAAAATATCTGCCTCAATTTTTGTCCCGAACGGCACAATCAAAGTCATCGGGGATAATATCACGCTCACCGGTTCTTTTGTCGCTAAGGATTTTTCCGTTACCGGCAGCAACATCAATTTTATCCAAGATACGCGCGGCGAAAATGCTTGGCCGCCGGGATTTCGCGAATTGCAGTTGCCAATCATTTTAAATAAATGATACAATAAGTCCATAAAGTCCATAAAGTTTGTAAAGTTTTTATAGTTTAGTTATAATGTAGTTAGGGTAGCTTTTTATTGATTCAGCCGTGTTCGATATGTGTGGTTGAAATTAGTTAGCCCTCCTTCGCTCGAATTCGTCTCGAGGACTACGACCCTCGCAGCCGAATGCTCGCTACGGAAGGGCACGACAAACTATTAGATTTTAAAGGGGTCGTGGAGGGATTATGCCTGATGAGGAGGTCCACAAAGAAGGGACAGAGCCGTTTCTGGAGATTAATACTCCGCAGGGCGGCAGCCGGACAGCAGGAATGGTATTTATTCTAACGATAATTTCGGTGATTTTAATTGTCGGTTTTTTGGTTTTTTATAAATATCATACTGACTCACAGGCAACTGATAAGGAACAGGCGTTGCAGAATTTACAAACTGAGCTTAATAGCAAAAAGAACAAAAAAATTGAAGACCAAGCCGCGCAGGTTAATTCCACTGTTCAAATTCTCTCAACTGCAAGCAAGTCAAAGTATCTTTTCAAGGCTTTTATTGATGAGCTGGTGAAGAAAATCACCAACGATACCAAACTCAATAATCTCTCAATCGATAGTTCTGGCAAAGTGACAATGGACGGTCAGAGTGGCAGTTATCGTTCAGTGGCAGATCTGGCTTTAGCTCTAAAGTCGGGAAGCAAATTGAAGAATATTCAAATTACCGGCCTGACTCAATCTACCGAGAATGGGGCAGCAGTCGTTTCCTTCTCGATGATAGCTGATATCTCTGACTGGAAGAACGCCTCAATTACAGAGACCCAAGCACCATCTGCGACTACAACACCAGGAGGGGAAGGTGAATAAGAAAGATCTAAATTTACTTCTGCCGGCGGCTACACTGATTGTGGCTATTGCTGGATTTCTGATCTCATATAAGCTGCTGATGCCAGCAATTGCTGATAACTCGGCAAAAATTTCTGCCTATGAATCGGATATCGGGAGAGCAGAGGAAAAGCTTAATTCAATTTCGACAACTGAAAAATCAATAGCAAAGATTTCTGATCTTGTCAACAACCTTTTGATTGCTGTTCCTGACAGCGTTGATTCCCCGGATTTAATTACTGAAATTGAAACGATTGCCGTCCAAAACCAAGTCGTCCTGCCAAGTATTACACCACCAGAAGAGATCGATTCGGGATCAAATACTTCAGCTGGGGGCGTAACTGGCGAAGCTTCGAACGGCAGCAGTGGACTTGCTGTTAATATCTCAGTCTCTGGTCCTTTTCAAAATATCTATAATTTTATCAGTGCCCTAGAGACCAGTATTCGTTTCTCCAAAATTACCACTCTGACTATTACATCATCAGAGGAAGGAACTCTCGGGGCATCAATTACTTTTGAGGTTTACAAACGACCATCAACGACTTCAAGTGATAAGGAGGCTAATAATGAGTGAAAATAGTTTTTTCGATCGCTCAATGACAATTGTCAGTCTGGTACTTCTAGTGTTCGTTGTTGCTGCTTTTGTCTGGTTGTGGTTTGGTTCCCAGCGACCTAGTGCCGAGATTTATAAGTCAGCAGAAAATCTCGAACCGGTGACTATCACCGGAGTCGAATCCAGAGCAAAAACTCTACTTGAGGGACTGAAAAACAACGCTGCGATTCCGATTCCTGAGCCAACTGGCAAGGAAGGTAGAACAGATCCGTTCGCGGCACTATAACCAATTTAAAATTTAAAATTTAAAATAAATTTAAAAATCTTAATTTAAAATGTTTTAAACATTGAAACATTTAAACATTTATTTTAAATTTTAAATTGAAAATTTTAAATTCTCTACCGTGGTCAGCGAAAAAAAAAATTCTCTAAATAATTTTTCAATTTTTAGCGGTTTATCCCAAGCGCTCTCTTCGCAATCGATTATCGATGTCTTTGTTGTCCAGGGATTGGTTCTGCCAGCTGATGCCGAGAAGATAAAATCTCGTTATCAGAATAATCTGGCAATTGAACGATTTTTGCTCTCAAATAAGCTTGTCTCTCGGGAGGCAATAAATAAGGCTTATAGTATTATCCTTAAGTTACCTTTTGTCAGTCTTGGTAATCTGGCAATTCCCGAAGAAGTCCTTAAAATTATTCCAGAAAAAGTTGCCAGAAGATTTTTAGTTGTCCCCTTTAATCTTAAAGAGAAAATCCTCAATTTAGCTACGGGCAATCCCGGAGAGATTTTCTTGCCGCAAAACAGAAGTCTTGAAGATATTCTTTCGGCAAAGGGTTTGAAGCTTGAACTCTTTATCTCAACCCCGGAGGATATTCTTCAGGTTCTTAATCGTGGCCAGAAGACTAGAAAGGGGCTGCTTCTCTCTAAGGGCAGTCTACCGGTAATCTTTTTGCGAAATCGCAACATTGAACAGAAGTATCTTCAACTTCTACCTCTGGATTTTATGATTAAAAATCGTCTGGCAATTTTTGATCAGACAGGTGAGTGGAACTTTCGTATCGCCGAGGAAGATCCCTATAGTGCACAAACTCGGCAGATTGTTGATTATTTAAAAAAGAATAATAATCTCGATTTTGAAGAGTTTTCTACCTCAAAAGATGATATTGACTATGTTGTCTCTTTATATCAGAGAGGGAGTGAAGCAAAGACAGAAGAAAGTGAACAAAAAGAGAAAGGTAAAGAGGAAACAGCAGGTGCTTTTAGCAATATTGTCAGTTCTCTTGTCTCGGAGAATAAACCAGGCCTGACAATCGAAGAGACAGCCAAAACAGATGATAGAAAACAAACCAAAACAGGGGACATTGAAACCGCTGGCGTATCACCCAAGGGTAAGATAACTCGAGAAGAAGAGGTAAAATATGAACTCGAGGAATCCAGAAAATCCGAAGAGGCAGAACGTGATATTGGGAAACTTTTAGGTAAGACACAGATTAAAAGCCTAGAGGAAGTGGAAGAGATAGTCAAAGAGAATTCGATTCCCAAGCTGGTTGCAGCAATTATCAGCTTTGCTCTATCTCTTGGCTCGTCTGATATTCATATCGAGCCAGAAGCTAAAAGAGTTCGGGTGCGCTTTCGAATTGACGGTGTTCTTAAGGATATAATACAGCTGCCTTTGGATTTTGCCGCCGGGGTGACTAGTCGGGTAAAAATTCTTGGCTTAATGAAACTTGATGAAACTCGCATTCCTCAAGACGGTCGCTTCTCAATCAATTTCATGGACCGTGAGGTTGACGTTCGTGTCTCAATGCTGCCGACAGTTTTTGGTGAAAAAACCGTGATGAGAATTTTGGACAAATCCCAAGGTATTTTATCACTAGAGGACCTTGGTTTTGTCGGCTCGGCTTTCAAGATTATTATGGAAGAGATTAAAAAACCTTACGGGGTGATTCTGGCAACTGGTCCAACAGGCTCAGGTAAATCCACAACACTTTACGCGATTCTTAATCGTATAAATCAACCCGGAGTTAACGTAGTAACCTTAGAAGATCCGGTTGAGTATGAAGTACCAGGAGTTAACCAATGTCAGATAAAGCCAAAGATTGGTTTTAGCTTTGCGGAAGGCTTGCGTAGCATTCTTCGCCAAGATCCGAACATTATTATGGTTGGTGAAGTTCGTGATTCTGATACTGCCAACATGGCGACTCATGCAGCTTTAACTGGACACCTGGTGCTAACCACACTTCATACCAATGACGCCGCTTCTGCCCTTCCCCGACTTATTGATATGGGAGTTGAGCCTTTCCTAATTACTTCAAGCATTAATTTAATCATCGCTCAGAGATTGGTGAGGAGAATTTGCCTAAAATGCCGAGAAAAAGTTGATATTCCGCCAGCCTTGAAAGAATCGATCAAAGAAGAGCTTAATACTATTCCGAGAGTTGACAAAGATGACCTTGCTAGGATTAAAAAGGAGATTCAGTTCTTTAGAGGCAAGGGCTGTAACGAGTGTACAGAGGGTTACCGAGGGAGAATTGGTATATATGAACTTCTGGTGATGAATGATCAAATCGAGAATTTGGCTGTTTCGCGGCGGCCAGCCTCTGAAATCAAAGAAGTAGCGATAAAGGCCGGCATGCTGACGATGCGACAGGATGGGATATTAAAAGCGCTTGATGGACTAACGACAGTTGATGAAGTACTTTTGGCTACAGGTGAAATTGGGGTAGGTAATGTCATTAGTCTTGCAAAGGATCATAGCCAGAAAGAGCCGGAAGTGGCTAGAGACTTTAAAAAGTATCCTCTTGATTTAGCTTCCGGCAGCCCCGCAAGCTTGCGGGGTAAACAGACAGAGGCTAAGGCCAGGGCTAAACTTGAGGCTGAAATGAAGGTTGCAAAAACAAATCCAGCTGTTTGACTCTCAACGTAAATTTTTGTTATGATAAGTATTGAAGTAACAAGATACAAGATACAAGATACAAATAAATTCCAATATTCAAATCTCAAATACCTAAGCTTTTGAATTTGGAGATTGAATTTGAATATTATTTGGTTATTGTTTCTTGGTAAATTTGCCCGCCTGAGGCGGGTCATGGAGGGAAGATGGAGGCGAAACAAAACGGTGCTACAAAATTCCCAGCCTTTTCGCGCTTGCTTGACTTAGCAATTTCAAAAACTGCTTCAGACATTCATGTCGTTCCCGGTGCCCACCCACTACTGCGTATTGATGGACGTCTTTTACCCGTAACTTCTGAGCCTCCGCTGACCAAAGAAAAAGTTGACAACCTATTGTCAGAGATTGCCAAAACAGAAGTTCTTGAAAAAGTCAGGAATAGGCAGGAAGTTGATTTTTCCTTTGAATATAAAAATACCCGTTTTCGCACCAATATCTATCTTCAAAAAGACTTACCTGCCGCTTCTCTGCGTCTGATTCCTAGTGCGATTAAGTCTTATACTGAGCTAGGACTGCCGCCAATTATCGAACATTTTACCGCCCAATCTCAAGGGCTTGTGATTATTACCGGGCCGACGGGTCATGGTAAATCAACAACACTGGCTTCTATGGTCCAAAAAATTAATCTTGAGCGGCGAGAGCATATAATTACAATTGAAGATCCGATTGAATATCTTTTTCATAATGAGAAAAGTTTAATTTCCCAGAGAGAGGTCGGCAATGACACTATGAGCTTTACGACCGCCCTACGTAGCGCTCTTCGCGAGGACCCAAATGTCATACTGATTGGTGAAATGCGCGATCTTGAAACTATTGAATCTGCCTTAGTAATGGCAGAAACTGGACATTTGGTCCTAACCACCCTACATACTAATTCTGCTGCCCAGACTGTTGACCGTATAGTTAGTGTTTTTCCTTCCTATCAACAGCAGCAGATCAGAAGTCAGCTAGCCGCTGTGATACTTGGGGTAATGTCCCAGAGACTGATCCCACGAATCTCCGGCGGTCGAACTGTAGCAGCTGAAGTGATGATTGCTAACGCCGCAGTTCGAACATTAATTCGTGATAGTAAAATTCACCAGATCCCCAATGTTATCCAGACCTCGGCTTCAGAAGGCATGATTCTTCTAGATAAAGTTTTGGCAGAGCTGATATCCAGGGGCGAAGTTTCTCTTGAAGATGCCTTGACATGGTCAATCTCACCGAAGTCATTAAAGATGATGGTGTATTAATAGAAGCAAATCCGAAGCACGAATGTCGAAATCCGAAACAATATCGAATGATTAAACTCCAAATGTTTAGAAAATTAGAAAATTAGAAAATTAGAATTTATTTCGAGTTTCGATATTAGAATTT
>Ga0210019_1003707_pt1 | contig 13804 bp, 11 predicted proteins | sample CryGeyCG2114_020_2_FD_183969 | JGI IMG/M metagenome (GOLD analysis project Ga0210019, IMG submission 183969) | Groundwater microbial communities from aquifer - Crystal Geyser CG11_big_fil_rev_8/21/14_0.20 (SPAdes) (version 2) | ecosystem: Environmental > Aquatic > Deep subsurface > Groundwater ...
ATTTTGATATTATTCCTTTGGACTCAACTAAACGCATAGTGCTTTTTTATTGCCATAATTTTGTGTTGTGGCTAGAAAAGGGAGCAATCCTGCTTCAACTTGCATTATGCTCGTTGAGTCCAAGCAGTTCTTTGCTTCCTTTTTTATTTGCGTATGAAAAAACAACTACAACGAGGTGTCATTTATTACAGAGTATCTACGGCAGAACAAGCTGAACGTGGTTTTAGTTTAGAAAATCAACGTGAGGCGTGTCTCAAATATGCCAAAAATAAAGGACTGGATATTGTTGCTGAATTTCATGATGACGGGTTATCTGCCAAGACAACAAATCGCAAGGGCTTGCAAGAATTGTTACAATTTTGTGCCGTTAAAAGCAATAACATTGATTGTGTTATTGTAAACAAGGTTGACCGTCTTTCAAGAGATGTGAATGATTACACCAGTATTTTTACACAGCTCAAAGGACGAGGTATCACACTTATCTCTACAACGGAAGCAATTGACAATACACCGTTTGGCAAATGTGTTGGTAATATCATGGCAACATTTGCTCAACTAGACAATGACATGCGAAGCGAGCGAGTTACTGCTGGCATGAAAAAATGTATTGAAAGTGGGCGTTGGCCGTTTAAAGCACGGATTGGATATTTGAATCACACAGACGAGGCTGGTAATAAGGTTATTGCCCTAGATCACAAAAAAGCACCGCTTATTCGGTTTATTTTCAATGAATTTGCCAAAGGGGTTTATACAGAAGAAGAAATACGAAAGAAAGTAAATGATAAAGGACTTCGTTCAACAACTGGAAAAGAAATATCCGCACAACTCATTCATAAAATACTATGTGATAAATTCTACATTAGTATTATGACTATGCACAGCGTGGAATATCCGGCCTCTCACGAGTCAATCGTGAGTAATGAAGTATTTTACCAATGTCAAAAATTCATGCGTAAATATGACAAAAAGACAAACATGTCTCTCAAAAAGAAAAATGAGCTATTTCCGCTAAGAAATTTTGTATTGTGTGGAGAGTGTAATCGTCCACTAACAGCTTCATTGTCTACCAGTCATACAGGCAAGAAATTTCCGTATTATCGTTGTTATAATAAACAATGCAACGCACCAAAATCACTATCCAAAGAAAAATTGGAAACTGAATTTTTTGATTTTCTCAAAGAAATCACACCCGACAAACGCTATCTCAAAGTTATTCGACACATGGCAATTGAAGTATGGGAAAAGAAGTATAAAGAGATGAATTTGACCAACGAGCAGATAAACAAAGAAATTGAAGTATTAAAAGAGAAAAAACGAAAGACCTTTGATCTGCTCGGCAAAGGTATTATCGATGATGATGACTTCAAAGAAGAACTGGATCGTATTAAAGCCTCGATTCAAGATAAAGAAGAATTGCTACACCAAACACCAAAAGAAAGTTTTGACCTAGAAAAAGCAATGGATATGTGTTTTGACTTCTTTTTGCAAGTACCAGAACATTGGCAAAAGGCGACTTACACGAAGAAAATACAGCTTCAGAGTTCGATTTTTTCAAAAAAACCCTCATACCATTATCCAAAATTTGGAACCCATAATTTTTCGCTAATCTTCCAACAAAAAAGAGACTTCGCACATGCGAAATCCCTTTTGGTAGCCCCAAGGGGAATCGAACCCCTGTTCCCAGGATGAAAACCTGGTGTCCTAACCACTAGACGATGGGGCCATCTTTATGGAGATGGCTCCTCTTCTTCACACTGTCCGTTTAACACAACCCAACACACTACTAAAAAATATTGAACATCTGACACGTTATGTGCGAAACCGCATAAAACGAATCCCTCTCGAACAGACTCACCACGAGATAGCAGAGCCGTACAGTGGAATGATGACGAGTATAAAATAAGAAGTATCTTATGTCAAGAGGAGAGAACCCTGGAAAAATCCAAAAAATCTGCTAGACTATCTCTACTATGATTATACTCGGTATAGAATCCTCCTGCGACGACACATCTGTTGCACTGCTCGACTGCAGTGATGACGGCTTTATTGTACTCTCTGAAAAAACAGCAAGTCAGATAGATGTTCACAAAAAATACGGTGGCGTAGTGCCGGAGATTGCAGGGCGGATGCATGCGGAGAATATCTTGCCTGTTGTTGAATCGGTGATGAGTGAGTGGAGACAAGAGATTAGAAATGAAAAGGCAACGCCGGACGTCATCGCCGTGACGACAGGACCAGGACTTATCACCGGCCTCTTGGTAGGAGCAGAAGTGGCAAAAACCCTGTCGTATCTGTGGGATGTTCCACTCATTCCGGTGAACCACATTGAGGGTCATATTCATTCGGTCTTTGTTAGCCAACAGACAACGGACTACAGACTACAGAAAAAAAGCGAGCCGTCGTCCGTCGTCCGTCGTCCGTCGTCCGTGACTTTCCCCGCCCTCTGCCTCATCGTGTCCGGCGGACATACCGAACTTGTTCTCATGAAAGACTTCGGTACCTACGAACTCATCGGGAAAACTCGCGACGATGCAGCCGGCGAAGCATTTGACAAAGTCGGGAAACTCCTTGGATTTGACTACCCAGGAGGACCAAAAATTTCCACACACGCTATTGACGGAGATCCTACTGCCATCAAATTTCCTCGCCCAATGATTGATAGCGACGACTATGACTTCAGCTTTGCCGGGTTGAAAACAGCTGCGCTGTATTGGCTCAGGGATAACGAATTGGCCCTCCCCCTCTTAGGGGGAGTTGGAGGGGGTTCTCCGGAGAAAAAAAACAACTCGTTACAACGAACATCTAAAGACCCAAAAGTCTCAACTTCGAAAGATTCTTCTCCCGACTCTGGTCGGGATCAGAATAAACTGGAAGACTTCTGCGCATCCTTCGAACAAGCCATCATCGATGTCCTCATCACGAAAACACAGCGAGCAGCAAAAGAATATAACGCAAAAACCATTATCCTCGGCGGCGGTGTCAGTGCGAATAAAAAATTACATGAAACGCTCACAGCTGCATTTCCCGTTTCCGCAACCCTTTGCCCATTACCCAAATACACCATGGACAACGCAGCCATGGTCGCAGCAGCAGCATATCACAGAGCAAAGAAAGGGCAATGTGTGGACTGGCGAGATGTTGTGGTCAATCCAAATTGGAAAGTGTATGCGTAAACAATTTCTAATTCACATAATTGTCTAATTTCTAATGCCTATACGTCTGAATAAACAGGATTATCTAAATTATTAAAGTGAAACTATAGTAACTAATTAAATGGTAAAACCCTCATCTTTTATGGATAAAGACCATAGCGATTTAGTCAAAGAGCACTTCGAGGTAAAATATTATGATTATGATGCCTTGATCAGAAAGCTCATTCCGCAATATAAAGAAATGCACAAAAGTGTCATAGATTTGGTGGAAACAGCGTCAGAAAAGCCAGCGTTACTAGACCTTGGCATTGGCACAGGAGAAACAGCCCTCCACTTGCTCAAAAAATATCCTCAAGCAACAATCGACGGATTTGATATATCCCCCAAGATGATTGAACAGGGAAAAGCCCGCTTACAAGACAAAGTACATCAGGTTCATTTTACTGAGCAAGACATAAAACATCTTGATCTGGGTGAGAGTACATATGACGCGGGTGTTGCAGTCCTTTCCGTTCATCATCTCACAGCTGAACAAAAACAAAAATTGTTCAAAGAAATATTTAATCACCTCAGAGAGGATGGGGTTTTTGTATTGGGAGATATTATCAAATTCGATTCAAAAGAAGAAACAGTGAGACAAGAAGGGGTGTGGAGAGCTTTTCTTATTGAAAATCTCGGTCCAGAAGAAGGAAAATATTGGTTTGATAATTATAAAGAAGAAGATTTGCCAAATTCAGTCAATGAGCAACTTCTGTGGTTAAAGGATGCTGGTTTTTCTGACGCAAAAAGTGTTTGGAAATACATGAACTATGCTGTATTCTTTGCAAAAAAGTAAACAATTTCCAATTCACCTGATAGCAACGTATCTACAAAAATAGGTGCGCCAGCCTCTCTTCAAACTCCTCACTCTGCTCTACAAACGCCTCTGTCTTCACACTCTTCCCTTCCACATCCAGATACACCCGCGTACTTCCCGGATGCGCGACAAACAGCTCTTTCAGATCCTCAGATTTTTCCTTAAGCTGTTCTTTTGTAACAGCTATAGTAACAAACACCTCGTCCTTTTTTTTTTCTTTTTCAGACGCAACATGATTCCCCGTCGACACTTGCCTCGACACACTCTCTACATTCTCTGGCGAAAGCACATACACATTTTCAACAAAAATCTTGTTGTCTCCTTCTTCGCGCGGTGTTTTTCCGACTACTGCTACCACCACCCCTTCTTTCCAGATGTCTTTTGTTTTTTCGTATGTTTTTGGAAATACAAGATATTCCATAGATCCAGATGTATCTTGAATCGTTACAAACAACATCACAGCGCCTTTTTTTGTAATCTTCTTATACACCGTATCCACAACGCCACCAGTAATCACCCAGCTATCGCGCGCGCAATTTTCAATATTCGACATCAGAGTTATTGATTCTTTAAAATATGGTTCGTATATTTTAAACGGATGAGAAGAGACATAGATACCGAGCAATGTCTTTTCCCATATTAATTTTTGTTCCATACTCGCGTCACACGCTTCTTTTAACACCACACTCTCATCGAATGAAATATCTGTACCGGAAAATAGTGACCCCTGATGTGTTGTGTCTTTTTCTTTTTGATGCTTTGAATAAAACACGATATTCTCACTATTTAACAAGAGAATACCACGGTCATATCCAAATGAATCAAGCGCGCCTGCCTGGATCAGACTCTCAAGTGATTTTTTGTTCAAATCTTTATCCATGACTCTCTCGAGAAAATTTTCAAGAGACGTATACTGACCATGTTTCTTTCGTTCCCGATAGATAACTTCGCAAATATGTTCTCCAACATTTTTTATTGCCGTGAGACCAAAGCGAATAACCGGTGCCGGGTCTCGGTCTTTCTCCTCAGCAGAGCGACGCGCAGTCAAAGGGATGGCAAAATTTTTAAAACTTTCATTTACATCCGGAGGCAGTACAGTAATACCCATCCTATCACACTCATGGACAATCGCGGCGACCTTATCAATATCTTTTGCTTCTGCCTGCAAAATAGCCGTCATATACTGCACCGGATAATTTGCTTTCATGTATGCGGTCTGATACGCGACAATGCCATAGCTCGCCGCGTGTGCTTTGTTGAATCCATACGATGCAAATGGTTTAATTCGCTCCCAGAGATCATCCACAACACTCTTTGCAATGCTATTGTTCATACAGCCGTCTTTGAACTTTTTTTCTTGTTCAATCATGAGCCCAGGAATCTTCTTTCCCATTGCTTTTCGAAAATTATCAGCCTCCAGCCAATCATACCCGGCAAGTTTTATGGCAGTGAGCATGATATCATCTTGGTATATCAATAAACCAAGCGACATCTGTAAAATTTCTTCCACATCCGGATGTGGGTACTCAATGGTTTCCGGATGATGTTTTCTCTTAATGTACTCGGGAATAAAATCCATTGGCCCTGGCCTATACAACGCGACCATAGCCATGATATCTTCTATATTCGTCGGCTTCAATTCTTTTATCCACCGAACCATTCCAGAGCTCCCAAATTGAAACACCCCCATGGTCTCTCCACGAGAAATCATGTCAAAGGTCTGTACATCGTCGAGTGGAAGATTGTAAATATCAATATGGTCCCCTGTTGTTTTTTCAACAATTTCTACTGCCTTTCCCAAAATAGAAAGATTCCGTATTCCAAGAAAATCATTTTTCAAAACACCTGCAGCCTCGACATCATACATGCTGTATTGCGTGAGCAATTTGTCTCCACCTGTTTCACGCTGAACCGGACAAAAATCTGTGAGTGGTGTTGGAGAAATAACCACGCCTGCAGCATGAATCGAGGTATGTCGCGCGCACCCTTCGACTTTTTGAGCAAGCGAAAGCAATCGATTGACATCGTCATTGTTGTCAAATAATTTTTTCAAATCCGGCTCTTCTTTGAGTGCACGCTCAATCGTCATGGGGAATCCCTGTGCTCCGGAAGGAATAAGCTTCGCGACTTGATCACAAAAGCTGTAGGAAAAGCCAAGCGCACGTCCGACATCTCGCACAGATGCGCGCGCCGCCATGGTTCCAAACGTGATAATCTGCGCGACCTTATCTTCTCCATACTTCTTTGTGACATAGGCAATCATCTCATCGCGACGATCATCGGCAAAATCTGTATCAATATCAGGAGGACTCGGACGAAGGGGGTTGAGAAATCGTTCGAACGGGAGTTTGAACCGGATCGGATCAACCGTCGTGATACCAAGGACGTATGATACCAACGATCCAGCGGCAGATCCTCTCGTTGATTCTACTATTCCCTGCGACTTTGCATAGCGCACCACATCCGAAATACAGAGAAAGTACGGAGAATAGCCTTTTGTTCGTATAATATCGAGTTCATATTCCAGTCGATCTATAATTTCTTTTTCCATGTTCGGATAAAATTCCGGTGCACGCAAGAACGCTTCATCTCGAAGAAATGCATCTGCTGTTTTTCCTGCAGGAAGATCGACATCTGCGAAGTGCCAATCATCGAGTGAAATTTCTATATTCACACGTTCTGCAATCTTCACAGTATTTTCAATAGCGTCTGGTACGTGACGAAACCGAGAAATCATATCTTCGGCTGTATTGAACGAACGATCTACCTGCCGAAAATCCTCACGATGTCCCTGGTCAACTCGCCACCCTTCTGAAATACATCTGAGAACATCTGCCGCCTCCGCATCATCTGGATTCAAATAGTGTACATCTCGTGTCACTACTTTTGGAATATGTAATGCATCTGATAATTCAATCAATTTTGTGTTCACATCGAGTTGCCCCTCAATTCCAGGATGATCTTGAAGCTCGAGGAAAAAATTATGTATTCCAAATATATCTTCATACTCTTTTGCAACGGCCGTTGCTTTCTCTATATTTCCAGCTTTCAATAATTGTGGAATTTCGCCAGTAATATCTCCAGACAATGCAATCACCCCTTTTGAAAAATCTCGCAATATGTTTTTATCAAGGCGAGGGTTTCCATTATAAAATCCCTGCAGATGACCTATTGAGCTCAGTTGCATCAAGTTTCTATATCCCTCAAAATTCTCTGCGAGCAGTATCAATGAAAACAGTTCTTTATCCTTTTCTGGATCTTTGTCTTCCATGCGTCTCGGCGCGATATACGCCTGAAATCCAATGATCGGTTTTATCCCCTCTTTTTTACATGTTTTATAAAATTCCATCGCTCCGTACATCGACCCATTATCAGTCAGTGCCAAAGCCGAAAAACCGCGCTCTTTTGCAGCTTTTACCAATGGCTTTATTTTTGTCAGCCCATCGAGTAGAGAATAATGGGAATGGACGTGGAGGTGGACGAAGTCAGACATAGTATGCGTATGGTACTGTTTTTTTTCTCTCTTGTCTAGTAACAAAAAAACGGCCGGTAGGCCGTCCTTTTTTGAAGAATGAAGATTATATTTCGACTACGTCGAAATAAGAGTAAAGAGTATCTCGGTCGTCATACATAGTCTTCAGTCTTCCGTGGATTCAAGATCAGCTAGCTTTTCTTTGCTGTCTTCCGTCTTTTCGCTGCTTTCTTTTTCTTCTTTTTACGCTGAGCGTCAGCCGAAGCGTCCTCGTCTTCCAGCTTTTCTTCAAACTTCTTTGACATCTTATTCATCACCATAGTACCAATCGTTCCGGTGACAAATTTACTCACCGATCCCATGTGATCGGTCGCAGTGTCCACTTTCTTTCGAATAAATTCAACTGCATCAGAAATCAACTCAAGCTTGTGCGTCAAATTTTCAATAATATCATTTGCATTCTTCAATACTCTCGCCGCTTGGTACAAAAGCCAACACAGAAATACCGTAAACCAGAGGACACTGAATGAAAGGACGATATAGAGAAGATCTTGAGAAGATTCGAACATATAATTGACAGACATTTTAAATGTAACGTTTGAAGTATACCATAACCGTACATGCACGCGCAACGTATCTCATTTTGGATATGGGTAGTAGGTCTAAATATGGTAAATCAAAAAAACGAATCTTGTTTCTAAACCCATACCCTAAGACCTTCATCGTATCTCAGCTCCAAACTTTTTCTCAAGCTCTGTTATAATTTTTCCGTGGACGACATCCACTTCTGCGCCTTCAAGCGTCTTCTCGTCCGATCGATACGTGATGCGATATGCCATACTCTTTTTTCCCTCCGGCACACCCGTTCCCATATATACGTCAAACAGCTCGACATCCACAGTCAGCGCATCCGCCTCTATGAGAAAGGTGGCAATGTCTTCGTGCACCGCAGACGTGTCGACGAGAAATGCGATATCTCGCTCGACTTCCGGATAGTGAGGAAGCCGGGTATACGAACCTGCCACGTTGGTGTGTTCCACAAGCGTGTTCAGCGTCACCTCAAGGATGGCTGTTCGCGCATCAATGCCGATCTTTTCTTGTACTGCAGGATGCACTTCACCAATATAGCCTACCGGCGTATCGTCGATAGTGACCACTGCGTATCTGCCGGGGTGCACAAGATCAAACAGATCATCAGACGCTGTATATGCAACAGACACTCCAAAACGAGACATGGTCTCTGAAAATCGAGTGGATAGTTCAAAAAATGGCACCTCCTGACCCTTTGCTGCATAGGCCATGGAAAGCAACGTGCGCTGTCGCGGGAGCACGCCACCGATACCATCTTCTTCCCCATCTCTGTCTGCTCGAAATACCTTTCCGATTTCAAACAATTTTACCGTATCAAATCGATGCAAATTCTGTTCAACATTTGTAAGAAGATTTGTGACCAAGTACCGTCGAAGGTATGGTCTGTCTTTTGCAATAGGGTTATCGAGCAGTATGTAATCCTCTACCCTATCGCCTGCGTTTTCTATTGTTTCTCCCCCGACAAATGAATAATTCGATACTTCTGTATATCCGGCTTCATACGCAAGCAATTCACGAAGTTTGGTTTCCAACTCACGCAGTTCATTGCGAACCGGCGGCTCTATTGGAAATGTCGGAAGCGTCGGCTCTATATTGTCATATCCATACACGCGCGCAATTTCTTCTACCAGATCTTCCGGAATGGAAATGTCTTTCGTTGCCCGCCATGTCGGCACGGTGACGTGGAGGGTCTCTTTTTTCTGCTTCACAACAAAACCAAGTGACTCCAGAATACGAACCATTTCTTTTGTCTCAAGATGAACACCCATTTTTCTTTGAACAAAATCCGTGTCCAATGCAATCGGTCCTTGGTCAAGAGAAAAATTCGCTTGATCAACGATTGTACTCGATACGGTTGCCGTCGGACACACTTCTTTCAGCAGCTCCACTGCGCGGCGCAGTGCCAATTCACACATGGTCGGGTCAAGCGCTTTTTCAAATCGAGCAGATGCATCGGTACGAAGACCATGTCGCGATGCCGTGCGACGGACAGTCACCGCGTCAAAATTCGCAGATTCGAACACAATTCGTTTCGTATCATCTGTCACACCGCTATTTCCACTCCCCTTCACACCTGCAAGTGCGATCACGCGATCATCTGTCGCAATAACAAGATCCTCTGTCGTAAGTGAATATTCCTTTTCATCAAGAGAAATAAATTGTTCACCAGACTTTGCTTTCCGAATGTTGATTGTTAATTGTTCATTGTTAGTTGTTAGTTGATCCGCGTCAAACGCATGCATCGGCTGGCCGAGCTCGAGCATCACATAATTTGTAATGTCTACAATATTGTTAATAGAATTCACTCCCACTACCATCAGTCTCTTCTTTAGCCACTCCGGCGATTCATCAACTTCAATCCCATCCAAGACCAATGCCATATATCGAGGACAAGCATCGCTAGCTTGGACATGTACGGACAGCTCGCAAGCTGTCCCTTCTGGCTTGCCAATCTTCGCCGGCATATATTCCCTCAACGCTTGCCCATACAACGCCGCAACCTCCCTCGCCATCCCATACTGCCCCCACAGATCCGGGCGATGTGTCATCGATTTATTATCGATATCAAAAACTATATCTTCAAGACCAAGCGCTTCGGCAAGCGGTTTCCCCACCACATTCGAATCATCAGAATCCTGTCTGCCGACCAGGCAGGTATCCGAAGATCCGAATACATCTGACAAATTAAGAATTTCTTTTTCATCACCAGCTGGAAACATCTCACCAAGCCCAATTTCGTCACTCGCACAAATCATGCCATAGCTTTCTACTCCTCGAATTGTTGCTTTCTTCAACTCGATCAAATCACCTTCTCCGTGCCATCTGACCTTCGCACCGAGCGCACCAAACACACAGAGCATTCCCTCAGTCACATTATTGCCACCACACACGACTTGCGCCGGATGATCTTGGCCAAATTCCACCGTACAGATCTTGAGGGTGTCTGCGTTCGGATGATCTTGTACAGACGCGACACGCCCGACAACTATATTCTCGAGAAACATCGCCTCATCGATCACCCCTTCTACTTCCACCACGTGCAATGTCAAATCCTCACCAAGCTGTTCCGGTGTGATATGTTTTGGAATATCTGTAAATTGTTCGATCCATTGTTTGCTTACTAACATACTGTTGTAATTGTTGTAGATGTTTTAACTGTTCAATTTGAACACTTAAAACAATTTCAACATCTAGAACTGTTTAAGAAACCTCAAATCTCCCGACTGAAAAAGTCGCACATCTTCAATGCCATACTTCACCATTACAAGACGGCTCAATCCCATGCCAAACGCAAGTCCATTCCATTCGTTTGGATCATAACCGGCTTCTTGTATCACATTTGGGTGAATCAGTCCGCAGCCGAGCATCTCAATCCACTCTTCTCCGCGTCCAATATCTGTCCTGATATCGAGCTCAAAACTTGGTTCGGTAAATGGAAAAAACCCCGGTCGCAACCGCACCTCCATGTCTTTTTTGTACAGGCCTCGAAGGAGTTCTTTGATCACAGCCACAAGATTTCCAATACTGATATTTCTATCCACAACAAGCGCTTCGAATTGATAAAACGTATGCTCGTGCGTTGCATCGAGATCTTCATTACGAAAGACTCGCCCGGGATAGGCTGCGCGCACAGCCTTTGTGCCTCCTTCGTTATACTTTTTCATGAGCCGTACTTGCATATTTGACACATGCGCCCGCATACAGAGATCCGGATACTCTTTTATATAAAACGTATCCATGCCTTCTCGTGCAGGATGATCCGGTGGAAAGTTGAGTGCATCAAATACATAACGCTGACTCTCGAGCTCAGGACCATCTTCGACCAAGAATCCCATCGACAGTGCCACGTCTGTCATGTCTTTGAGCCCTTGTGATATGGGATGGATATGTCCACGTTCTTTTTTTGGTAGCTGCGGCTGCGTCACGTCGATACGTTCGGTTTCTGCGATCTTACTCATTTCTTCACGCCCCAGCTCTTCTCGTCTCGCCTCGATCGCCTGCACAATGTGCGTGCGCACATCGTTCATGAGCTGTCCGATTTCTTTTTTTATGTCTTTTGAAACATCTTTCATCTCCTTTGCAAGCAGGGTAAACTTCCCGGATTTTCGACCGAAGTATTCTTGTTCAAGTTCTTCGAGATGCAAACGCTCAGAAACGTTTGTTAATTTCTTTTCAAATTCTTTGTGTAATGTTACGAGGGTATCTTTCATAAAATATGTCACTTCTTGTAATGATTTGTGATTTGGAATACCTCTGCGATACCGCTCCTGATAAAAAATAATGCCCGATATTTTCTATCAAGCCGAAAAGAGTATATCCCTCGCCACGTTGGTTCCAAGAGCTCCGTATGCAATGATGGATGCCTTATATCTTCCTCAAACAACCCGAGTGCTTTCTTCCATTTGCGATCCAAGTTATGCACTTTGAGATAGTTTTGCAGATCGCTTCTGAGTGACTGAACGTGCATAGGATGTTGTGGCATAAGAAGAATGCTTGAGTCCGGCCTCGAGATCATGTAAAAATTCATCGCTATAGAGTCCTGTATTCCGAAAATCTTCTGCCACGTCTTGTGCGGATCCGAGAGTGGTCTCAAAAAAATGCGTAGCAAACAAACGAAACGCTTCTGCCTGTTTCTGCAATGACTTATATTCTTTTTTAGAAATTGTGACATCATCCATACATGGGAAGAATACCAAACTATGTAAACTAAAGCAACCCCACAATATCCCGCCAGGTCACGACAACAATAAGCACCATCAGCAACACAAATCCAAGGGTATGCGCCATCTGTTCATACTTCAACGGTACCGGTTTCTTGAATATACGCTCTATCGCGACGAAGAGCAATCGTCCACCGTCGAGCGCCGGGATTGGCAAGATATTGATAACAGCAAGCGAAAGAGACAGCATCGCAGTCACGTTGATCAAGTGTGCAATCCCCAATCGCGCACTCTCACCAACCACGACAGCAATCCCGATCGGTCCGGCCACGGCAAACGCAAGTCCCTGTCCGAGGATAAGCCCTTTGATAAGCAGTACAAATGCTACGAAGATGTGTATCGTGCCGATCAGCGCACCGACAATACCCTTCCAAATAGCAATATACCACGGGTACCGGACCACACCGGCGTCAGCGAGGATAATCCCAAGGCGCGGTGTTGCGTCTTCTTCTGAAAGCACTTCCGGCGTAATTGACAATACAACGTCCTCCCCGTTTCGTTCAATGGTCAGCTGCGCTTCTTCCTGTGGATTCGTTTCGACATACGAAATCAAATCCTCGATAGTAATCACAGGCACGCCACTGATCGCGGTAATCTTGTCACCATACTTCACACCTGCCGTTGCTGCCGGTGAATTCGGAGCGATCTGCTGCGCAATAACACTCGGCTCCTCTACAACGATCGCGTGCGGGTCATCGAACACAGACTTGTCTGCCGGAAGACCGATCATAAAGCCGATGGACAAGAGCACCATGGCAAGCACAATATTCATTGAAACACCTGCAACAAGTGTCAGTGCTTTTTGCCAAAATTTCTTTGCCCCAAAACTATCCGGATCGTGTACAGCCTCACCATTCTCACCCTTTATCTTTACAAACCCGCCAAGCGGAAGCCAATTGACTGAATACAGTGTTGCGGGAAATTCATCAGGATGCTCTCGATCCTCTCCTCCAACTGTTTCCTTCATGGTGTTTTTTCCCTTGCCACGAACAAACATCCATTTTCCAGTCTTCGGATCTCGATAAAAGCCAAAGGCACGCGGAGGAAACCCGAATCCAAATTCATAGACTTTCATTCCACTCTTCCTCGCCACAATAAAATGCCCCCACTCGTGAACCAAAACGAGAAGTGCAAGTATGAACATAAAGAGGACGACAGTCACCATAGGAATTGACGAAAAATGAATAAAAGCGTAAAATAATGGTAGTAGTATGACATAGATTATTATTTAACTCAAGAGTGATGACACGGAGAGACCTAGACGTTTTAACAGACACCCAAAAAAATGGGATTTCAAACTGATTCTGGCTGGGGAGATGCAACACCTACATCTTGAATCCCAATCAATGAAGCCACAAATACCTACTCTATCGGCAATGCCCAGCTATTAAAATAGCTTGAAACCGTCGAGGCCTCCCTTGCACATAATGCAAAAATCGTAATTCCACAAAATACTGAACTCGTGAACGTCATCGGTGAAATGGCGGGGATACTGCCCGTAAAAAGACCTGAG
>Ga0210019_1003711_pt1 | contig 13791 bp, 12 predicted proteins | sample CryGeyCG2114_020_2_FD_183969 | JGI IMG/M metagenome (GOLD analysis project Ga0210019, IMG submission 183969) | Groundwater microbial communities from aquifer - Crystal Geyser CG11_big_fil_rev_8/21/14_0.20 (SPAdes) (version 2) | ecosystem: Environmental > Aquatic > Deep subsurface > Groundwater ...
CCCTCCACACTGATCTTCGACCTCGATCAGTATCCTATCACCGACCGTCTTGCTTCTAACCCAAATGCTTCCGCCTTGTTTTGTGTATTTTAAAGCATTCTGAATCAAATTGGCGATTGCCGACAAAATGAACTGTCGGTCGCTCTCGACTTCAGTTTTCCAATCCAATTCTAACATAATAGATTGATTTCTTTTCTTCGCATCTCTTTTAGCTGTTATGATGATCTGATCAATTAGCTTCGACAGATTAAATTTCTCAATAAATACCTCTGCGTCGGCCCTCATTCTGACTTCCGACAAAGAGCGATCAATTAAATTGCGCATGCGAACAAAGTTCGATTCCAGCAGTGCCGAGGTGCTTCCTCCGGTTCCAACTACTCCCAATTTAATCATTTCATGGGCGACGGTCGCACTTGACAGCGCGTTTCGAAGCTCATGCGCCAGAACGCCTAGGTGCTGGATCTCTCTCTCTTCGTTGGCTTCATTGCTTCGAAACTGAAATTCCGATACGGCAGTTGATATCGCGACATCAAGGGAGGCATTAAGAACATTAAACTCTTGTGAAGAGATTCGTGCATGCTTCTGGGTGGCAATTTCCGTGATAGCTTGGCACATGGCTCCATAAGCATGGACCACATGAGAAAGAGTGTATCCCATCTGAAAAAGCTCCTTTCCGTGCATGTTAGCCGCATAAATCATGTCCTTCGATGAATTGATTTCTATCTTTTCCTTTAGGATTATAATTAACTGTTCGTAAAATAAAGGAAGTCCAAGTCTTAGTTGTTTAGAAGTTCCCAATAGGCCAGCGAGCTGAGCAGTCTTCTCATTGCAGAGGTTTAGAATGGATTCTCGATTATCTACCAGAAAGTCTTGCAAAGCCACCCTATGCCTATCTTTTCAATGTTCCCGCGCGAATCTAGCGGAATGAGGGGTGGAGGGATTGGGGGGCATCCCCAAATAGTCTGCAACAAGCCTCAAGATTCCAGCTATGTTACAAGGCTTTTCTCGACAATCATATGCCAAGGCTTCGATTCGCTTAAAAAACACTGAACTAGAAGAGAAGCATGTAAAGCCAACCACTTTGCTTTCTAAGTAAAACTGTGGGAGATCCTCTTTCATTTTCAGTAAAAAAGTCTCACCATCCATATGGGGCATCGAACAATCGACCAGGACCAGAGAAGGAGAACTCTCTTCGTTCTTGAGGATATCCAAACCGACTTGCCCATTTTTAGCGGTCAAGACTCGATAGCCTTCTCGTTCCAGAAGAATTGAATAAATGTCACTTATTGAATCCTCATCGTCAATAACCACAATGGTCGGGACTTTCTCTTTCATTTTTCGTTCAGGATCTTTGAGAATAAATTGTTGTTTCGCCTTAGTGATGAGTTGTTGCATGAGACTGGGGTTTGGAATTGTTTTTACACTAATCATATTCGCTCCTTAATCCAGCATGGATTTAGCTCAGAGAAAGATGGCAGTTCCGCTATCGGTGGCAACCCTAGGCCTATTCAGGGATTTGTCCATCGAAGTCTGAAACAACGAGCTTTCGCCGAAAGCTAAGTTCGTCTCTAAGGAAAACCCCGCCTTAAGCCTAGGTTTGAAGGTTTATCGCTAAGGGAACTAAGACCTGCAAGTTTTGAGGCACTCCGTGAAGACTTTATTGTTGCTGAGAGGGACCAAGTCAATCTCATCTCCCCCAAAAAATATCTACAAGCAAAAAAATACCTCAATCAGGCAGAATCGATGAAATCTGAAGGTCAGCCAGAGGATGAAGTTAATGAGAAATTGAGCGATGCGCGAACAGAGCTCGATTCAGCCATGGCGTTTTCGAAGCAGAACAAAGATCGAATGAGTCCGTTGATCAAAGTGCGCCAGATAGCACTTACTTCGGGCGCAGCGGAAGCGACGAATAGAGATCTGAAAGCTCTTGAAAAAAAGTATTTAGCTCTTGTTAACGATCTTGATAGTCGAAATTCTCGAACTGACGCCTTCCGTCGAATTACGCCTCTTGCTCAAGATTACCAAGATCTTACAATCAAAACACTCCAGGCCAAGCATCTAGGTGAAGCTAAAAACAACTTAGAAGTTGCGAAAGGCGAAGAAGCTGAGGACCTTGTTCCCAAAACTCTCGAAGAAACTGCTACGGCGATCAAGAGGGCGGATGACTATATTGCTCAAAACTCGAATCCTCCTTCAACCCAGAGGATCACTCAGCTTGGCAATGAAGCCTTGGCGGCTTCGACTCGCCTCTTGGACCTCACTAGAGAGACTAAGGCCTCGAAGGCGCTTTCGCCGGAAGATCGAAGTTTAAAGTCAGAAGCCATTTCAAAGTTGAGCAAAGAAGAATCTGAGCGCCTTCAAGGCGTCGTTGCCGGATCCAATGAGAAAATTTTGAAGTTGGAAAGCCGAACGAAGGACTACTCTAAGCTTGAATCCAAACTTGAACAAAATAATGAGAAAAACCAGAGCTTTGAAAATGTTCGAGAGCTCTTTGATGAAGACGAAGCAAAGGTTTATCGTCAGGGCAATAGACTGATCATTAGTCTCAAGAAGATTAACTTTCCAGTGAATGAAAGTGAAATTCCCAGTCCCTCGTTTGCCTTACTTCAAATCGTCATCAAGGACTGATGTTGGTCACCACTATCAATGGCGGGACGAAGCTGAAGTCACCGGAATAATTACTTCGTCGGCTCCTATGTCGATGGTTCCGCTGACCCGGCTCTCCCCGTCAATGTCGTAGCTAGGAATCTCGTCAAGAACTTCGTTCGTTCCGGCAGAAATGCAGGGCGATCTCCGAGTTAAGTGGAAGCCATCCTTCTGAAACCTTGGGTCGGCATCAATAACATGATCACCCTTGTGAAGTCCTGACCAGTTTTGGATCAAACTATAATTAATCAAAAAATCTCCGCCTCCAGCAAGTTGCGCGTACTCCGAATTATCTCCGTTTTTCCAGACAATACTATTCGTAACTCCAATCACATCCCAATCGGGGTAGACACCCTTAATTCCAGAATTAGAGTTGGCCGTAATCGTGGAATTAATGATGCGCGTCTGCGTACCACCATAAGCAACGAGACCGTCATGGTTGTTGATCAACACCGTATTAAATACGTCCAAATAAGGAGTCCCACTTACAAGATTATAGTAGTTTAGGATGGCGAATCCGGGTTGGTTCTCGAAATAGGAATTGCTGATTTTCAGATAGATATCAAAATTTGAACCATGATTTTCAATTGCCGTATTGGCATAACCCGCACTGTTTCCGCTAAAGTAGCTATCTTGAACTTTCATATTAAAAGCGCTCGTATACAAAGCCCCCGCAAGTTCGGAGGCATAATTATTGATAAAGCTGGAGTGAGAAATAAGTCCGCCCTGTCCGGACGAAACGGTTACAGCGCCGCCCGAGTAAGAGCTTGAATTGTTAAGGAACCGAGAATTCTCCACGAGAATATCGTTGCTAACAAATGAGTAGAGGGCTCCACCACTTGCGGCGTGGTTAAGAACAAAGTCGTCATCGATAAAGTGAGGATTACTATCTTTGATATAAACGGCACCGCCTTGAGTGTAGGCAAAGTTATTTTCAAAGCGACTGGATTCAACGACAATATTGCTATTGGTTACGATATACATCGCCCCACCATATCCTTGAGCCATCGGAGGCCAAGACGCCTGATTCAAAGTAAATTCACAATTTTTAACCGTGAGCAAGGACTGAACGACATACATGCCGCCGCCGCGTTGATAGAAACAGCAAGTCTCCGATGAAGCGCTTCCGCCTGTGATGCGAAAACCCTCCACGAGCGTATGAGGGTCCGTTATATAAGAGGCGTAGACGACATGGTAGGTGTTATCGTCATAGTTTTCAAAGTTAGGTCGATCATTGCCATTTAAGTCTCCACTAAGAATGCTGACATAATTTTGGGGATCCCACTGATCTGAATTGGATTGCGAGAGACCTGCATAACCGCCACGCAGGATTGTTCCATTTTTGACAAAGAATGACAGCTCACGATTGCCATTAGCGGGAGCGGGCTTATAAGTTCCTTGCGCAACACGAATTTCATCTCCCGATGATGCTTGATTGAGTGCTGTTGTTAGGTCCTTTAGTGCTGAGGTCCAGCTATGGCCATTGCCTCCAGCTTGTGCATCGTCATCCACATATACTACGGCCGCTTGAGATGCATAATTAAGAAAGAAAAAAATACTTAGCGCTAAACAAAACCTCATACCCTACCACTCCAAAGCTCAACCTATAGGTCGGGCTTTGGAGTGGTCAAACATTAAGTTTCAATGGGCTCTTCGACCGATCGCGATTCGATAAATGAGAAGTAAGAGCACGGCTCCGAGCACGGCCGCTATGAAGCCTACGGGCTCACCATAGCGATACCAGCCCACGGCTTCTCCAATGTAGGCGGCTGTTATGGCTCCACCTATGCCCAGTAGGGTTGTAATTACTAAGCCCCCCAGGGGTCTCGGCCTGGCACCAGAAACTATGCAACAGCTCCAATGATCAGGCCGATAACAATGACTACAATAATATTCAACATCTTAAGCTCCCCTTAATCAAATAGACCTTTGAAACTCGAGATCAGCTCGTCGAAGGTTTTTTCCATTCCTTCTTTAAAGTCGCTCCACTTATCTTTGGAAGATTCTGCAAACTCATCGTAGTCTTTTTTGAGAGCTCCGTACTTGTCTTCTAATTGAGTCTGTTGTTCTTCAATCTTCTTTTTAGCATCACCCTTTGCCTTTGCCGCTTCGGCCTTTAGGCTTTCGATTTTGCTTTCAATTTTGGATATTTTTGCAGCCGCATCTTCTTTGAATTGCTGGCGCTCAAGAGCCGAATTTACTTTGGCTCGCGCGTCATCAATTGCGGTAATCGCCACTGCTTTCTGGGCATTCCATTTGGCAGTCGAAGATTTCTTAAGACTGCTGATCTGTGCATTAGCTTCAGAGAGTGCTGCCTTTACCCTATCAAGTCGTTCTTTATTGGCTTCACGTACCCTGGGCATCGTCTCTTGACTTTGTTTGTTCTCAAGAGCGGCAATCTTGGTTTTTAAATCCTGCGCCTGTCGACTCAGCTTAGCTTCCACTTCGGCGGGTGTTTTCTCTTCCCCCGTGATGGCGTCTTTTATGTCATTTGATTTTTGAATTGCCGTATCTGTTATGGATTTGGCACGATCACCAGCCGAATTTCCATCGTTTCCACAACCAACAACCAACCGCCGAGATTAGAAAAATGGCTAGGCCAAAGAATTTTAAATTTTGTTTTGTGTTATACAGTTTTCCGTTTTCCATATGCTATCCTTATATAAATATGAGCAAGTCAGAGACTGAATGGCAGCGCTCTTCATTCGAGCACCGCTATTCAGAGCTCCGGTCATTTGAATCAGTTAAATAGGCCCTTGAAGTTCATCGATAAGTCTTGAAAGCTCTTTTGGAAAGCTTCTTTCTCGGCCGCCCATTTGTCCTGAGTGCCCTTCTTAAGTTCGTCTAAATCGCTTTTGATTTCTTTGTATTTGGCTTCTATTTTCGTCAGGTTTTCATCTGCTTTTCTTCTCAAATCGCCCACTAAACGAGAGTTTTCTTCCCGCATAGAGTTGATCTTTGCCTGGATCTTATTAAGCTTTTCACGAATATCGCTAATATATGTATCTCGATCTGAGGGATTTTCCGATACGTGGCTTTCGTGGGCATCTGTTTTTTTTGCGCTTGAGCTTGTATTGGTTATAGGTTGGGTCATTGTATTCTCCTGTTGAGCGCATTCGATGGTTTCTAGGCTGCTGCGTTCAATAACAACTTAGTTTTTATCTTTGTTGGATTTGAAAAAGTAAGGGTGGAGTGTTCGAAGTGAAACTTCTCCATTACCTGATGTGAGCGTAGGCCGAATCCTTATCATTAGATACTGGCTTTAGTCGGTCATTTTAAAACCCGTGGCTAAGGGCCAGCTTGTTTCACACACTTCCATCCAAAGCAGCTCGCGATAACGATAGTTTATTAGATTCTGAGTGGATCTTGTATAATTATAAAGATAATTTGTTGGGAGATGAGTGCGCAGCAGTTTCCAGTAGTTATCAAAGTATTTACCGAAGAAGAGTATAGTGGATTTCGAGCGGATGGAACATTTTGGGGATCCGAAAAAGATTTGGTTGATGGTTTTATTCATCTTTCGACTCTCGACCAAGTGGAAGCTGTCAAGAATAGGCACTTTGCGGGTCGCCAGGATCTTGTACTATGCCATTTTTTAACTGAGACACTTTCGGCAGAATTAAAGTGGGAAGCTAGCGACTCGGGAGAGCTTTACCCTCACCTTTATCGAGAACTTCGAGAGGAGGATGTGCTTCAAAATCCGGAAGTCTATTTGGCTCGAGCTCGAGAATGCAAAGACAGCAATGGAACACCACTAAATGAAGGTGACTCGGTAGCAGCCATCAAAGATCTGAAGGTGAAGGGTGGGGGTTCCATGGTCATTAAGAGAGGAACGGTTGCCAAAGGCATTCGGATTACAGATGATCCCAGAAAGATTGATTGTAAAATAGATGGCGTGGCGCTGACTCTTGAAACGCAGTGGTTCAAGAAAGTCTAATGAGCTGCCGGTATCCTTAGATTGAAAGTAAATAAGGAGCGATGAGACCGCGATAGGCGTCTTTTCGAGAATCTGAAAGGTCTCTCCAGCCGGTGATATGCCCTCGGCATAGATTTGTACCGCAGAGGCACTTTTCGGGGAAGTCGATCAAAGAAAGATTGGTCATCGCATAATCAATTGTAATCTCATCGTCCTTAAAAATACTTTTCATGGCGACAAGATCGAGAGCACCGGTTGCATTGGCACGTACCCCACAATTGGGTTCGCAAGAATGATTAACTTTCGAGACGAGTCCAGCGAGTAGCGCATATTTGTCCACGGCCACTTGAAGGGCGCGCGAATCGTTGCTTGGAAGTTCACGTACAATGATGCCAACCAAGACCGTACTTCCGGCATAAAAATCCGTATTTGCAAAAACCCCATCGCCCTTGTTGTCTGTGGGGCGCATTTCGAGTGCTGAGTTAGCATCTGGGGCTCTCGTTAATTTTCTTTCTCGATACTTCATAGCTCCTGCTGGACTTGAATTTTGCGTCCATTGAGCACCGAATCATGCATTTTTTGAACAGAGGCTTCGGCGGCGCTAAGGTCTTTGAATTCGATAAAAGCCTCGCCCCTACTTGTACGAGAAATATCATCCCTCAACAGATCGATCTTTAGAATGAGTCCAAACTCACAAAAGATTAGCGTTAAAAGCTGTTCATCAATGAAAAAATCGAGATTTCTAATGGCGATTGTCCGGGACATCGTGACCTCCTTAAATTGAAAGAATGTAGGTCAACAATCAGAGGATACGGAATATCCCAAAATGAGTGACAAATACTCTGTCAGTGTGAGCTCAGTATCGCATTATTATGTAAATTAGTCAATGCTTGGAGCCTGGAGAAGGCTTACAAGAGTTCTTCTAAATTCAGGGCGCTCTCTCTAGAGTCTGGGCAAGTACTTATATGAACTTAGAAGCAACCCTCATCGTTGTTGCGGCCATCCTCATCTTGCTACCCCGTGCTTTGGCGCGCTTGCGAATACCGCTCGGAATTACGGCATTTTTTATCGGACTTGGAGCTAGAGAATTTGCGCCTGAGGTTGCTGGAAATGACTTTATAAAATTATTTTCGGTGTTGGGAATTTCTTCACTCTTCCTTTTGGCGGGGATGGAAATTAATTTTTCGGATCTAAAGAAGCATCGCGCGCCACTTATCCAGCATATTTTGATTCAATTGGTCGCAATTATTATTAGCGCTTGCTCGATCTATTTACTTTTTGAATTCAGCATTTCTCAGTGCACTCTAATCTCTCTGGCTCTTTGGACCCCATCGACAGGCTTTATTATGGATAGTGTAAGTCAATGGAAGGTAAGCCAGGACGAAACATTTTGGATCAAAACCAAGGCCATTGCAGCGGAAATTGCCGCTCTCTTTTTGATGTTTGTCGTGACTCAATCCGAAAGTTCTTTGAGCCCGGGCGTAAGCTTTGCCTTGATGGGCGCTTTTATTATTGCTCTCCCTATTGTATTTCATTTTTTGGCCCGTCTAATCTTGCCGTTCTCCAAAGGCTCAGAGTTTTCACTTTTGGTCTTGTTAGCTTTGGCCTGTGCTGTTTTCACGAAAGAGATTGGGGCCTATTATCTGATTGGCGCCTTTTTTGTAGGATTAGTCTCCAATCAAACGATGCGTCGGTTGCCTCAAGTTTCCAACAAGCAAATTCTTGATGCCCTCAATCTATTTGCGGGGTTTTTTATTCCCTTTTATTTTTTCAACAGCGGAACGCTTATGTTTGGCGCGTCATGGTCTCTTAAGTCTTTATGGCACGGCTTGGCGGTGGTGGGGATTGTCTTGCCAGTTCGTGTTGGAATCACGATGCTTCACCGGGCATTGGTAAGTGGTGAAAAAATATCGTCTAGCTTTCGCATCGGTGTAGCGATGAGTCCTAATTTGATTTTCGGACTCGTCATTGCTGGAATTATTTTTCGAAGCGGAGCTGAGGCTGATTGGATTTTGCCTGCTTTAATTATTTATACGTTTGTTTCCTCATTATTACCCGTCATTGTTTTGGGTAAGAGTTCAAAGCGCTATCACTTAGTAAAGAGTTTTAGCCTGTTCTTTGGGGCTAAGCCGGCCAAACTGGTTGCACCTAAACTAAAGGACGAGGGAGTGAAGCCCGAGGCCGACGCCGGTCAGCAAAATACATAGGATGGCTCCGCGTTCAATATGGTGGCGATAGTTTTCGGGAATACGGGCTGCGAGTGAAATAACCAGAGTGTACCAACTGGTATAGCCTAGTTGAATTCCAAGAATATAAAAGAGAAAAATAGCGAGTGCCATGAGTAGGACGCCGGCAAGAAACTTGATTGGCCAATATTCGAAAGTTGAGGCCAAAATTTGGCGATTGAGAATGTAAACCCATAAAACAAGGCAGGCTTTCCTTGCGAAGAAATTTCAAAATTAGGTCCTAACGCGCGCTATGATTGTATGGTTGGAGAAAAGAAAATACATCTTCTTCGATAAGAGGGCAATTCAGCTCAAGTTAATCACGCCCATGGGCGATTGCTTGCCAAAGAATCTGTTGAAGGTTCGCTTAAAGAAATTCATGACAGTATGGAAAAGGATCTAAAAACAGGCAGTATTTTGTCTCAGGAACTTCAATTTATCGGAAAGATGAAATTGGGCTGCCTGGGATTTGTTAGTCCTTCGGGTTAAACTCGAGAGGCTAGTCTGGTCCATGGCTGAAACTTTGATGCCAATCTTGTCGAGTCCTGGAATAAAGATCCGACCGTATTTTTGATCTATGAGCCCGGCTACTATCGCTATGTAGCCGCTGTTTCTGCTGGCGTAATCTTTCCTGGGGGGATTAGTGGGCTTAACGAAATGGGAATTTCGGCCTCCCTTCATGAGATGTCAACGACACATTATAAAACCTCTCACTCTGGGCGGGCTGGCGAAGTAGCACCATTTGTTGGAATCGTAGCGAACTCTGATTCCGCTCGAATATTTATAGTTTCTTGCTTCATAACACCTACCTAGTGATGGCTCTTGATTCCCATCCCAGATGTCACAAAGGTAATCAAGGAGAGCCAAAATAAAAGGTGAAGGTTGGACCAAAGCACTTATAAATCCTGCAACTCAAAGCTGTGCGGAACCTTATGTTCTAAAACCATAATCGTAATAAGAATGGCAATGACCACATCACTAAAAGCTTCGAGTCTATTTTTATTCAAGTAGCCCCCTTTTGTTCTTCATTACAAACTTTATCCAGAGGAAAAAGATCAATCAAGTAAACGCCTTTGTTTTTAATTTTCCATCGCACGTCAAAGTCCAAGAATCTAAAGCCAAACTTACGTCCTTCATTAGAAAGGCTATCGATGGGAAAAAGTTTGCGAAGAGCTGTGGCACGCGGGTCGAGTTCAAGCATTTGGTGGAGAAGCTCTTTCAAGCGCGGATATTTTATCGAAGTTGCTGACTCCATACGGTTCAATGCCTCCTCCGAATAAGAGACGGGATAGCGAGTGGTTTCAGCCGAAGCCCAGCCGGCCTTGGCATCTGGAAAGGCGTCGGCAAAGGGGAGATAGGGTTTGATATCAAGGACCGGTGTGCCGTCCAAAAGATCTAACCCGCTGAGATGAATTTCGACGCCCCCAATGGCCTGAGTATTAACTTTCTCAATTTTTAGAACAGATATTCCAATGGGATTGGGTCGATGAGGGGAGCGGGAGGCTAGAACACCCACGCGCTCGGGGCCATCGACTCGTGGCGGGGTGATTTTTGGGCGCCAATCTTTCTCCGAATGTTTATGAAAGACGAAGACGACCCACAGATGAGAGAAGCCATCCCAATTTTTTACTTAAAAGGGCTTTGGATAAAGCCAATGGGCCAAAACTCAAAACTCCTTTCATTTGTCATAAGCTGGCTAAAGCTAATACGAAATTTCTGATATGTTTAGGCTTATGTTGAATGACTCCTATCTTGCCGTTATAGACTGCGCCATTAATGAGCCCGTAGCCAATTGTTTCAATTCGATTGTGGCTCGATACCGTAAACCGGCGCTTTATTATTCACCTAGATTCTGCGGAATGGACATCGATTTGGCTAAGACGAGTGCCGTGATGATCTTGGGGAGTGCGTCGTCGGTGAATGATAATTTGGATTGGCAGAAGTCAGTTTTTAAATTGATTGAGGATTGTATGAGTAAAAAAGTTCCACTCATGGGTTTGTGCTTTGGTCATCAGGCGATTGCCCACGTCTTGGGGGCCAAAATTGATTTTGTTTCCGCTGATCAAAAAAAATTACAAGGCTCGAGGGAAATTAAATTCGAAGAAGACTTTGGAAGGATCAAAAATGGGGATGTGATCAAGGTCGCTGTTTCTCACAAAGAAGAGGTAAAAAATCTCACGAAGGACATGAAGCCGCTTGCCTCCTCGAGCGTCACTATTGTGGAAGCCTTTGCTCACCGGGAGTTGCCTTGCTTTGGTTTTCAATCTCATCCCGAGGCCTCTCGTTATTTTATGGCCAATCAAGTCGGCATTCAAAATCCTAAAGAAATTGAAGATCTGCGGGAAAGCTCCTACCGAATCGTCGATGCATACTTTTCACTACTTCAGAATTGAGTGCCACTTGTGCTTGAGATGTTTAGTCCGTTGATATCGCATTCGGCTCGATTGTGTAGAGTCTTGGAAGTAGTTTCCACTTGTTCAGGCAATCCTTTGTAAGCTCTTACGACGCATGACTGCCATTGTGCGTAATCTCCGGTCGCGGCGGGCGGCACGGCCACATAATGTCCACCTTGCTGTTGCATATCAACTTTGCTGTATTGGGAATAACGATTATCCGGTGGCGGTGAAGAATAGTTATTGCTCACCGGTGCACATTCTGGATAGTCTGTATGTCTCAGGCTAGGAACGCCAAAAGCAATTTGTGAGGGACCCGTAGTGCACCAGAGTTCGACTTTGTCTGCGACAACATCCGATACTCGTGCGTAGACTTTGTTTGCATCAACATCCCAAGCGGCTTCAACTTGCATCATGGGCGCGGCGTTGAGCATATTGGCGACAAGATTTCGCCAGATCACCATATGGCCATAACTTCCACCGCCATGGGGATAATTGGGTTGAATAAAATATCGTGTATTAACTGGAAGGGCATCGGCGTAATGTAACTCTGCACCGGTTTGAAAGTAGGAATCATTGAGGCCGGAGGTTAAAAAGAGAGTTTTTCCCACCCAAATACTTGGATCATAATAAGCGCGATCATAGCGATCGAGCCACTCTTGTCTACCAAGCAGAAAGCTAATCGAATCGTATCCCGAAAAGTAATAGGTATGGTCCCAAACACGTTCCCTCGCTGCCATTGAATCAATAATGTTGCTTAGATTAGAGTGGCCGGACCAGGCTGCTTTTACTCGAGGATCGATAAGCAAATGACCTTGGGAGGCAACCCCGCGTTTTGATCCTCCTGAAGTCGCCACCCGTTCAAAATGAAATTCAGGCAAATTAGGATAATGTTGGGCACGCAATCGGTTCAAAACAATTTCGGAAACATCGATAAATCTTTTTAAGGCGATGGCACTGATTATTCCTGAGTGAAGATTGAGGCTATTGATTCGATTGGGATTCGAAGGCGGGATGACGACGCTGTCAATATGACCTAGATCACTGAGGCAATTATGAATATCACCGTCTTGAGTTAATACTCTGGAGCAAGTCTCGTATTCACATTGATCTGTGGACTTAGCTTGTCTAGCCGTCGAGAGAGCTACCTTTGTTTCGGGCTGAAATTCTATTGTGTTCGGAATAGGATCGTAAAATCCTATGGCTACTTTGTAATCCGTGGTAACACTGGCCATGCTGCGCTTAAAATCGACGCCGTTAAGAGTTCCATGCCACCAGGGGGCTAGCTCGTCTCGAGAGTGAAGAGGATCCTTATCTGCCGAACGCCCCAGACCATTGCTGATACCAAGGTTGGCGCTAACGGCAAAGGCATCGGCTACTGGATTTTGTAGTGGAACGAGGATGATCGCCTTTTTTCGCATGTCTAGTGTTTTGAAATAAGGGTCATTCAAAGCTGGGGTTGCGTAGGGATTAAAATCAAATTGGATTTGAGCGAGCCTTACGCCATTCAAAATAATTTGTTCAAACTTCAAATTCCCAAGATAGCCATGATCGGTAGGCGTCGGATAGGCGGCCTCAACAGCAGCGACAGATGCCATGGGCCCAGGACCGGTTCTTCCTGGCAGACTGGTCGGAGCGCAGTAGTTAAAGGCAAGAGTTGGTTGGTAGATAGCAACCGATATTATGAAAGTAGCCGCAATGAGTTGAAACTTTGCGAAATTGGTTTTGAGAACCATTTTTCCTCCCTCGAAGAATTGATTTGAAGAATGAACTAAGGACCTGAGATTAGTTTAAAGCGATTGGTGGCAACTGAATATAATTAGGAGGCTGTGGATCCCTATGACGCAATGTTTGCAATCATCACAGGGTTTTGCGAGCTTTTGAAATCTTTCATCTTCGGGGCTTAAACTTGATTATTTCGAATGACGACTTGAGTCATATAGTCGTACACAATTGTGTATGAAAACTTTTAATGTCATCCATGTCATTTACATTCCACCGCTCCCACCGGTCCCACCGGTCCCACCGGTACCGGGAGACGTTATGTCTAGTTTACAAAACGTCTCCCGGTACCGGAAACTCCTATAAGAATTGTAAGATCTAGATTTCTATTGTTCAAACAGATTCCTTAGGTTTCGTTGGGAACTTAGCTGTAAATAATTGACGAAGAGTTTAGCGATTTTTATTTGAAAGATTAGAGATCCATACAGCGTGATATCTCGGACATTTCTTCCTGCCAATAGCGAGTGCTGCCGAAGTCGGGGAAGGCCCGCGGGAAAGACGGATCGTCCCAGCGTTTGGCGATCCATGCGCTGTAATGAAGAATGCGCAAGCCGCGGAGGGCTTCGATCATCTGAAGCTCCGAACGATCAAAATCATTCATTTGTTCATAGCTCTCCACAACTATCTGACGATCCTTGAGAGCGAGTTCATCGCGGCCCCGAACAATCATCCATATATCTTGGACAGCGGGTGCATAACAACAGTCGTCAAAGTCGAGGAAGAAAGGTTGTTGATCTTTCCAAAGCGTATTTCCTAAATGACAATCTCCATGCGTAAGAATCATACGTGTGTGTTGAAAACCTGGCTCAATTGCTTTTAAAAATCTTTC
>Ga0210019_1003715_pt1 | contig 13780 bp, 14 predicted proteins | sample CryGeyCG2114_020_2_FD_183969 | JGI IMG/M metagenome (GOLD analysis project Ga0210019, IMG submission 183969) | Groundwater microbial communities from aquifer - Crystal Geyser CG11_big_fil_rev_8/21/14_0.20 (SPAdes) (version 2) | ecosystem: Environmental > Aquatic > Deep subsurface > Groundwater ...
AAGGAAGTCACCTCTCCTAAAGAATTGGAAAATTTGGTTTTAGGCATCCGTAAAAATATTGCCATCGACATGCGCGGCGCCAACATCATCAACTTGAAATACTTCGGCAAAGATCCTAATAAAACACAAGCCGTTGTCAAAAACATTACCGAGATCTTTATTGAACGCAACTTAGAAATTCAAAATCAGGAAACGGTTGACGCCATCCGCTTTATCGAGGAGCAACTTAAGGTTTATAAAGGGAAGATTAAATCCGCCGAAATCGCCCAAGCGCGCGATTCTCTCAAAGCTTTGCTTGTGGATTCTACCGATCAGCATCCGCGCGTCAAACAATTGCGCGAACATATCGCGGTAAAGGAGGCGGAATTAGCCAAAGAAAATTTAGAGTACACCGAAGACATGCCGCTGGCCGAAGGGACGACCAACCCGATTATTGATGAAATCCGAAAGGCGCTCGACAACTTAGAGGGTAGTGGAACTATTACAACAAATCCGCAACAAGCCGTCGGTCAAAATGATATTTACAAGGTCATGCTCATTGACAAGCTCGATACTGTTCTGGCGCGCGACGCCGGAGTTAACAACACCATTTACAACACATTGTTGCAACGCTTAGAAACAGCCAAGATTACCCAACGATTACAATTTTCCAAAGAAGGAACACGTTACACCATTTTGGATCCGCCGCGGATTCCTTTAGATCCGATTAAGCCGAATAAACTGCTTGTCGCCTTAGCGGGCGTGATAGCCGGTTTAGGGGCGGGGGTCGCGCTTGTTTTCGGGATGGAATTTATGGACCGCTCATTTATTGATGTGGAAGAAGCCAAACATTTTTTAGGAAGCCCGCTATTGGGTGCCATTTCAAAAATTACAACAGACGCGACCATTCGTAAAGAAAAAGAACGTTTGCGCTGGCTTTACAGCCTAACAGGTTTTGCCGGCGTCATTCTTATTATTTTAACAATGGCGATAGCGAATTTTATTAATTAGAGGTCAGTTATGTATTACGCATATTATGGATTCAAAGAAGCCCCATTCAACTTAACGCCGAACTCCAAGTTTTTCTTCTCGAGTCAAAAACACACCGAGGCGCTTAGCACACTGGTGTACGCGATCACCGAACGTAAAGGGTTTGTGGTCATTACCGGCGACATCGGCTCGGGCAAGACAACTGTTTGCCGCACGCTGCTTAATCAATTAGACCCAAACACGCAGACGGCGCTGATTACCAATACACACATGAGCGGCAAGGACTTATTGATTTCCATCCTGGAAGATTTGGAAGTGGAATTTAAACCCGGCTCCAAATCCAAACTCCTTTCACAATTAAATGATTATCTGATCGACCAACTACGGCGCAACAACAATGTGGTCTTGATTATTGATGAGGCGCAGAATTTAACGCCGTCGGTATTAGAGGAAGTGCGCATGCTCTCCAACCTGGAAACTGAAAGTGAGAAGCTCATTCAAATCATCTTTCTTGGCCAACCGGAATTAAAGGCCAAATTGGCCCTGCCCCGTCTGGAACAGCTGCGCCAGCGCGTGGCCGTTTATTACAACCTCACACCGTTAAATCAAGCGGACGCCCAGCAATATATTTTACACCGTTTAAACATTGCCAGCGGAAATAACAAACGAAAATATTTTACCGATGAGGCCTTAGACTTGATTTATAAATTTTCCAAAGGGGTTCCGCGCTTAATCAACCAGATCTGTGACAGCGCCTTATTGACCGGATACATTAATGAAGAAGAAAAAATTGATCTAAAGATTATGGAAGAAGTCATCGGCGAATCGCCGATGGTGCAGATTGTCAAAACAAAAGGACCAAAAGCCGCCGTTGAGGCGCACGTATAAAAGTGAGATTATTATGAGTAAAATGGTAAGACTTTTAAATAAAGTTGCAACGGCTCAGATTACTGAGAAGGTTGAGAAGGCCGAGAAGGTTGAAAAAATTTTCATTCAGCCGAGGGTAAAGATACAAGAAGAACAGACGCTTTTTCTAACCACCAAGCCGGACAAAAAGATGATTGGTTTGGTTATCTTTGTGATGATCGTGGCTCTAGTATCAGCTTTATTGAGTTTTTACTCATTAAGGACTGTGACAAAAGCGGCCGACTCATCATCCTATTTATTGACTAGCATTAATGCTCAACAAGCGCAATTAAGAGAATTGTCTGACGCTCTAAAAGTTCAGCAACAGCGGGCCATCAATCAATCCAAGATGATTGAGGAAATAGTTAACCAGCAAAAAGAAACAGCCGTGCTCATAAGTGAATTAAAGGTCAACGACCGATTGTTGGTTGAAAAAATTATGGCCAACAATACTGAAGTTAAGATGTTAAAGCTACGCACGCAAGAGCAATTGCGCCGATTAACAGAAACAACTAACCGTTTAGAACAGTCGGCTGTTGGTTTGGGCGGCGTAGAATAATATTAAAGGATAAATTATGGGAAAGATAACCAGTGCCTTAAAAAAAGCGGCTGAAGAGCGGCTGGGGCGCATAGACAAGATTAACAAGATCAAGGAAGACCGCAAGCTTATTGTCAAAAAAATCGGTGAATCCAGCGTTGATCCGAATATTGTGACCTATTTTGATCCAAAGGGGCTGATTACCGAACAATATAAAATTTTACGGACAAACATTCTTTCTCTGAATAAAGGAAAGCCGCCGCAATGTTTGGTTGTGACAAGCTCGCTTCACTCCGAGGGAAAAACTGTTACGTCGCTGAATTTGGCTGTTTCCTTAGCTCAGGCCGTGAATAAGCCAAAAGTATTATTGATCGACGCTGATTTACGACGCGGACGCGTGGCCAGATATTTGGGCGTTAACAAAAAAGAAGGTTTGACTGAAATTCTGCAGGACACGGCTGATGTTGAGAATTGCCTTTTTAGTCTGGATTATGAAAACCTATCCTTCATCACGGCGGGCGAAGTGCCGGAAAATCCGGCTGAACTTTTGGCATCCAACGCCATGAAGAAATTTTTAACACAACTCAAAAGTCAGTATGATTTTATTATCATTGATTCACCGCCGATTATCGCCGTAACGGATTCGGGAATCATCGGCGCGCAGGCGGACGGCGTGCTTATGGTTATACAGGCTGGGCGAACACAAAGGGGCATCATTAAACGCGCTGAGGAACTTCTTCATCAGTCGCATTCAAAAGTCATCGGCCATGTTTTAACGAACATCGAATATCACTTGCCCGAATATATTTATAGGTACTTATAATAATTAGGAAAGGTTTTTATGAAACGTATACTAGTAGCAGGGGGAGCGGGGTTTATCGGATCAAACTTGGTGGACTATTGTTTGGAGCAAGGGCATTTTGTCCGCGTGCTGGACAATTTTCTTTCCGGTAAAGAAGAAAATCTTAAAAACGCCAAAACCTATGGCGATAAATTCGAACTGATCCGCGGCGATATCCGTAACAAAGAGGACGCGCAAAAAGCATGCCAGGGGATTGATTACATTTCGCTTCAGGCAGCGTTACGCTCGGTTCCGCAATCGATGAAAAATCCATTTGATTATAACGATGTCAACATCAACGGCATTCTCACCATGCTTCAGGCAGCGTCGGAAAATGGGGTTAAACGCTTTGTATTTGCTTCTTCTTCATCCGTTTATGGTGACACGGATAAGTTTCCAGAAGAAGAAGGCGATTATCCGCTTTTAATTTCTCCATACGCGTTAAGTAAATTAACTGGTGAATATTATTGCCGCATTTTTTCGGAGTTTTTTAACGTTGAAACAGTTTGTCTTCGCTATTTTAATGTGTATGGGCCGCGTCAAGCGCTCGATGATGAATACGCGGTGGTCATTCCAAAATTTATCCATTGCATCATCAATGACGAATCTCCGCCGGTATTTGGTGACGGTGGCCAATCGAGGGACTTTACGTATATTGATAATGTGGTCTCCGCCAATTATTTGGGGATGACCGTCGAGGGAATCAAGCACGAAGTATTTAATGTGGCCAACGGCTATGACAACACGCTCCTGGAGCTTATTGCGTATTTAAACAAAATTATCGGCAAAGACATTAAACCTCTGCATTTGGACAAACGCGCGGGCGATGTGTATAAAACACAGGCCAGCATTGACAAGATAAAGAAAAAACTAGGATTCAAACCGCTAGTTAATTTTGAAGAGGGTCTTGCTCGTACTGTGGAATACTTTAAGCAATTGGAAGCGGTTAAATAAGACACAAGACACAGGACACAGGACATAGGAATGGTGCGGCGGGGCTTGTAACTAGACACTGCATGTATCTTGTGACGTGTGCACTTGTGTCATTCTTTTTATCTACCTTTAGTCTTTAGCCCATTAACCAGGAAGATTTTATGAAAACAGAATTAATAATTCAGTTAAACAAGATTTTTGAAGAATCTGCTTACAAGCAAAATGATCTTGAATATTGGATGGCGAGGGATTTACAGAAACTTTTGGATTATACCGAATGGCGTAATTTTTTGCAGGTCATTGAGAAAGCAAAGACAGCCTGTCTGAACTTTAGGCAAAAAGTTTCGGATCATTTTGTTGACGTTAACAAAATGATCGACTTGGGTAAGGGGGCTAAACGTGAAGTTGATGATATTATGTTAACCCGTTATGCGTGTTATCTTATCGCTCAAAATGGCGACCCCAAAAAAGACTCAATCGCCTTCGCCCAAAGCTATTTTGCCATTCAGACCCGCAAGCAGGAATTGCTGGAAGAGCGCATCACGCTAGTGGAACGGCTGCGGGCGCGGGAAAAGCTTGCAGATACCGAGATGGAACTTTCAGGAATTGCTTATGAGCGAGGTGTTGATGGTAAGGGGTTTGCCAGGTTACGCAGTCAGGGGGACAAAGCTCTTTTTGGCGGGCATACGACCCTTGAAATGAAGAAGAAGTTAGCTATGCCGGAAAAGCGTCCGTTGGCGGATTTCTTGCCAACGATTACTATCAAGGCAAAAGATCTGGCCGCAGAAATCACGAGTTTTAATACCAAGAAGAACAATTTACGCGGTGAGCAGGCTATAACTGGCGAACATGTAAAAAACAATAAAGATGTGCGGGAGCTGCTGGGAAAAAGCGGCATCAAACCCGAGAATCTGCCACCAGAAGAAGATGTCAAAAAGCTGGAACGCCGTTTGAATTCCGAAAGTAAGCGCATCGCGAAGGATGTGAAAGGGATTAAAGAGAAGAGGAAGGGAAAATAGAAGAGAGAACAAATCTTTGGTCTTTTTTTATCATGCTAAATTCAATACCCATTATAATTCGTCGCTTAGTGACAGCCACCTACATGGCCGCTTTGGCTTATGTTTCTCTACGACCGGGTTTGTCCTCGGGAGAAGGAGAGCCGTTAAGGGGAGTGATTGATAATTTTCTTCATGTACCAGCGTACGCTATTCTCACCCTTTTTTTGCTCTGCTCCATTAATATTAATATTAATAAATATAAGAAAGTATTCGTTATTGCCTTTGTATTTGGTGTTTTGATGGAGATTGGGCAGTCTTTTGTGCCGAATCGGTATATGTCACTCATGGACGTAGGGCTTAATTCTATCGGCATAGTCTTCGCTTTATATTTTTATTCAAAAGTGGTCGTGAAAGAGACGTCACTATGAGTTTCTTTTTACTTTTGCTGTATTTAGTTTGTATCATCATCCGCCCGCAGGATTGGGTCAGTGGAATGGTTGCTATGCCTTTGATTGATATCTTGGCAATTTTCACAGCTTTTTTTCTTTTTTTTGAGCGCGCCGCGTCACGGAGTAAGGTTTTTATCCGCGTACCGCAGAATAAGCTGATGGTTGGGCTGTTTGTTTCTATTGTTCTTTCCCACCTGGTCCACACCTACTTTGCTGGTTTAATCGCGTCTTTTAACAAGTTTATAGTTTTATTTATCCTGTTTTATTTAATGCTCAACGTCGTTAATACTGGGCGTAAGTATCAAATAGCTGTCTGGCTGATTATTGCTATGGTGTTTGTTTTGGTTTTTCAAGGCATGTATCAGGTGGATCATGGATATGGGTGGGCTGGACAAAACATTACATTTGATAAACATCGTAATGAAGCGCGCATCAATTGGATCGGGATTTTTAACGATCCCAATGATTTGGCGCTGCTTTTTGTTGTGGCGGTTGGAATATTGTTAAGCTCCTTATTCGGTAAAGTTAATTTCATTCAACGGGCCGCGAGCCTGGGAGCGATAGCGTTTTTATTTTACGGAATATTTTTAACCAATTCCCGCGGCGGATTATTGGCCTTAATGGCGACACTTTTTTTCTTTTTTGTGCGCAAAACCAAACGGTTTGTTTTTGGAAGTATTATTGGAGGGTTGTGTATTTTTGCTATTTTCGCGATCGGCCCGTCGCGGTTAGGGATTATTTCGGTCGAAGAGGGCTCAGCGTATAGCCGTGTTGAGCTTTGGTATCAGGGAATACTGTTATTTAAAGCAAATCCGTTATTTGGGGTAGGATTTGATATGTATATGGATTCACTGCCGCAAACAGCGCATAATTCTTATATTCTTGCTCTTGCTGAATTAGGCGTATTAGGTTTGTTTTTCTGGATGGCGCTCATATACAGCTCACTTAAAGGATTGTCTGTTATTCAGGCGAAAGATGAACAATTAAGAGATTCAGCCATCGGGCTTCAATCGGCATTGGTCGGGTTTTGTGTCGCCGCATTTTTCTTATCGCGGACTTACGTGATAATGCCGTATCTTTTGTTTGCCTTATCAGGGTCGTTAATGCATGTGGCCGCGCGGAAAAATAATTCATTAAATTTTGATTTTACACGGGCTGACGCGAAACATTCGTTAAAATGGAGTTTTTTGGTCATCGCTTTCGCGTATGCCATTATTAAGTTTACCTACGCATAAACCGGACAAAAGAAATGAAGTTTAACAGAATAAACAAAATTGGTGAAAGGGGATAGCTTGATGCGTATCGCAATAGTTGCGGGACTATTTCCAAAGATTTCTGAAACGTTTATCCTTAATCAGATTACGGGCTTAATTGATTTGGGGCACGATGTGTCTGTATTTGCTTTTGGACGGACGAAGGAGAGTGAAGGCTTTCACAAATCCGTCGCTGCGTACAAACTTTTGGAAAAAACATGTTATTTCAACGTCCCCAAATCCAGACGTAAAAGGATTATGAAAGCGGCAGGCATTATTTTAAAAATGCTGTTAAAACAACCTGAAAGTTTTCGAATATTCAGAGATTACAGAAAGTATGGCAGCTATCAATTCTTAAATAATCTATTTAAACTGGAATATTTTATTGATAAGAAATTTGATGTGGTGCATTGCCACTTTGGGCCTATTGCCAATGAGATAATATTTTTGAAAGATGTATTCCCATCAGTTAAATGCTTTGTCACTTTTCACGGATATGATATTCGTTTGGGGCTTGCCGAAGGTGGGGACATGTATACAGCATTATTTAGCAACGTAGACGGTGTGTTTTCCATTTGTGATTATAATAAGAAGCAGTTGATACAATTTGGATGCTTAGAGAAAAAAATACTTGATCTGCCTAACGGCGTTGATCCTGATATTTTCAAACGCAAAGAACGTGACAAAAATGAAAAGTTTAAAATCATTAGCGTAGGCCGCATGGTTAAAGAGAAGAATTACAGTTTTGCTCTTAAAGTTATGAAAAGTTTAAAGGAGGAAGGAAAGATTCAGTTTGAATATCACATTGTAGGGGATGGTTATTTACGTCAAGAACTAGAGGATGAGATTAAGAAATATGGATTGGAGCCGGAAGTTGTGCTTCACGGTGCTCAGAATCAGGAATTTGTTATAGAGCGAATGAATGAGGCGGATATGTTTTTATTGCCGAGCCAAGAAGAGGCTTTTTCTGTCGCTCTTTTAGAGGCGCAATTAATGGAGTTGCCGGTAATAGCAACTAACGTTGGAGGAGTTTGTAAGGCTTTGATTGATGGCAAGACAGGATATTTGGTGGCGGTTAATGATATTCAACAAGCAGTAAAAAGAATATACGACTTGAATAATACCAGTCTATCCCGAGAGTTGGGACAACAAGGCCGGGCGTATGTTGTGAACGGCTTTAATATCGGCAGAATTAACAAACAAATGGAAGAGTACTACGAAACCAAATAAATATAAACGGACCAGCATCCTTTTATGCGGCAGGTGTAAGCTTGGCGTATATTGTCATTAAGGTTGGACTTTAACGATGAGTAAAGAAAGCTTAACATTTACAACGTCAAAAAACGCGATGTGGACGCTTGTCAGTTCCGCGGGGGTGAGCGGGATACGGTTTGTTTCAACGGCGATTTTGGCTCGTATCCTTTTTCCCGAAGATTTTGGTATCGTCGCGATGGCGTATTTGATGACGGAAGTTATTAATTTGTTCGGTAATCTGGGAATGGGCGCGGCATTAATCCAGCGGCAGGATGTGGATGATGAATATCTAAACACCGCTTTCTGGAGCAGCCTGGGGGTCGGCCTGACGCTGACAGCCATCGCCTGCGCTTTATCGCCCCTGGCCGGCATATTTTTTAAACAAAAAATTGTTACGGCGGTGGTTCAGTGCCTTTCTATCAATTTTTTTATATCCTCGGTTGTTAGCGTTCAAACGATGCTTTTGACCAAAAATTTGAGGTTTAAAGAAATTTCGATCATTGAAATCGGCGTGACGGTTTTCCGGGTGGCGGTTATTCTTTCTTTGGCGGTGCTGGGTTTTCGGTTTTGGAGTATTGTCATCGGCGCGATGGCTGAACGGATTTTAAAAACGGCTGTTTTTTATTGGCGTTCCAGCTGGCGCCCCGCGTTTCAATTTAACGGGAAAAAACTCATGAATTTACTGCATTACGGGAAGCATTTGTACGGCGGAAGTTTTTTAGGGTATTTTAACCGGAACATGGATTTTATTATAACAGGAAGAGTTTTTGGGGCGGCTGATTTGGGATTTTACCAGTTTGCCTTTAACATCCCGCATTTAATTTTAACCCATTTCACGCAAAGGATTAATGAAGTCTTGTTTCCGGTGTACAGCAAAGTGCAGAATGATAAAGAGCGCGTAAAAAGAGGGGTTTTAAGGACGGCCGAAATGATTTCGATTGTGACGCTTCCGGTTATGTTCGGTTTGATGTTTTGCGCGGAAGATTTTGTCCTGACCGTTTACGGGGAACGATGGCTGCCGGCAGTTTTACCGTTGCAGATTTTATGCCTGTCCGGGGCGGTAAAATCGGTGTATTCGATGACATGGATGTTGTTTATGTCGCAGGGGCGCCCTGATATTTCGTTAAAATGGTCGGCCGTTATGTTCCCTTTAACCGTCGGGGTTATCTATTATTGTTCACGCTGGTCGATTGTTGGGGTGGCGGCCGGGATGACGGCCCTGGCTTTTTTGGGTTTTATTGCCTCAAAAATCGCTTTAAATCTGATAAATCTAAAATTGCGCAAGCTTCTTTTTTCTATACGGCCCGGGGCTTTGGCGAGTCTGGGGATGATTATTGCCCTCTACGGCATTAACCGATGGGAGTATATTCGGGATATGGAATTCTGGCAAAGGCTGATTTTTAATACTCTCTTGGGCGTGATCGTTTACGCGGGGGTTATCAAATCGTTCTTTAACGATAGTTATGAACTTTTTATTAACGTTATAAAGGGTTTAAGGAAACAACAGTAGCCATTCAAAGTTTCTAACTATTTTAATCAGTGATTTGAGTTTCCTGCTTACTAGAATAGTGCGGTGTAAATAAGTTTTAGAAAAGGAAGAAGCTGTTGCCGGCTCAAACGGATTGATGATTTCGGGTATTTCCGGTTGGATATTAAAAGATTTTGTAAAAACATTTTTCCAATAGGAAATAAAATGATTTCCAACAATGTTTTTTAAAACTGAAGAATATGTTAAAAGCGTTTAATTTATAAAATGAGGAAAAACTATGGATAATATTAAATTATATGAACAGGAAAAACATTGGGGCAAATTAAAGAAAGATTTTAAATTTCTTGATAAAGTGAGAATGATTAAAGCATTAATACCAGAGGATGTAAAAACGATTTTAGATGTCGGATGTGGTGATGGAGCTTTAACAAATTTACTTAGTAGGGAAAGGTACCAAATTGTGGGGTATGACCGTAGTGAGGAGGCTTTAAAACATGTAGAAGTCGAAAAAAAGAAAGGAGGAATTGATTATATACAATTTCCGGATAAAAGTTTTGATTTATTGATATGTAGTCAAGTTTTAGAGCATATACCAGATACTATTTATCAAAAAAGCATTGATGAATTATGTCGCGTGACAAAAAAGTATATTGTTATTGGTGTGCCTTATAAAGAAATGCTTAGAGAGCATTACTCAAAATGTAAAGGATGCAATAAAATATTTCATCTCTGGGGGCATTTGAGATCATATAAGGATATTAATGCGATATCAAAAAGATTGAAGAATTTTGATCTTGATGCATATTTTTTTACTAATACAGCTGACCATGTCCATTCTCTTACAACATTCATTAAACAAAAAATATTTGACCTATGGGATTCGAATGATATTGCAGTATGTCCTTATTGTCAGATGGAGAATTGTTGCGTGAAAAATAAAATAACTGGGTTGAATAAGTATATTTTGGATCGAATAATTTGGCGCTTAGGGGTGTACACAGAACCTTGGTGGATGGTGGGTCTTTGGAGAAAAAGGTAATACATATGAATATTTCGATTATTGTTCCAACGCATAATAATGCAGAAAATATTAGAACTATGTTAGATAATCTGAAAAAGTGCATTATTCCATCAGAAGTTTCTTGGGAAATTATTATTTCTAATAATCGAGGTAATGATCATACCGGAGATGTTGTGGAGTCTTTTCAGGCGCATCTTCCTGTTGTCATGGTTTGCGGGAACGAAATCGGTGTATCAAACGCTCGTAATAAGGGGGTAGAAGCTTCATCGGGAGACTTGTTGATTTTTACAGATGATGATGTGGCGATGGGGTGCAATTGGATTAGGGCGTATTGGGACGCATTTTCAAAACAGCCACAAGGATGTTATTTTGGGGGGCCTGTTGAAAGTATATTTCCAGCGGATGTGAAAATTGAAGAGGAATTGATACGGCTTGCTCCGCATTCTATTAGAGGGCTCGATTGGGGTGAGCACGAACGGCTTTTAGCCACTAATGAGATTTTTTTAGGTATTAACTTTGCCGTCCCACGAGTAGCTTTTTCCGATGTCGGTTTATTTAGCAAACAATATGGACTTAATGCGACGGATTCGCGTATAGGAACCGCAGGTGAAACGGAGTTTATGATGCGCCTAGATCATAAGGGATATAAACGTTCATATATTCCGGATGCTAAAGTTTTTAATCGAATTACAGCTAAAAATATGAGTGTGAAGCATATTATGAAACGAAGACTTTCTGCTGGATATGAAGACGCCAGATTGCGCACTGAGAAAATAGAAGGCCCATTTGTATTTGGTGTGCCCAGATGGGTTTATCGCCGCTATTTTTCGCTATTAGCGGTGTATTGCTTTCAGCGGATTAAGGGCCGACCGAGCTATGATAACTATGCCCAGTTAAAGTTTTTACATGGATATGCGATAGGCATACAAGACAGGCGTAGATTAGGCAAAGATTCTTGATATTGTACAATTTGTATTTCTATTAGAGTGATTATGTCAGTACGCATTTATGTGAAAAAATCGGTTAATTGGATCTAGTCAAAATATTAAATTTTATCCTGATTTTGTTGCCGCAGAAGATATTCAAGTATATATGAATGCGAGTGATGTATGCGTGTTTCCATTTAGGAAAATATTAACCTCCGGGTCAGTTATATTGGCGATGAGTTTTGGAAAAGCTGTAATTGTGCCGGAGCAAGGTTGTTTAAAGGACTTAGTTGATGAAAGAGGCGCGATATTTCTTAATGATGCAAGGAGCTTAGTTGATTGTTTGAATCAAGCTGGCAAAAATGATTTAAGTCGTATGGGAAATCATAATTTACAAACTATTCAGAAATATGATTGGAAATTTGTGGCATCCAAGTCAGTTAATCTTTATAAGGCAAAACTATGAAACATTTAACAATTGTTATACCAGCTTATAATGCCGAAAATTATATTTATGAAACATTGCAATCGGTCTTGAATCAAGTTGATGAGCAGCATGAAGTGATTGTGGTTGATGACGGATCTACTGACAATACTGCCGCTATTTTAAAGGAATTGGGCAATAAAATCCGTTATGTTTATCAGAAAAATCAGGGTGAAAGCGTAGCGCGAAATAAAGGTATTGAATTGGCAACGGGTGAGCTTATTGTTTTCTTGGATTCAGATGATTTACTTGAGAAATCTATGATTTCAACGGTAATCGAAGCTTATAAGCAAGACGCGTCATATAAAGTCTTTTATGGAAACAGAGCTAGTTTTAATGAAGACGCTAATTGCGCTAAAGTGATTACAGCACGACCCAATTCAACAGGGAATATTTTTAAAGACATTGTTACTGGAATCACTTTGGTGCCTGGACAGTTTGCAATGCACCGTTCATGTTTGGAAAGGGTGGGTCTTTTTGATGAAAAAATGCAGTTAGGTGAAGACTGGAAATTTCTACTGCTTCTTTCTAAGCATTTTGAATTTAAATATTTTAACAAAGTGTTTTTAAAAAAACGAATTCATCCGAATATGCAAACACTTAGTGATAATCGTCCGGACATCGTTGAACAGAGAAAATCAATCTTATCAAATATATTTAATGTGAATGAGTTAAAAGAAATCGAATCTAAATATCTTACAAATCGAGTATATGCGGATTGGTATAGAACATATGGGTTTCCATATATTGCTAAGGGCAATAAAGCGCAAGCAATCCGATATATTCAAAAAAGTCTGAAACTTTGGCCTTTTCAACCGAAGTTATGGATTTGGCTGATAAACCATAAGTTTTTTAAAAAATAAAATGAACTACAAAACATTCCTTAAATCCATAGAAAAGATTCTTGATTCCATTGAAGCCAGCGCAGTCAATGATGAGGACAGAGCTAATAATATTAAGCAGTCATGGGCACTTGGCCGTGAAGTGTATGCCTATAAACAAAAGACCGGCATAACATCCAAACATATCGCTGATGATTTGGGTGTGACAAGCGCGACGATGGACAAATATATTAGGATTTACCGGATGTATCCGGAGGATATAAAGACAGAAATTGACGGAAAACCAATAACGTGGTCTCATTATCAGGCTATTATGCATGTGCATTCTGAGGCAGAGCGCGAGTTTTATTTAAAGGAAATAGCAAAGGCCGGCTGGAGCTCGCATCAGCTGCGCCGCAGCATCCGTAATAATTATTATGAGAATAGGCTGATCAGCGCGGCGAGCGCTAAGGGAGCTAAAGCGCGAAAGAATGCTTTGCGGGATTTAAATCAAAAATTTTATACCTATACGGCTAAGGTTTTGGAAGTGACGGATGGCGATACGTTATTGTTGGATATTGATGTGGGATTTAAAACAAAGATGGAACATAAAGTACGATTTCGCGGAATCAATTGTGCCGAGGTAACAACACCTCTGGGGGATAAGGCAAAGGCATTTGTCCAGGAGCAGTTGCTGAATCCGGAGAAAGCGAATGCTGTCGTGGCGGTCCGCTCGTACAAGTCGGGAAAATTCGGCCGCTACATTGTGGATGTGTGGTATATGCCGCAGGAGACGAATCAGGAGCGCATCCTCGCGGAAGGGCGGTTTTTGAACCAGGAATTGCTTGACGAAGGCCTTGCGGTTCTTATGGAGTGAGGAAGAGACAAGGACGCAAAG
>Ga0210019_1003717_pt1 | contig 13775 bp, 15 predicted proteins | sample CryGeyCG2114_020_2_FD_183969 | JGI IMG/M metagenome (GOLD analysis project Ga0210019, IMG submission 183969) | Groundwater microbial communities from aquifer - Crystal Geyser CG11_big_fil_rev_8/21/14_0.20 (SPAdes) (version 2) | ecosystem: Environmental > Aquatic > Deep subsurface > Groundwater ...
TTATGGCGAGGACTATCTCATCTTTGAATCCATCGTTGTCAAGATCGCCGACCTTGAAGCCATACCAGAAAACGCTACCGATATCTTGCACATTCCATAGTTCTACACCATATTCGTCATAAACATAAAGTTCGGGAGTGCCTGAAGCTTCATCAATATTGAAAATCACGATTTCACTCTCATTACCATCATGATCAAAATCGCCAAAATCAAGCTCACGAAAATTTTCGCTAAATGAAGTCGTCCATCTGCGAGTCCAGTGTGTCCCTGATCCGTTATAGAACCAGACTTCGCCTTCTTCAGGGTTTTCTCCATATCCTATCGCGATGAAGTCGATAATGCCATCATGATCCACATCCTTGGCTTCTACTGTATTCACGACCATGGTCGTATTAGCGCCATTATAAAGGATGGTGCCATCCTGATCAAATATCTTCATATCACCATTATCTCCATAGCCGATATTTATCGTCGCGAAATCATCCTGGAATCCATCGCCGTCCATGTCGCCCACGGCCAGATCGTAAGAATATTCATACATATCATCGATTACCCATCTTTCTGGTTCGCCGGTCTGGTTAAAAGCATATATCGATAAATAATCAGTGAATATTATTTCATCCTTCTTTCCATCATTATCTAAATCCACCGTCCCAATACCACCACGGTAAAATTGTCCCGTATTGTCAATCTCCCAAATCACATCGCCAATCTCATACCCATTCAGTCCAGTCCCTCCGAAGAGATGATCATCTGATGAATAGTTCGCATAAAATCGTACGGATTCTGTCTCCTCTGGATTTGTGTTGTTGTTGCTCACTGCGATAGATGTCGGATACGCAGAAAGCGATATCGTGCTCACAGCACTCACATTTCCAGAACCATAATCGCAAGTCACATTATAGGAATAGCTTCCATATGGCATGTTCGGCACGTGCTGCGGGAAATACTTTCCATCCGCGACACCGATGTAGCTGTATTCATCTGTCGCATTATACAACAACTTGCCTTGATATTTCCATGCACCCATGGCATTGTGATACAGAAGACATGTCGCATCTGTCACAGGCGTCGATCCATCGACAAGCAAAGCGCTTATCTTAGTGTAATTCACATAATTGGTCTGTGACTGCGCTGTGGATGACAATAAGACTTCATATGGTGGATCGATTATCTGGTCGAATTCAAGGAAAGAATCCGATGCATAATCAAGATTCCAGATCTTCAGATCAAATGAATCATGAGGACCTCCGGTGCCATTTAGGAATACTTTGTATCTGCTTTCATCAACTATTATAGGGAACTCTGCTATCTTCTGTGTGGTGTTCGCAAGATAGACCTCGACAGTCGTGTTCCTGCTTTGGTTGTTCCTCGCATATATCGTTATATCATTTCCATCAGAGAGCTCGCGCTCGAATGTGACCCTGACATATTCACCATGCATTATCGGTTCACTCCAGAGGCTGTCTTGTTCATGCACTTCGTCATAGACATTGCTGATGAAGCCGTAGGTCTCATCAAGATGCAGCGCGTCTGTCACTTCGATGATCAGTTCGTAATCCTGGTCAGAAAGATGCAGGACAACCCATTGCACAATATCGGCATTGCCGTTAGCGTTGCTGTCGATCAGTGTCGGGTCGATCTTCTGGCGTGTTCCATTCACGAGCCAGTAGAGGCTTATCTTGTCTGGCGGCACATCCGGGACAGAGACATAAGCAAGGATGTTCTCATAATGTGTCTCTGAAGTTATCGTGATCAATCTTTTCTGCGGAGATACAATGGTCTCGATCGCTCTTGGAGCTTCTGTATAATATTCGAGTTCAATAGCATCGACTGGTCCATCAATTGTTATCTCAGTCATATCAGCTTCTTCTTTCTTGTCTATGGATGCTATAAGTTTTTTATCGTCAGTCATGTTATCCTGCGCGATTGATTCCCATGTGCTGTTCTTTGTCTCTCTTATCATTTCAGAGATTGTTTGGTTGATCAGTTCTGTCATGTTTGAACCATCATCTCTTGTCCTGTTGATCCATCTCAGAGTCGTTATGTTATATGTCTCTGTGATCGCAGGCACATAATTCTTGATCGAGATATTCTTTGCGGCCTTAGGAAGCTTCAATGTGAGATTAGCAGTCGTCTGGTTCAAAGTGATATTCTGCGTCCATTTGACAAGCTGACCAATGATCGCCTGCGCCTGTTTAGTCTCAGATCCATTTATCGGGATTCTTGATACTTGCGCATCTACAATCATTCCTCTATCACTCTCTGCTCCTACAAGTGTCCTTAAGACGACTGTCTGATTTATCAAAGTCTCATTGGATGTCTGATTGATCTTCTGGATCAATGATGCAGTCGCGTTTGTGATGTTCCAAAGCAGAGTCTTGTTTTCTATCATCATCGGCGTTGTCGTGTTTGTGGCATTGATCTCGACAATAGATGAAGCGTTCTCGATGGTCGCGTTTGTCTCGATCACAGAAGTCTCGTTCTCGATGGTGATATTAGTCTCGATTACGTCTGTCTGGTTCTCTACCGTGGCATTAAGGGCAGTTGTCACAGGCGCTTTGTAATCTGGATTCTGTGTCATGTATTCGACGTAATAATAAGAATCACCAAGTTGGATGAAAAGACCATCTTCATAGACGACATAACCAGTTATCGACCATCTGCTAAGCCAGGCCATTATCGAGTCGATCATCCTAGTGAGCAGGCCATTTCCTGCTTGTTGATCGACAACAAATCCCGTTATCGGTGATGCGCTCTTTTTTATGGTCTCGTTCTTTGTGTTATATGTTGAGATCCTCTGCGGCGTCCCATCGACATAGACATCAAGATCGATCTCTGTGAACACTTCAGTCGTAGATAGCTGATACAAAGCTTCATCACGGACAAGGACGCTTATGTTGAATGCGTCATCCGGCAATGGGACATCGATTGGTCCTTGTATGAATGCATGCCATCGCAGATACATGCCATCCTCTGCTGATGAGAAGTTGATTGTCTTTGGTTCATCAGGGATGATATCATCTCCGAAATCTATCTTGCCATCGATGATACCGGGCAGATCTGACTCATTAGACTCGCCTTCTTTTGCTGTGAATGAATCGACGAGTGAATATTGCTTGCCGTCATATACAAATCTTGCTTCGACATGATATTCGCCTTTTTCTGGTATTGTGTACGATGCTCTTTCTAATGTGTAATCGATGTTGTTGAATCTCACTATGTATTCTGGATAGATGCCTTCTTTGTCAAGCGTGAGATAGATCGTGTTTCCAGCAGTATAGTTGCCGATTATCACTAAGGTGAAATCCACAGATCCAGTTGTGTTCACAACTGGCTCAGTCACATTCAGTATCGGCGCGGTGATGTTCTGCGTGATATTCTCGATAGATTCTGTCAGATTTACATCCACTGTGGTGTTTATTATGGCTGGTTCTGTGATGTTGAGTTCTGGCTCTGTTACATTGACTTCAGGTTCTGTCACATTCACTTCTGGTTCAGTTACGTTCACAACTGGCTCAGTCACATTCAGTATCGGCGCGGTGATGTTCTGCGTGACATTCTCGATAGATTCTGTCAGATTCACATCCGCTGTGGTGTTTATTATGGCTGGTTCAGTGATGTTGAGTTCTGGCTCTGTTACATTGACTTCAGGTTCAGTCGCATTCACTTCAGTTACATTGACTTCTGGCACTGTCACATTCACAACTGGCTCTGTCGTATTTAATCCGGTCTCATTGACACCTGTCAGGTTCAATGGCAGAGTTAGATTTTGATCAACTACTTCTGGGAGGTCTTCATCTATCGAAGAGACATTCTCTGTTTGGATGGTCGTATTGATATCTTGTTGTGGGACAGAATGTGTCTTGTTGACAACCATCTTCTCGACCGTCTTGTTGTTTTTCAGGGTGACATTGGTCTTTTCCTTGATGACGCCAGTTGGCATTATGCCCGAACCATTTCCCTGCTCACCAGATTCTGGGATCACCATCTTTTCTCCATCGATCGCTCTTCCTGCGATGTCTGGTCTTGCGAAGAAATGGATTATCTTTCCTCCGATATCTTCAGCGATAAAAAAGACTGTGTTGAACAAAGAACCAAAGAAATCACTTGCGGTCTCAGTCAAAGGACGGGCTTCAAAAGGCGGTAAAGTGACTAGAACAAGCATAGCTAAGACTAGGAGTATCCAGCCTTTTTTCTCAAATCCACCCCTCTTTTTCATCAATTATCAACTGCTTCCTGTTTTATGGGACAGGGAAGATACCACCTCGTGTATTGTTTGAAGAACATGAATATGGGCATAGGGGGGTTATAAACGCAGTTAAAACTAATAAAAACGAAAGAAAACAGAATAGAACAGCATAAGCTATGTCGCTTTTACTGCTACTATAGCTTAACCTCTTCTTTTTTCTACTCAACACAAGTATTCCTCCTAATGTCCCACAGAATATTCTATAATTATATTCCTATATAAATATTATGGTCTGATGTCGGGTAAGCTCAGCATGACGAAGAGTGCACGCCGGCTGGATAACTGGTGTGCCCAGCTAAAAAGATTTCCAGCACAATTCACTTTATCTCTTCTTTGCTCCACATGAGAAATGAGTGCGCGATCGTGCTGAAGAGTATGAGCATGACTGACAGATCTACTATCACGACCATATCTGACGAAAAGAAGCTGAGGAAGAGCGCAAGCGCCGCGATAGAGATGCCCTTTGGCGTGTTCACAGTCATGAACAGTTTCTCCTGAAGCGTGTAGATCCCTCCAAGTGATAGTTGCACAGCGATGAATCTGATGAACAATATTGCTACATATATGATCAACGAGAACAACATGAAGGAAAGATCTACCCTCATAGAGATAGTCAATCCAAGCAGAAGATATACAAACATCTCAAGGAATACCGCGAATACTGAGGAGAATTCCTGGAGCTGAGTCTTCTTCTCGATATAAACTCTGCCAAAGAACAGCCCGACAAGTGAAGCTGCGATGAATCCATTTCCACCAGTCATCACTGCAAGGACATATGAAAGCAACACACCAACAATCAATGCGAACGGAGAATAGATCTCTGAATAAGTGCCGCGCATGAATCTAAAAAAGATGATCCCGACTAAAAGCGCCGAGCAGATAGAGAGCGCGATGTGTGTCATTATATAACTCGATGCGACCAATATCGTGGATCCTGCTTTTGAAAGGTCAAGTATGATGAATGCTAAAATCAATAATATCGGCGTGTTTATGATCGACTCATTCTCAAGGATGCAGACAGCCCTGTTCTTGACCTTCTGGAATGATATGGATACATTGTCAAGCGAGACCTCTGACATCATGACAGCGAGAACCAATGAGCCAAGCCAAATGTTCAGCGAAGTGAAGCCATCAGAGAAAAACAATGCTTGTATGGTCGGTGTAAGGAAGATTATATTGAGCCCTGCTGTGAATGCAGTCAGCTTCAATGTGATCTTGATATCTTGTGTGAGATGCTTTATCCTAAAACGCGATGAAGCATCGAATGCAGCTATGCATAAAGCGATGGTCGCGAAACCGAAAAGGATTTCCGTCGGCATCTGGATCAAGGGGATTCCTTTGAAATGTATGAGATTAAGCAACATTCCCCCTATTATCAATGGCAGAGAATGCGGTAGTCTAAGTCTGTTCGCGATGGATGAGCATATGAAACCGATCAGGAGTATGATTGCGGTATTGAGCAGGAATTCGATAGACAAGTATATCACCTTTATATCAATAAAAGAAAAAGAAGTATTTTAAGCTTTCCTTAATCTTCGCAGGTATGGCAGTCGGAATTCTTCTCGACATCTGTCACTTCACTGTAAGCAAGGAAATCTGTCCTTATCTCTGTATAATCAGTCGGTTTTGGACATCCGACCTCTAATACGTGGATCGGATCATACAATCCATTGTCTTTGACTACATAAGACAATTCGTTGACAATCTCTTCTGCACGCGCAAGCGGCACTTTCTCTTCAAATATAACGTTCACTTCTGATACAAGATCTTTCATGATATCACCATTTTGAGTATCTTTGACTTGAATATAAAGGTTTTGGCAGTTTTGTGTCATATCTACACTTAGATGGAAAGCTTTTTATACCCCTTCGGAATCCCTGCCCCACGATGGAGATAGAGGAGACAATCGATCCTGGCATGAAGGAGCTTGTGGATATAATAAACAAGTGTCCGCGTTTTTCTACTGTAGCATGCTGCGAAGGTCATCCATTTGAGCCGTCGCGCGGCGATTATGCTTTCGTGACTTTTGAGCTCACTGAAAAAGACATGAAAGATTATGAATTCTTCCATAAGCTGTTGTCGTTTGGTGTCAATGTCTCGTTTGGCCATGAGAACAGAGTAATAATCTCTCATCCATGGCGCCAGTACGGCCAGCTTCCTGCCAGAAAAGAGAAGGCAAATCTAAACAAGATGTTCATCAAGAACGCGCAGAAGGCTTTTAGCGATTTGATAAAAGGTGATTGATTTGCTGAAAGGTATAATATTCGATTGCGACGGCACGATCATACCGACGCTTGAAAGGCAGGAGAGCTGGTTCCGGTTCTATTCAAAGAGGAACAATCAACCATGGAGATTCAATTGTTTCGACGATTTCAAAGAGTTCTACAATGATCGTGTATCGCGGCCCGGCAATGTCCAGAATGTGTATGATGAGCTCTCGCTCCCATGCGACATGTCTGATAAGTCGCATCCAGTCTGGCCCGCATATGAGCAGTTCAATTCAGAGAATCCTTTGGAGTTGTATCCTGGGATGAGACAGGCGCTGGATGACATCATGGCGTTGTCGTCAGGATTGGTGCTTGGTCTGAACACATCTAATTCCATGCGGTCGATAAAGGGCAGTCTTGTCGAGGGCGGGATAATATCATATTTCAAGCACATTATCACATCTGACACGCTTCGCGAGAAAAGCCCTGATGGGGACTGTGAGCCCCTTAAGAAACCCAATACATTCTCGATCGAATTGATGCTTGGGGTTCTTGGGACTGAGCCTGAAGAGACGTTGCACGTCGGTGACACGATCGCTGATCTCCGTGCGTCGCATGGGGTGCATGGCAATAGGTCTTTGCTGACAGTCGGCGCGTGCTATGGGTATGAAGGAAGTGAAATCCTTTCAAAAGGCTATGGGGGTCTTAGGTTCGATGAGCTCGTCGACGATGCTTCTGGCTTGGTTGCGGTAGTGAAGAAGTTCTTGTGATGGGTCTTTTTGGTTACTGCTTTGTAATCGAGTGAATATTTCCGAAGAATGATTGCTGCGTTCGGAAGAATTATGATTCAAACTTGAGGTCACAAATTGTGACTTCAAGAATCGGAAATTTTCCGGCGGATTTAGAATAAAGCAAAATACTGTTTTTCAAAGATTCATATTCATTTCTTCTTCCTGATCTCTGTTATTTTTTTATATCCTTTCAGTATCGCTTTATAGAATGCGATCTGCTCCATGAGGTCTTCCTTAGTCTCTTTCATTTTGTGTGTTGATCCTTTCAATTTTTTCCAATACTTCTGCCACTTGATCTGCAAGCCTGTTTCTCTCACGGATTAGTTCACCTATGTTGTCTTCCATGTTTCTGATTCTTCCATTGTAATATAAATAGCTTTCTGTTTCACGTGCTATGAACCTAAGTGATGACCGCCGTTCTTTGCAGAAATCAATCGCTTCTTTTTGATCTTTTTTATCGGAGAGCCGTATCATCATGATTTGATTTGGATTTTTGCATATCAAATAATAGGCTCTAAATTTGTCGTTTTTCAGTTCTCTTAGCCACGGACAACCTAATGGTTTACCTATCTGGTCAGGATTTTCTTTAAGTCTCAGCATCTGTTTACGGAATCTATTCTGGATATCTTTTGACAATTTGTTGAATTGTTTTTTGAATTCATTTAATCTAATAATCTGATATTTTGACATGTGTATCTGGTTGTCATGGTGTCTAATATAACTAGCCGATTGATTTTCGGAAAGAATCTGGTTTGCTTAGAAGATGTTTTGGTTTATCATCAAGAAAGGGAATATTTTCCGGGATCTCATGTGTGTTTTCGGAAGGGTTACGAGCCTAACTTGTGGTCGCATTCTACGACCTCAAGATTCATTTCTTTCGATATCCAAGAAGTGAATTATATCTCTTATGATCCATGTATTCAAGAATGAATACTTTCAGGCATTTTTTGTCTCCGGCTATTGTGTATAATAACCGCCAAAAGCCCACTAATTCAACACGGAATATCTTATCTGTCCCATATTTGGCGATTGTCTTTTTTGAGATGTATTTCCTTGGGATAAGATCTCCGCAAAATGGTTTGTCTTTCAGTTTTTTCATTATCAGATCAATAGATTTCAGAAGTTGTTTGTATGTTGGTTTTTTTGGTGAATTTAGATTATTTGCAACTTGCTCGTCTAATCTCTCATAGTCGACATATGCTTCTTCGCTGAATATGATCTGGACTTCCATTCATGATACCCTTGTCCCTTTTTTGATCGCATCTTTAAGTCTCTTGCTTGCATCATCGATGTGGATCCATATGATTCCTTCTTTTAGGGTGGCAATCTTGCCGCTCTCTGAGAGGTAGTCTAGGATGACATTGAGGGTGGGGCGCATTATCTGCTTTGGCAGCCTTCTGTCTAATTCGTTCTTTGAGAGGGGATCTTTCGCTTTTTTGATCGTCTTCTCTACCTGTAATATGGTGTCTAATCTTGGGTAGTGGATTATTCTTTTTGCCATGGTATTACCTCGGTTATATGGGTTTATGCCATGGTATAAGTTCATACTATATTTATTTGTTTCGCAAATGATCTCTGTCATGGGTGATGGTAATTGTTGGTGTCTAAAATAACTAGATGATGTATTTTCGGAAAGAATCTTGTGGGGTCCAGAAAATATCTGGTTATATTATGTGATCTCGTTTTTTATCCGAAAAGAAACAGAAGAACTAGAAAAAAATCAGGGTCAACTACCCGACGATCTCGTACTCTTTCTTGAGAAGTATCGCGAATACTTGCCAAGATTGTCAGCATCCGATCTTCAATCGTTTTATTATGTTCTTGAACTCCGGTTCATTTCTTTCGAGATAATCTTTTTTGATTGTAAGTCCCCTGTAATTTATCTCATTTCTGACTTTTCTTAGTTCATCGATCTTCTGGATCTCAAAATCGAAGTCTTGGATTCTCTCTTTTAAGTAGGCGATGAGACAAAGATGATTTGTGCAGTTATAGCCTTTTCCATAAAGGTGAGATAGCATAAGTTCTTTGATGATCTCATAATAGGCCTCTATTTTGAATGTTATATATCTATCTTCTAGTTTTCTATCCCAGAATTCAAGGCGAAGATCTGCCATCTTTTGCATCTGTTTTGATCTTTCTATATCTGGTTGTTGTTTTGTGATGATTCCTTGTTCAACGCATTCTTTCCAATTCATTTTTTCCCCCTTTGATCCGTATGTATCCTTGAAGCAAGCAGCCATTGATTATGTTATTTCGTAGTTCTTTTGAGAGTTCATTTATGCTCTTCTCGAACAGGATGTTGATCTTTTTGCCTAGTTTTTTCTCATATTTTGCTAGATTTAGTTTTGTTTCTTTGGCTTCTACAAAGATATCAATATCGCTCTCTTCTGTAAATGTGCCTTTTGCTCCGCTTCCGAATAGTATCATTGAAGATGGTAGGGTCTCTTTTTGTATATGTTCGATGACGCCTGAATCCATCAGTTTGTATATCAAATGATTTTTTTTATAGAATTTGTATTTTTGATTCTCTGTATTTGCGAAATATGTCGGATAGAGTGTCTCTTCTTTCTTCTTAATGAAACCTGATCTTAGCAGTCCAGCTATGTATCTCAGAACCGTCGCATGGCTCAGTCTTAGATCCCGTGCGATTCCCCGAACAGAAAAGTCTTTAAGCGGATGTTCGATGAAAAGTTCTAATATCCGGTATGTGTTGTTCTTGAACATCTTATCCATATCATCACCTGGTTATTTTATTGACCATCTGGTCAAATTAATAACCGCAGGTATAATAATCTTTTGTTTTAATTAGGGTAGTCACAAGTGCCTAAAATAACGTGATGCTTGATTTTCGGAAGAATTCTAGTGGGGTCCAGAAAATATCTGGCTATATTATGTGATCTCGTTTTTTATCCGAAAAGAATAAGAAGAAATAGAAAAAAATTCGGGTCAACTACCCGACGATCTCATATTCTTTCTTGAGAAGTATCGCGAAGATGACAAGCAGGATGCCGCCTGATACAAATATCGTGATGCTCCTTATCGTCGAATCCATGATGCTCTCATAGAACTTGTATAGTCCATAACCGATCACAAGGATACGTGACCCATGATCTTCCTCAATTCCTGGTTGAATGCTTTCGCTCTTGTGAGCGAAGTCAAAGCTTTGCTTTGTATCGCAAGTTCCCCGGTTTCATATGTCAGCGAAGCACGTTTCTTCTTCTCCCAGTAGAATTGCCTGACTAAATCATCTGCCATCTCCTGGCCCAGTATCTCTGAAGCATCTTCCTGTGCATCTATGAATGATTCGATCAATCTCTTCTTCAATTTGTTGTTCAGATAGAAGAAATTGACTAATGCATCAAATGTAAGTGAATGGACTGACTTGTCTGCGATTATCTTTATCCCTTCGCTTGCAAGAAGAGCCCTAGTCATGTAGAACATCGCATAATATCCAGCATTGACGACCCAAAGGAAACTGTTGAGCCCGATATGCCCAGTGTACATCTGGAAATCATTGTTGGTCGAAAGGTCATAGAGCGCTTGTGCAGTCGCGATGGAATTATGGGCATTTGTAAGAAAGAAATCGACATGCTCTTTTCTTTGGTTTGTCTTGATAGAACCTTCTGACATGAATTTTCTTGTTCGCCTTTCAATTTCCTTTAGTTTTTTGTCATCCAGCATTTTTGTAGGGCCTGCCTTTTGCAAGAAGACGGTAGAATGTTTCAGCGCCGTAAGTGATTATGTGCTTGTCAAGCACTTCGTTGATGAGATTTGTCTCGCCTCTGTCTCTCAGCATATCATAGACGCTTTCATGCGATATCACATGGATATCGAACTTCAGGATGAACATATTCGCGATCACACCCAATTGTTTCTCTAGTGTTTCAGTTTTATGGATATCATCGACGATCAATAGGATGTCAGTGTCTCTGGGTTTATTTTCAGTGACAGTCGAGCCGAATACGATAAGGATGAAATTGTCTTCTTTTATCCTTTTTATTGTGTCTGCGATGAATAATGAGAGGGTGCTGTTTCTTGGTTTTTGAAGTAGCTCTTTGCTTCGTAAGGATTCAACATAGGCTAGTTCTTGATGGTGCATCTTGTAGTTCAATGAATACCGTTTGTTGTCTGCTGCGATGTATCTATCTTTCACAAGGGGTTTTATCGCCCTGTGTGCTGCCTGGTATTGCAATTTGAGTTGTCTGCTTATGTCTGTGAGACTGAAGCTTCCTGTGATGTTCGCGGTGAGCATCTGCATTATCTTTACCTGTGTCTTGGTCATCATTTTATGTCACTTTTGTCATATTTTATGACAAAAAAGACATTTATGTATTTATGTGTTTCGGTAAGAGATATGCTTAGGTGTCTAATATAATGTGATGCTTGGTTTTCGGAAGAATTCTTGTGGGGTCCAGAAAATATCTGGCTATATTATGTGATCTCGTTTTTTATCCGAAAAGAATAAGAAGAAAAAAATTCGGGTCAACTACCCGACGATCTCGTACTCTTTCTTGAGAAGTATCGCGAACAGTACAAGCATGATACCGCCTGTCACGAAGATCGTTACGCTTCTCATTGTCGAATCCACAATACTTTCATAGAACTTGAACAATCCATAGCCGATCACTAGCACGCCGAGCCACAGGAACTTATCAAGCACCATCTTCATGATGTCGAATTCCTCGTGCCTGTGCAATAGCTTCTTGCCCGACGGCCCTATCTCATGATGCCCGACCATGGGCCTCTTTACCACTTTTTTCTCTGCCATTGTTATATTTCACCTCTTAGATTTTAACTAGCCACTCACAACGTTGATGTAAAAGTCCTTATCTTCGTATGGTGTTCCGCTTGCACCGCATGTTGCTACACCAGTTGTCATCGCAATAACTGGAGCGTTTCCATCATTACAGACAGCTAATTTACATGTGTATGTTGTTAATATTGCTGTTGATGGGACAGTTGCAACTGCTTTTAACACCGCAATACCATCTGCTTCGACTGTTTTACTTGGGAGGGTTACAAATGTTGGTGGTGCAGTCATAGCTACGCTTGCACTTCCAATCGCATTATAACATTTCATTCCAATGTAGAATACTTTATTTGTCAAACTTGGTGGTGCTGGTCCCCATTTACAATACGTGGGACTACCCATTGCTAAACAACTTGGTGAAGATGTTTTACCTGTGCAATCAGTGCCATATACTCTATCATTGGTGGTGGTGCTTGATCCATCCTTATCACAGGCTTGTACAGGGCCCGAAACTGTATCTACTGTGACTGGTGTTATACACGAACAAACATCGAGTGAACTCGTAGTCACTTCATCGTTTCTTATTGCGAAATAAATCTCTTTATCTGTCCCTTTTTTGACGTTCATGTCGACTTTGTTAAGTGCAAGTCTTTCACTTGATCCTTTCAGATCATCCATGAGTTGTTCTTTCATCTGGTCAGCGACATCTGTGAATTGATCTGTCGTCGCACCGAACATCTTTTTCATGAATCCCAATCCCAAACCTAACATGGTGATTGCCAAGATTAATACAACAATCGCATTGATGGAAAGGTTTAAGCTTCCTTTTCTTCTTATCATTATCTACACCTCATTAACTAGATTTAACATTGATGAAGAAATCTTTTTGTGCGTATGGAGCACTTGTGCCACACCCACTTACTGTTCCGTCTCCTTGATTTCCATTTGAATCATCATCTATCAATGGAGTGCCTGCAACACTGTCACATACTGCGACTTTACAACTATATGTTGTAATCAATGAATTAGATGACGCTTTTATCACTGCTTTCATCACAGAAATCTCTTCCATATCAATCGATTTGCTTGGTAGGGTTGAGAACGTGATTTGATCCCTTGGGATAGCAATTGGTTGAATAGATCCATAACATGCAATCACTATATTGAATTGAGTTTGTGCACCACTAGTTCCAATATCATTCTTGATAGCAAAGTAAATCTCTTTCTCATCGCCTTTCTTGATATTCATATCATATCTGTTCATGGCAACTCTTTCTGTGCTGCCTTGGAGATTCTTTATCATCTCTTCTTTCATGCCGTCGGCGACATCTTCGAACTGTTTAGTGGTACTTCCAAACATCTTCTTCATGAAGCCTAGGCCGAGTCCAAGCATCGTTATTGCTAATATCAATACAACAATCGCATTGATGGACAGGCTAAGGCTACCTTTCCTTCTATTAGAAATTTTTTTCAATCCCATACGTAACACCTCTGTTTTTTTGGTGATATATTATAATATAATCACATCAGGCAAAGTAGTTTAAATAAGTTTCTATTTGTAGCCGATTTAGTATACTGGGGTGGATAAAGAAGGAAATCTTTTGTAATATCAAGGATATTTTGTGTTGTCCACATAATATCATTTATCTTCTGTGTTGTCCACATACATTGTTGTTGGCCATAAAAGTATTGCACACAACCAGTATACTAAAAAGTATCCCAAAATACATTTCCATAACTACAATTACATATCACACACTCCAGAACTCATGATA
>Ga0210019_1003725_pt1 | contig 13760 bp, 9 predicted proteins | sample CryGeyCG2114_020_2_FD_183969 | JGI IMG/M metagenome (GOLD analysis project Ga0210019, IMG submission 183969) | Groundwater microbial communities from aquifer - Crystal Geyser CG11_big_fil_rev_8/21/14_0.20 (SPAdes) (version 2) | ecosystem: Environmental > Aquatic > Deep subsurface > Groundwater ...
AAGATCCAGAAAGTTTCTGGAATGACATTGCGCAAAAAGAATTAGAATGGTTTTCTCCATGGACAAAAGTTTTAGATTGGCAATATCCGAATTATAAGTGGTTTGCGGGAGGCAAGTTAAATATCACGCATAATTGCTTGGACAGGCACGCGCATTCAGAGCGTAAAGACAAGCTTGCTTTGGTATACGTGAGCGAAGACGGTCAAAGTGTTTCAGTCACTTATTCCAAGCTTTTGGAACAAGTAAATAAATGCGCGAACGCGTTGCGCTCCATTGGAATAAAAAAAGGGGATAGAGTTGTCACATATATGCCGCCAGTAATAGAGCACGCAGTATCAATGCTCGCCTGCGCGAGAATCGGCGCGATCCATTCAGTGGTATTTGCTGGTTTAAGCGACAAAGCATTGCATCAGCGCATAGAGGACTCACAAGCAAAACTAGTCATTACCGCGAACTGGACTCAGCGCAGAGGCAAAAAAATTGATCTTCACAGCGTTGTCAGAAGCGCGATTAAAGGATTGGATTGCGTGGAAAAGTCATTAGTTTTGGTGCGAGGCAATGAGCAATACGCGTTGCGCGACAATGAGCTATCTTTCCATGATTTAGTTGATAAACAATCAACTGAATGCAAGCCAGAACACATGGATTCAGAAGATCCTTTATTTATCTTGTACACTTCTGGTTCAACTGGCGTGCCAAAAGGAGTTGTGCATACCACAGGCGGATATAATGTGTATACGCATTATACAACTAAAACAGTTTTTGATTTGCGCGAGGATGATGTTTTGTGGTGCACTGCTGATCCAGGATGGATTACTGGACACAGTTATGTTATTTATGGCCCGCTTTCTGCTGGAGCCACTTCTTTAATGGTGGAAGGCGCGCCTGATTTTCCAAAACCGGATCGATGGTGGAAGATTATCGAGAAATACAACGTGAGCGTCTTTTATACTTCTCCAACCGCAATTCGCATGTTGCGCAAGTATGGGGAGGAGTATGCCAATACACATGATTTATCTTCTTTGCGCGTTCTGGGAAGCGTTGGAGAGCCTATCAATCCAGAGGTATGGAAATGGTTTTACGAAAAAATCGGGCGCGGAAAATGCGCGCTAATTGACACTTGGTGGCAGACCGAAACCGGTGGGCATATGATAGTATCGCTTCCTGGCCTGCCGCAAAAGCCGGGCGTTGCGGGTAAGCCGTTTTTTGGGATTGATGTTGATATTGTTGATAAAGAAGGCAATAAAGTCAAAGATGGAGAAAAAGGGTTTTTGATTGTGCGCAAGCCCTGGCCATCTGCGTTGCGGACTTGTTGGAATGACGAAGATCGCTTTAAGCAGTATTGGAGCGAGATTGATGGTGTATATTGCGCAGGGGATATCGCTATTCAAGACAAAGACGGATATATTCAGATTTTGGGCAGGAGCGATGATGTAATCAATGTATCAGGACACAGAATTGGGACAGCAGAACTGGAGAGCGCTTTGCTTGTGCATACAGCAGTGGCAGAAGCCGCGGTTATTGGAGTGGATGACGAAATAAAAGGCCAGGCAATAAAAGCGTTTGTAATATTAAAATCCGGATTTGACGAGTCAGAAATATTGCGCAGTGCTATTTCAGATACTGTGCGCTCTGAAATCGGTGGATACGCAGTGCCAAAAGAAATTGAGTTTGTTCACAAACTGCCAAAAACCCGAAGCGGCAAAATTATGCGCCGTGTTCTGCGCGCCAAAGAGAGCGGGGAAGACGCGGGAGATTTATCAACTTTAGAGGATTAAACTAAACAAAAAATAAACCCTTCATGGCCCCTGAAGGGTTTATTTTGTTAGCAAATTTTATAGTATTCCTTATACCACTCAACAAAATTTTTCAATCCTTCTTCTAAAGATGTTTTGGGTTCAAACCCAAGATCTTTTTTTGCTTTTTCAATGTCAGCAAAGTTTTCTAAGAAGTCGCCTTCCTGCATAGGAAGATAATTTTTTTCTGCTTTCTTTCCAAAATTTTTCTCAATCAATTCAATAAAATATCCAAGCTCTTCGCTTTTATGGTTTCCTAAATTATAGATTTCAAAATTTTGAGGTTTATCAATTGCGGAAATAGTTCCTTTTACAATATCATCAATATAGGTAAAATCACGCCTTAGCTTTCCATTATTATAAACATCAATTGGTTCTTCCTTGGTAATGCTATCTGCAAATTTAAAATATGCCATATCAGGCCTGCCCCAAGGCCCGTAAACAGAAAAATATCTTAACATTGTTATATTAAGTTTGTATAATTTATGATTAGCTTTCGCGAGCAATTCAGCTGCGCGCTTGCTTACGCCATAAGGATTTACTTGGTTTTCAACCCTTTGATCTTCTTTCCATGGAATAGGATTGTCTCCATAAACTGATGATGTAGACGCGATAACAGTATTATTAATTGAATACTCGCGCGCGAGTTCAAGAATATTTGATGTGCCTTCTATATTTACATGCAAATATAGGTTTGGATTTTCTATTGAGTTGCGCACTCCAGCATACATTGCTAAATGGCAGATTGCATCAATTTTTTCTGTGCTAAAGATTTTTTCCAGTCCGTCTTTGTCGCAGATGTCGTTGCGGTACAATTTGTAAGTATGGTATTTTTCAAGTATCGCGTTGCGGTCTTCTTTTAGTTTTGGGTCGTAGTAATTGTTAAAATTATCCACTCCAATAACAGAATCTCCGCGCTCAAGCAGTGCGCGGGATACGTGGAATCCTATAAATCCGGCTGAGCCGGTAAGTAAAATAGTTTTATCCATAACTTTTTTAAAATATCATATTTTATTGAAATAATCAATTGTTTTTTGCAAGCCGGTTTCCAGATCAATAATTGGATCCCAGTTTAATTTTTTTTGCGCTAAAGTGATGTCTGGCTTTCTGCGATGCGGGTCGTCTTCTGGCAAAGGAAGATACGAAAGTTCTGATTCGGAATTAGTGAGTCGGATAATGGTCTGGGCTAAAGAGCGCATAGTGATTTCAGCCGGGTTGCCAAGATTGATTGGTCCGTTTGTGTTGTCCGAATTCATCATAGATATTAATCCTGATACCATGTCATCCACATAGCAGAAACTGCGGGTTTGGTCGCCAGTTCCGTAAATCGTGATTGACTGATTATTCAATGCTTGCTGAATAAAGTTTGGCATTACTCTGCCATCGTTTGTGGCCATGCGCGGGCCATATACATTAAATAGGCGCACAATGCGTATATCAACATCATGTTGCCTATGATACGCGTAGCACAATGCTTCAGCAGAGCGTTTTCCTTCGTCATAACAGGATCGCGGGCCGATTGGGTTCACGTTTCCCCAATAGCTTTCATGTTGCGGATGCTCTAAAGGGTCGCCGTAAATTTCCGAGGTTGAGGTGTATAAAACGCGCGCGTTTTTCCTATGCGCTAAGTCCAAAATATTTTTTGTGCCAATGAACGCGGTATCCAGCGTCTTAATTGGATCTTTTTGGTAATGGATTGGCGCGGCAGGGCAAGCAAGGTGATAGATCTCATCAATTTTGTCCCGGATTTTCAAGGGCGCTTCAATGTCATGCTCTAAAAAAACAAATCGTTCATTATTGATGAACGTATTCATGTTTTTTCGCGCGCCGGTCTGGAAGTTATCAATGCCCAATACTTGGTGGCCTTGCTCAAGCAATTTTTCCGCGAGATGTGAGCCAATGAATCCGGCCGCGCCTGTGACTACTATTATTTTTGGCATATGGATTCAATCAATCTGATATTCTTATCAATTAACGCCTCCCAAGTATATTTTAGAACATCCTTATATCCGTGCTCGCCTTTTTCGCGCTGTTCATTCTTATCAGCCAATAATTGTAATAGCGCGTCTTTAATTTGTTCTTTACTATCATACTCAACCAGAATTCCATTGTTGCTGTTTACAAATTCTTCATTGCCTCCTGCCTTTGTCGCGATTATTGGCTTGCGCGCGCCCATTGCTTCTAATAGGGTATTGCTCATGCCTTCATAAAACGTGTTCAGGATAAATATGTCAGACACAGAATATATTTTGCTTTTTTCTGTTTTGTCTGTCACTTTGCCAAAGAAGCGAACTGTGTTGTTTAATTCAAGCTGTTTTGTTAATTCTTTCAAATCATCCATTTGCGGGCCATCACCCACAATCGCGAATGTGGCTTCAGGGAAGCGCTCTAAAATCTGTGGCATGATTTTAATAATTGCTTTGTATCCTTTCCAAGGAACCAAGCGGCCCATGGTCATAATAATATTTTCTTTCAAATGATTTTCTTTTTTAAAAGTATTGTGGTCAAAATCAACCTGAGGAAGAAAATCAACTGTGTTGTTGATGACTGTTACTTTTTCAACATTAATATCCATGAGTTTGAGCAGTTCCCGTAAAAAATCGCAATCAGTAATGATTTTTTCAGCCCGCTGTAAAATTAAATTTCTGCGGAACATAAAAGCCCTGGTTTTAAAATTATGCTTTTGTTTTTGGAAATCAGTAATATATGATGTGGTCTCTCTATTATTAAAAGCAGTTTCCCAAGCGCTGTCCCCTGTAAATCGTACAATCAGCGGTTTGCGTAAAAGTTTGGAAACAATCGCGGAAGTCAGGCCATGAGTGTAAGTATCAAGCGTGTATATCACATCAGTATCTTTCGCGTATTTCCAAGTCGCAAGAAATGTTTTAAACAGGCGCAGGAATTTGTTTGTAGCAAAAGACACACGCTCCACATGATATGGTCGCTCAATACCATCATCCTCGCCAAATGTAACCACAGTGCAGTGATATCCTTTGTCAGTTAGTTCTTTTGCCAATCGTTCAACAATTTTAGAAGGCCCTCCAATTGCGGGTGGAAACATGCCAGAAGTAAAAACTATATTTGGTTTTTGCATATATTTAGCGTCCTACCGCGCTTAACACAGTTTTGATGGTTTTCAAAATAATACCAATATCAAGCACTAAAGATCGGTTTTTGATATAGTACAAATCATATTGCAGTTTTTTAAGAGAATCCTCTTTGCTCGCGGAATGATATTCTCCGCTGATTTGGTCCCAGCCAGTTAAGCCCGGCTTTACCAGCAAGCGCTCGCGGTAGAACGTAATTTGCTGTTCCAATTGTTCCACAAATTCCGGCCTCTCGGGCCGAGGTCCAACAAAGCTCATTTCACCCTTGAGAATATTGAAAACTTGTGGCAGTTCATCCAAGCGAGAGGCACGTAAAATCCGACCGATTTTTGTCACGCGCTTGTCTTTTTCGCGAGCAATTTGCGGCCCATTTTTCTCCGCGTCATTCACCATAGTTCTGAACTTGACTGCTCTGAATTTTTTTCCGTTTCTTCCGAGCCGTGTCTGCACAAAAAATATAGGAAATCCATTAGAAATCGCAATCAATAATCCCATGAATGGAATAACAATTAGCGACGGAATCAGAAACAGCGCAGACACCAGAATATCAACCGCGCGTTTGCCAGTGTCATAGAAATGTTTTTTCCCTTCACCAAGATTTTCCAGAAACCAGAATTTATCAACAGTATCAAGTGAAATTCTTTTGGTTATGTGTTCATAAAATCTATCCAAAGAAATATACTCCAATCGGTCAGATAGATGTTGATATAAATTATTCACTAAATTTTTTGATGTTTTGCTTTCATTATCAAGCACTACAGTATCAATATGGTGTTTTTTAAGCACTTTTGATAATTGCTCTGGATCCCTGTAATCAGCCACATTGCCGATCGCGTCTGTCGCGTTGTGCGGTAAAATCGCGGCAATCTGGTATCCAAATTGTGGATTATGGTCAAGAATATCAGTTAATTCTTTCACGCTATTGCTATTGCTGATTATAAGAACTTTGCGCTTGGCAGTTTTTGAAATAATTTTATGCGCTGTGTGTCGCCAAATAAGAAGCAGAAGAAAAAAGATAAATCCAGTTAATATCAAAATCGTTTTTGGCGTGACGCGCGCCTGTGGCAGGGCATAGAAAAACGCGATTGCCAAAAGAATATTAATTCCCATCACTCTGATAGTATTCGCGAAAAATTTTAAATTGTTTCTGATGTTTGCCAAAGAATATGAGCCAGCAATATAGAAGGCCGCAATCCATATAATAAACGCGTACGAAAAAACAGGCCAGTGTTCCTGCCATATTTGGCCTGAAATAATATGCTGGCTTCTAATGCTTAAAGCAAGAAAAAGCGATAAATACAGCAAAATCACATCTCCTAAAAATAATATAAATTGCCTTATTTTTTCTGTCATATATTATTCATAATGTACTAGATTTATTGTATTTTGTAAATAAGACGCGTTGATCTGTTTTTGATGTTGGCTATATCGTGTTTGCTGTAATGCTCACAGTGTGTTTATCGCATTGTGGATAACTTTTACAAAAATATTGAAAATGTGGTATAATGATTCTAAGAATAAATTTGTGTAATCACTAGTCGCGTGATTCCACAAATAAACATTCTTAAAATTTTATTTACAATTTATTAACTATGTATTTTATGCATACGAAAATAAAACAAAATATAAGAGTAGTATTGCAAAGCGCGATAGCTACTTTTTTTGTTGCTGTGGTAGTGACTGTGGCTGCGCAAGCCGCGACAACCATTGGCAATAATGTTAGTACCGGAACCATAACCGCGACCGGCGCGTATACTGGTACTACTATTACCGCAACCGGAGTTGTAACATCAGTTGGGCTGACTTCAACAGGAATTGTTGATGTAACAGCCAGCAGTGACACGCCTTTGACAGTGAATGGCGCTACTTCATCAACTACTTTGGCGGTGTACAACTCAAGCACCGGGGATCTGGTAAATGTTATTGATGGCTCTACTGAGGTTTTCACGATTGTTGATGGAGGAAATGTAGGGGTAGGAACTAGCACTCCTACTGGCATTCTTTCCGTAAATGCTCCAGGAACCAGCTCTGCCTTAGTTATTGGTTCCTCTACTGCGACGATTCTTGATGTGAAATCAACCGGTGTAGTGCATGCTAATGATGAGGGAACTAGCTATGTTGATTTGGTATGGGAAGGTGATACTAAAACAAATCTTTTTGTTATTGATGCTTCCTCAGACAGAGTTGGCATAGGATCCAGCACGCCACAGGCGCTATTGTCGGTAGGCGATCCCCAGGCAAACGCCACTTCCAGTATTGATGTTGGATTGCCATGCTTCAAAGTAAAATCATATAAAGGCGATGGCACTCTAATTGATTATTATATGTGGCCTGATGTTGATAATACTTTGGGCGGCTGGGCAACCTCAACCACCAGTTGCTTTTAATTTAACAAGATAGAGTAATACAAAAAGTACTTATGAAAAAAATAACTTTAGCAGTATTTATTTCTCTACTTGTTGCTCCTTTTGGCGTGCAGGCCGCCACTACCGATTTTACCGCGAGCGCGCAGATTACTGTTTCAGGAGTTATTATTGACACAATAACCGGCGCAACTATTGATATGTTCATCGCAGATACATCAACCGCTGAGTCGTGGGATTTTGATTCTGGAACTTTTACGGTTACTAATCCTGGAACTTTCAGCGTTGGATCAAGCGATTCAGCAGCAGCGTCAATAAAGATAACAAATAGCGGTACGCAGGTTTCTTGTACCGGAAACACAACCCCTGGAACAACTACTGCTACGCTTCCAACAACTTCTGGCACATATGTGGTTATCCCTCAATCTAATGCGTGTAGCAGTGGAGGGAGTGTTTCTCCTGGTGGTGGAGGAGGAGGATCAAGCGTGCCTACCACATACCAAAGCTATAACCCAAATACCGGGGATCTGACAACTGATGAAGACACAACTTCAACAACCCAAACACCATCAGCAGATGAGTCAGTTACAACAACTAGCGCGGACGAGAATATCGTCAAAGTGCGCGCAGATGCTTCAAGCGTAGCAACCCAGACCCGAGCACAAGTGGCCCAGTCAGCTGGAAAGTCAATTGATGCAACTCTTGAGACAAAATATGATTCTGACATAGTTGCGCGAGTTGTGGCAAGCCAAACAAGCGTGGCAACCGAAGTGCGGGAAAAAATACTAACTTTTGTCACTTACGGAACCCAGACAACAGAAGCTCTTGGCGCTGGGGAGCGGGGTGGGGTAGTGAATTCATTCAAAGAAGCGTTCGGCAAATTGCCAGAGAGCGAAAGCGACTGGGAAGATGTTGTAAAAATCGCGAATGGCAGATGGCCAAGCCAAATCAATGCAGAGCGCGAAAACACAGCAGAGGATAATTTCAAAGCAATTTACCTGCGCGCGCCAGATAGGGCAAATCCTAATGATGACGCTGCTGTAGTAGTTATGGCTTATGGCCTGCGCTCCCGCAATCGGAATCTTAATAGCGAAAAAGTCGCGATAAAGACATATCAGCATATTTTCAAGCGCGACCCAGTAACTGCGACCGCATGGGACGCGGTTAGGGCAATAGCTTATAGCGGAGCAACAAGATAGAAAAAAGCAAAAACAATTCAAAAATAAGGATGCTGAAATTCAGCATCCTTATTTGTTTTTAAGGTTATTGTCATAATAAGATATTTTATGTACACTATATATATGAATAATCAACATATTGAGAGAATTTTTATCTGGATAATAAAAGCATGTTTTTGTTTAATGATGTTTGCGCCGCTCCTGCTTTGCGCGAATTATTTTTTTCCAGCGATTTTCCCTAAAGCAATATATATTAGGATATTAATTGAAATTTCTCTCGCGGCATATATTCCTTTGGCAGTTTTATCGCCTCAATTTCGGCCAAAATATAATTTGATTTACGCCTCTATTACCATTTTCGCGGTTATTGTCCTTTTTACTTCCATTATTGGAGAAAATTTTAGTTATAGCTTTTGGGGAAATTATGAGCGAATGGATGGAGTATTCAGCTGGATGCATTATTGGGCCGCGATTGTAGTTGCCTCAAGCGTGATTAAAGAAAAAAAACAATGGCTTGCTTTATTGAGTTTTTCAGTATTTGCCGCTGTTCTTATGTCTTTATATGGGTTTCTTCAGCGCGCTGGAATAGATCATTTCGGACCTTGGGCTATTTATGAAACAAACCTTGGTCGCATTACAGGCACTATTGGAAATCCAGCGTTTCTAGCTGTATATCTTTTGTTTAATATTGTGTTCGCGCTTTTGATTGCTATTGAGAGCACAATCAAAAGATGGTGGCGATTCGCGGTCTGCATAGCAATTATCCCTGTGTTTATGGCGTATATTATGAGCGGAGTGCGAGGCGCGTTTATTGGGTTCGTGGCTGGAGTAATTGTATTCTTTTTAGGGAATTTGTTTTGGAATAAAAATAAAAAAATCAAACGATTTGTTAGTCAAGGATTTTTTGGATTTGTGGCAGTGCTTGCTATTTTATATGGATTAATAGGACACAATCAATGGGTTACGGATAATTTTAGAAGATTTTTTAATATGCCTTTTTCTGATTCAACTGTTCAGACACGGCTTATTTCTTGGCGAGGAGCTCTTATCGGGTTTAAAGAAAATTTTCTATTTGGCGTTGGGCCTCAGAAATTTGATATTGTATTTAACGAGCATTTTGATCCTAATTTTTATATTCTTGTTGGAGATGAAACCTGGTGGGATAGGGCTCATAATATGGTGCTGGAAGTAGCCACAACTATGGGTATTTTTGGTTTACTATCTTATCTTGGCGTTGGCTTGGCTCTTATTTACAGCTTATATCAAATTGGAAAAATTAATTCAGAAAGGCGCGTTGAGGTTTTGATATTGTTTGCTTTTTTGATAGGATATTTTATTCAGAATTTATTTGTTTTTGACACTATTAGCTCTTATATTATGCTAGTGGTTTTGGTTGCATATATTTCTGCTCAAACAATAGAAGAACAAGCAGGTTTTTATGCTATTAAACGTATATTCAGAGGAATTTTATCTCAATTTCGCGAGATTTTGCCTAGTATTTCGCCCAAAAGCTGGTACATAGCTGGGTTAGCAGGTTTAGTTGTTCTAGTACCTGTATCTTATGTTGGAAATATAAAACTTATCGCGCACAATAAGCTTTTGCTTATGAATTTGGCATATGCCAATGTACAGCCATATTCCAAAACCATGAATAGCTACAAAGAAATTTTTGAACTTTCAAATTTTGACAATCGTGAAGTAGGAATTAAAATTTCTCAATACATGGGCCAGCGCGCTTTAAGCGGAGAACTTACATTAAATGAAGTGCAATCTGGATATTTATTTGTTATAGATGCATTAGACCAAGTTGTTGAGCAAAATCCGAAAGATGTGCGTCTTCTTGTATCATATGGAAATACTTTGAATGTGTATGGCGAAATCCTTAGGCAGAATAATCAAAAATCATCATTACAGATTTTGCGCAAAGCAGAAAGCATTTTGCGAGAGGCTGCCTCTCTTGGAAAAGCGCGCCAGCAAGTATTTCATTCTCTTGCGAATACTTACTTAATCATGGGTGATAAAGAAAAAGGAATAAATACATTAGTTCAAACCGCGAAATTGCTCCCAGATACTCCAAAAACATATTGGCTTTTGGCGTTCGCGTATATTCAAGATGGACAAAATGAACTTGGCATTAAAGCGGCAGACAATGCTTTGAAAAACAATTATCGTTTTTCAAGCGAGAAAGAAGCTCAGCCAGTAGCTTCGGTGCTTGCTGAAATTGGCGACTATGAACGGCTTTTGATCCTTTACGAACAAGTCGCGAAAAATATAAACACAGGAACTTCCCAAGCAAAAGTCGCGGCAACTCTCGCGCAAATGGGGCGAAAAGAGGAAGCAATAGAAGCAGCGCGCAAAGTAGTTGAGCTAGATCCAAATCTTAAAGATCAGGTTGATGAATTTATCCTTCAAGTAGAGAGCGGAGAAAAAACAGATTTTTTAGGCAATTAAAAGCAATAAACAATACGTTATGAAAAAAAGATTTTTTATTATCCTTGGGGTTATTATTCTTCTTTTTGGCCTTGGTTATATCTCATATTTGTATTGGCCAAAAGAGGACATAGTGGTTGATCCGAATATTTCCGAAGAATATAAGCAGACGCTAAAAGATGAGCTTGTGTCATATCAAGATGAGCTAGCCCAGAATCCGGGTAATTCAGATTTATTCATTAAAATCGGAAAACTAGAGCACAAGCTTGGACAATTAAGTTCTGCTGAGCGAAATTTAAAGCAAGCAATTAAAATAGAAAATCCAGAAAATTTGTATTTAGCTTATTTCTATCTTGGAGAGCTGTATGAAGATATGGGCAAATATGATGAAGCAGATGATATGTTAAGAATATCAACGCAGATTAATCCAAATACTCATGTTGGTTTTTTGGCTTTGATTGATTTGTATAAAAAGCATTATCCAGGAAAAGCAGATGAGTTGGATAATATTTATCGCGCTGCTAGTGATTTTACTAAAAGCCCGGAAGTTTGGGCTTCGTACGCGCGATTTTTAGAGGATCGGAGAGAATATCGGGACGCGTGGATTTATTGGGGCGAGGTTTTGAATGCTGAGCCAGATAATGCGCAAGCAAAAGAGGCAGTTGTGCGTCTTAAAGAAATTTTAGGGATTGCTAATTAATATTGATAAAATGTCTGGGGGTGTACTTTTTTTCGCTCCGAAGGGTCGCAAGCTCCATCATTCTCGCTCAAAAAGCGCACACCCACAGAAATTTTAAATGTTATCAATGAAAAATCAAATAAAAACAATTTTAACATCTATTATCGTGATACTGCTTCCGACAGTTGTTTTTTCCGCGATCACGGTTCCAAATGACAAGCATTATAAAGAACAGGAAGAGTATTTTTCTCAGATTAATCTGCAAGAGGCATGGAACATAACAACTGGAAGCAAGGATGTTGTAATCGCGGTAATTGATAGCGGGGTTGATATAGATCATCCAGACATTATGCAGAACATGTGGTTTAATAAGGGCGAAAAGGCGCTTAATGGAATTGATGATGACAATAATGGATATGTTGATGATTTGAATGGATGGGATTTTTTGATTGACTCATCTGATCCGCATCCTAAATTTGATCCTGGATTTGATTTTGTAGCCATAAACCATGGCACAATTGTTTCTGGAGTGGCTGCTTCAGTAACGAATAATGGAATTGGCTTATCAGGCGTGTGCTGGAATTGCAAGATTATGGCATTAAGGGCTATTGAGGTTGATGGAACTGGCACTACTGATACCATTGCCAAAGCAATTGATTACGCAATCACGAATGGCGCTGACATTATCAACATGAGTTTTGTTGGAAACCAGACAGATAAAATTTTATCAACCGCGGTAAAGCGGGCGCATGACGCTGGCGTGGTGCTAGTCGCGGCAGTTGGAAATGACGCGCATGAATATATGATTTCTGGAGGGGATTTGGATATTAATCCTTCCTATCCTGTATGCTCTGATGGAGATAATAATGATGTGATTGGCGTTGGCTCAGTTGATAAGGGCAATACAAGATCAGAATTTTCAAATTTTGGATTTTCTTGCATTGACATAAATACTCCGGGAAACGGAGTTGCGGCGCCTCAAGTGTATGACACAAAACAAGGCGAAGATTATGAAGGCCAGTATCGCGCTGGATGGAGGGGAACTTCTGTGGCCACTCCTATTGTGGCAGGCGTGGCCGGGCTTATGAAATCAGTAAATCCGAAATTAACTAATGATCAGATTGTGTCCATTGTCCGTGAGACAGGCACGAATATTGATTATGAAAATCCATTTTATGAAGGACAGCTTGGCGCTGGGCTTTTGGACGCGAAAAAGGCAGTTGATTTGGCAAAGCAAACAGCTGGGATTGGACAGGGCGTGCGGTCTGGGTCTGTTTTATCGGCTTCTGGTTCAAGAAATATACTTATCGCGCCTGTCTCTGGCAGAAATGTAGATGCTTTAATTACTGATAAAACCGGATCTGTGTCCACGCAGTTTCTTGTATTTCCGGAATTTTTCAAAGGCGGAGCTGAACTTGTTTCCAGCGATGTTGATGGAGATGGCCAGTTAGAGATTATAAGCGGAGCAGGATCTGGTGGCGGGCCTCAAGTAAGAATATTTAATCAATTAGGCGAAGTTGAGTCGCAATTTTTCGCGTATAATTCTTCTTTCAGGGGAGGCGTTCATGTGGCTTCTGCTGATTTTGATAAAGACGGAGTTGATGAAATTGTTGCCTCAGCTGGAGCAGGATTATCAAGCGAAGTGAGGATTTTTGATAATCAAGGCAATATTAAATGGTTTTTTAATGTGAGCGCTAATGGATTAAAAGGTGGCATCACAGTTAGCGCCTCTGACATAGACAAAGACGGAGAAGTTGAAATTATTACTGGAACCGGTGGCGGATCTTTGCCTTTAGTTCAAGTTTTTGATAAATTAGGAAATAAAGAAGTGTCTTTTCTCGCGTATCCAGAATTTTTCCGCGGAGGCGTGAATGTGGCTGTTGGCGATATTGACGCGGATGGAGAAATTGAGATAGTTACTGTCGCAGGAAATGGCGGGGGTCCGCAAGTTAGGGTGTTTAACAATAAAGGCGAAGTTGAGTCACAGTTTTTCGCGTTTGAGAAAACGTTTCGCGGTGGCGCGAATATAGCGGTTGGAAATGTTGATTCTGATTCTGATATTGAGATTATTATTGGAAGCGGAAAAGGGCGCGCTTCTGAAGTTCGGGTATTTCGGATGTATGGGGCGAACTTTATGCAGGAAAGCGTGTTTAGTGTGTTTGAGGATTCATATCAAGGAGGCGTTTATGTTGGGATTTAGAATTTAA
>Ga0210019_1003728_pt1 | contig 13758 bp, 13 predicted proteins | sample CryGeyCG2114_020_2_FD_183969 | JGI IMG/M metagenome (GOLD analysis project Ga0210019, IMG submission 183969) | Groundwater microbial communities from aquifer - Crystal Geyser CG11_big_fil_rev_8/21/14_0.20 (SPAdes) (version 2) | ecosystem: Environmental > Aquatic > Deep subsurface > Groundwater ...
TTCATTGAATAATATCGGACAACACTGACGGAGCGAGAAATTCCTGGATTATAGACATTGGAACGTCTCCTGTGATTGATAGATGTTTCCCCCCGCGGCTATAATCAACACCGATACAAGACGCGGCAAAGCCGTTGGGTTTGGGGGCGAAGAATAGATCGCAGTTCGGATCTCCTTGATAATCGGCAAGCAGAGATGTTTTCATTACTTTTACCGCCTCTCTCCAGGATGAAACATCGCGAAATAATTCATTGCCTTCTTTTAATGACTCGCCGTTTACAAGATCGAAAACGAGGAACATACGTTTGGGGTCTTTATCTTTTGAGCCGGCGAGATGTTGTGTTGACGTAAAGGCCAGAGAGATTAATCGCGGGGTCATAAGCAATATTTCGACGTCAACGTTTAAAGTGTTTGTTTCTCCATTATCTTCTGCTGCCGTAGTTACGCCAGAAATAAACCAGTCCTTTGAGTATTCAATGTGTTGCGTTATGGCTTCATTAACCTTGCTTTCTAAGTCGTAGTTGCCGTAGATTATTATTTTTGGCGAGTTGATATTAATGACTGAATTGTTCATTTCTTCCGTAATTGTTATTTTTTGCCAACTGACTATGGGTTGGCTAATTATGTTTGCGGTTTTATTTATATCTTCGTTGTCACGTTGCGGGAATAAGTAAAATAGGCCGGCAAAAATAGCCGTAACGGCAACTCCTGCAATAAAAATTTTTTTGGGCTTAATCATTAATCAACTACTTCAAGGATACCGACGCTCATAAAGTCGCCCTTACGAGCTTTAATTAAGGTATTGTAAATTTCCATCCAGCGAACCGTTTCAGTAATAGAGATGCAACCCGCGGAAACTAATCCGGGGTGTAAGTATCGTTCGCCGCTATGTCCAATTCTAAACCACACCGTTCCTCTTCCGGCCTCCGGGTATTTTAAGCCACCTTCGTGGGGGTGATCGGGAATCTCAATATCGTAAAGCCCTTTCTTCCAAGGATTTTTAGGGTCATCATCTGCTTTATATTTTTTGCCTTTTAGCGTAAGAATTTTCTTTAAAATAGAATAGGTGATTCGCGCAGACGGTTCGTGTTTAATGCCGGTGATAAGCCGCAAAGAACTATCACCGCTTATTTCGACCGATGCGGACTTGCCGCGATACGCGCCTTCCAAAATTGTAAAATACTCTCGTTTAGCATCCACGCGTTCTATTTTAAGTTTTATATATGCTGGTATGGATTTGTCAGGTTCGCCTGCAAATTTTACCACTAACCATCCTTTGCCTGTACCTTTTTCAACATCCGGCGTGTATTTTATTGCATCCGACACTTCTGCTTCCAGTGTTATTTCAAAAGCCGCAATTTTTGTTCCCCAAAACCTACTGAATATTGAGCGTGTTTCTCTCACTTGTATTTCAAAAACAAATTGCTGCGGTTTGGTGACGGCGGTATTAACTTTTACACTGCCCTTAGCGCTGCCGACATCATTAAACAGCAAATCCCTTTCAATTACGGTAATTAGAATCTCAGTCTGAAATAATCCTCGATCAGTCTCAAATCTGCCCACTTCGCGGTTTATCTCCACGGTTGTCCCAGCTTTAATTCTTTTATCAATACGCAAAAACTTGCCGAGTACTTCAAGTTCAAGACGAATATCGCGGCCGATAGAATCACCACCGTATTTTATTTTTGAAAGTTTTAATTGAACAATTTTAATCATATTGCTTATTATACCAAATTTTTCTAAATAAAGTAACTGTTGGAAGCTCGGTTTCCAACATCAATTTTTTATGAAATATAAAATACGTTGAGCTCTTTTATCCCACGTATATTCTTTGACATCAGCCAAGGCCTGCTGGCTTAAATGATAGCCGAGCATTTGACTTGATTTAAGCATTTTTATCGCTCGCGCCAGATCCGGCGCGTCATCCGGCTTGAAAAATAAGGCGTTTTTGTCGTTTAAAATTTCTCGCAGAGCAGGCAAGCTTGAAGCAATAATCGGCCGGCCGGAGGCCATATATTCAAAAAGTTTTAAGGGCGAAGCGTAAAAAGCGTAATGCGGTTTGTTGGGAAAAGGAATAACCAACGCATCCATCGCTTTAATGTATCTTATAACCTTGGCATGCGGCTGGTAAGAAATAAATATACACTGGGGCAATACATTGAAACGATTGGAAAACATCTTATATTCTTTAATTTCCGATTCTTCGCCGCCAACAAAAACCATTTTTGTTTCATTACCCGAAAGCGGCAAGGCCTCAATCATCGTCTTTATCCCCTTTTCCATTTCCAGGGTTTTAAATTTGCCAACATAGCCGACAAGGAAACTGTCTTTTGGTAAGTTTAGCTCAGCTCTTAATTCATCCTTATCTGCATTTATTGATTCAAAAATTTTCAGATCAACTGCATCCGGAGCAATGAGAATTTTGTTTTCTGGGATACCTTCCTTAATAACCAAATTTTTAAGCGCTGATGTTATGACGATAATTTTATGCGCTTTTTTCCAAATCCGTCGGTATAACGCGACGTGTCTTGGAAAACTATGGACTTCATAAACGAATCTTTTTTTAAAAAAACTTAAAAACCAGCCGGAAAATTGGTCGCGGGTGTAAATTACGTCGGCATCGGCGCGCGATAAGCCGGATAAGGAAAACAGCGCGAAAGTTATTGACTCCACGAAGTTAGCAAAAGCTCCAAGGTATTTTGAAAGCGGAATGAGGTCAATAACGAAAGTTTTCCGAATTTTAAATGTTTCGCGGATATTATAATAACTAAACGGGTTTTCTTTTATAGAATTAAAACGCCGCGGCGCCAAAAGCTCTACTTCAATGCCGGCGTTTGAAAACGCTTCGCACATTTTAATAACCTGAAAACCATGCGCTTTTTCGGTCGGTATGCGATTGTTGGTTATATATATGATTTTCACTTCTTTAAAACGAAAAAGTGATGTAGCGGATTTTCAAAAACGATGTAATCCTTTTCAATTGAAAATCCGGATTCTTTGATTTCGGCCTTTATTTTTTTAAGCGGATATCCGCGCTTTCCGATTTCCCAATAATGCTCGCCTTTATAAATATGTTTTTTCGGATATGGAAGTTTAATCATGAATTTTATTTCAGGAAAAAGCGGTAATTTAAATGAAAATCTCATCGCCGGCCCAAAATGAGGCAGAGAAATAACCGCACCGCTTTTAGCTACGCGCCTTATCTCTATCAGCGCTTTGTCAAAATCAGTATATGGCAAATGTTCCAGCACTTGAGCACACAAGACGATATCAAACTCGCCATCTTTAAACGGCATTTTTATAACCGAAGCGATAACATCGGACTTTACACTCTCATCAATATCAAGAGTAATAACTTTAACATCGTTTAGTTTCAGATACTGCGCAACTAAGCCATTGCCCTTGCCTACAACTAAAGCGCTTTCCGGCCTAAACGCCAAAACCTCTTTTACCTGATGAAAATAACTCATCCATCTTTTTTCATCGTCATAATTTGTAGAAAAGTAATCCATTCAAGCCACCTCCTTCATTATTCTATTTATTAGATTATCAAGATTGTGATTTTTAACAACAATGTTTCTGAGTGTATTACGCAATTCATCATTTTGGTAAAGTTTTTTATCAAAAATATTTTTTAATTTCATTTTTAAATCATCCGAATTATTTTCTTTAAAAACAAGTTGGGCGGCAAAATCTCCCGGAAAAACCGAAAGAAAAGCGTTGTTGGAAGTCAAAGGCACTGTGCCCGAAGCCATCGCTTCCAAAATCACCTTGTCTAAACCGCCGAAAGGCACGGTATTAATGAGAATTTCAGCATCGGCAAAATATTCCGGCATTTTGCCATAAGAAACAGGACCCAAAAACTCCACTTTTTCGTTTATTTTTAAATCTTTTGCCAGTCTTTTTAAATATTCAAAATATTCCTGATGATATTCTTGGATTACTCCTCCAATAATTTTTAATTTGATGCTGTAACCAGATTTTATTAAATCTGCTATAGCACGAATAATAAAATCATGCCCTTTAGACGGTGTAATTCTCCCCACCGATAAAATAGTAATCTCATCATTTGAAAATTGAAAATTAGAAATTGAAAATTTATTTATGTCTATTCCATGCCCCGTAATAATTCTCTTTGGTGTATTTATTCTCATTGCTGCTTCATGAGCGGTAAATACTTTTTTGCAAAAAAGAACGGCAAGCTTGAGCTGCCAGTTGGCCGCGACACCTGTATACCACATATAAATCGGTTTTCTATAAAAAAACGCGACGGGCGCCGCTAAAAAAACGTATTTAGGAATCATGTGAACCAAAATAGCATCTGCTTTGCCGATGGTTTTAAATAATCCCGAATAAAAGCCGATAATTTTCCTAAAAATACCAGCGCCCTTTTCTTTGCCCATACTGATAACTTTCATATTAGCCATGGTCGGTTCCGAAAGTTTTAGAAGCGCCAAAACATAAACTTTCTCCATCTTTTCAGACAATTTGTCCCACCAATCAATAAACGCTCCTAAATTGGAATCGTTAACGTCGTATTTTTGGGTTATAACTAAAAGTTTCATATTATCTTTTTTCGGCAGTAACAAAATAACCGATCGGGGCCGGATATTTTGATTTGAATTTTTTTGGGATTAATTTATCAAAAAGAATCGTCGTGCTGTAAAATATAAACTTGATTGGCCAGAAAAACATAAATGATGTCAATAAATAAGCGGCTGCCGTAAAGCGCTCCCCTATTGGTTTAATTGAAAACTCTTTGAAACCGGCATCTTTTAAGATTTTATAAAGCCCTTGGCTTGCAAATCTATAATAATCATCCGGCTCTCTGGCCTCATTAAAAATAAATGGACTTGTTAAAAACAATTTCCCGCCGGGCTTTAAAATCCGGTAAATTTCTGACAGGACTTTTGTCGGATCTTCCACAATATAAATGACGCTGAAAAGAAAAACCGCATCGGCAAAATTATCAGAGAACGGCAAGGACTTGTTAATATCGGCCGCAATATCGGGTAAGGCGTCATCGGAAATATCAACCCTTATAAATTTTTCCGGTTTTATATCCCAATAGCGCCGGTAGCTCGGATTTTTGCCCCCGCCGAGATCAACAATAACGCCAGTTATATTTTGAACTTTCTCCGCCACTTCCCAATTAAAAAGAGTCCGCGCAATGGTTTTGCCGTTTCTGGTTTCTTTTAATAAATCTAAAAATTTATTCATAGCCATTTTGGATTATGGATTTCCGGTCTTTTTTCTGGATATTCAAAATATTTTTTTTGTGCCACAACGGTAATAAAAGAAAACACGTCTCTTAATAAGGGATTAAAAATCTTATTCAGCACTCTGTTTTCTGGAATAAATATATTTGATTCAATAATCTCAAAACCGGCGCGCTCAATTGTAAATTCAATTGTCTTCCTCGTAAAAGCGTTTATATGCTGAAGCGCTTCATATCCTAAAAATCCCAGAAGAATCCTGTTCAATTTAATGTACAACCAGTTTGAAGGAACTGTGGGCACGCGAATAAAAATAAGGCCCTCCGATTTTAACGCTTCATGAAATCGCCTCAATAACAAATGCGGCGCCACAACATGCTCCATAACATTGGAGCACCAAACAGCGTCAAAAGACTCGGGAGTTTCTCGCCATTCATCTTCAAAATTGTATTCGCTGACATCAAGGCCGATTGAGCGAGAAAAATTGACCGATTCCGGCAAAACTTCTATTCCTTTTGAACCGGGTCCTAAATGAATTAAAAATTCTCCCCAAGCCGAACCGATATCCAAAACTTTTTTATTATCAAGACGGTATTTAACAAGCGGTAAGGCGAGCTTCATTGGCATAAAACGAAAATATTTTTCCCAGATTTTTTCTGTTTCATCAAGCGAAAGGAACGATTTTTTAAAAATTTGTTCTTTTATTTCTTTGTTTTCTTTTCCAAAAACTTTCTTGTAAATATCTGCAGTCGGCATGTTTTTTAATTTAAATATTCATTCGTTACACTGCGCGTTATTATTGGCCAATCTTTTTGCTTGATATCTTCAAGATTTTGTCTGCCCATTTTTTGCCTTAAATTTTCATCGTTAATTAATTTTATCATGGCCGCGGCCAGGGCATCATTGTTTTTTTCTTCCGCCAAGATGCCGTTAATGCCGTCTTTTATAAGATAAGGAATTCCCCCACTTTTTGTAGCAACAATAGGAAGGCCGGCAGCCATCGCTTCCATAATTGAAGTCGGCGTTCCTTCTCTGCCGCCACTGGTGCTTACAGATGCTAAAACAAAGACATCAGCAGCTTTTAAATATTTTACCACATCATCGTGGCTTATCTCCCCCAGAAATGTAATTCCGGAAACGCCCTTAGTCAGCTGTTTCAATTTGTCTCTTTCCGGTCCGTCGCCGATAATTAAAAGTGTTGCCTTGGGGAAAACATCAACAATTTTTTTAAACGCGTTAATTAAAAAATTAAAGCCCTTATTTATCCGCAATACGCCAACCGAAATTATAATCGGATGCGAATATTGATTTTTAATCGCCACAACGTTCTCTTCTTTCACTTCATTAAATCCCGATAAATTTACGCCGCTTGAAATAATGACTATCTTATCGGTGGGAATACCTAAAGTTTTCAATTCCTCGGCAACATCTTGGCTGACGCATATTATTTTAGCAATGTTTTTAAAATACTCCGCGTTTTTTGGCTTTAAAAGCCGCTTATTTAAACCAGCGTGGATAGTGATAATTGCGGGAATTTTAATTTTTTGTGATAATTTTCCGCCAAAAAACGCCTCAATAAAATCGCCATGAAGATGAATCACATCATAAGGATCTTTTTTATTATGATTTTTAGTAGCAAAATAGGCCCAGAGATTGAACCACAGCCGCCTTACCTTGCTATAAAGAGGCAAGAATTGAAATGGCGCTTTTTTGGTTTTTGGAAATAAAGACGTATCGCCTACTCCAATAAATATTTCTACATCATGGCCCAATTTAGCCTGCTCTTGCGAAAGAATCAGACCGTGACGTTCCATGCCTCCCGAATGCGGCGGAAAATATTCTATAATTCTTGCAATTCTCATTGTTTTAATTCTAAAAATAAATTTACAAACTGTTTTATGCCCCGATTCCATTCAAAATTCCTGCTTACCCATTCCCGGCCGGCTTTGCCGAATTTTAATCTTAATTCTTTGTTTTCCATGAGTATTTCAATTTTTTGCGCTAATTCTTGGGGATTATGAGGCGAAACTAAAAACCCATTTTCATTATCTTCAATCAAATCCGGAATACCGCCGACCCGCGTTGCCACCACCGCTTTTTCCATCGCCATCGCTTCCATAATTGACCGGCCAAAACCCTCATGCCAAGAAGGATAAACAAAAATATCTATTTGTGATAATGCTTCCGGCACTTTGCTGTACGGTATAAATCCCTGCCATTCTATTTTATCTGCAATTTTAAGTTCATTAGCTAATTTCTCCAATTTAGATTCGAGCGGTCCATTCCCATAAATTGCTAAGTTCCAAGCTTTAAATCCTAAGTTCTGATTTTTTAAAATTTTAACCGCCTCCAATAAATCTTCCAATCCTTTGCCATCAACTAATCGCCCTATATACCCAATTTTAATTATCCCCAATTTATCCCCATTTTTATAGGTTTCGGAAACCCATAAATCAGGATCAAATAACTTTAGGTCAACGCGCAGAGAAACAAGACGGATTTTTTCTGCGGGAATTCCCTGTTCCCGAACCTGATTGAAAATCGCATGGCTTATAACTCGCACACGCGCCGCCCTTTTCATTACAAAACAACCGATTTTTTGTAAAAGTAAACTCTTATAGTAATCCCAATCTACTAATCTCATCCGAATACTACGAATTTTATTTGTAGAATTAGAATACATTAGTTGATTAGAATTATTCTGGCGCAAGCCGCGAAAAATTTCACCTTGAACTTCTATAACACTCGGTTTGCCTGTCAGAAACTTTAAAATCGTCACGGCAATCCCACCACCAACAACCTCCGAAGCGTCAAAAACATCAATGCCAAAACGCAGTTTGAGATAAAGACCCAAAATAACCGCACATTTGATAAATACGGCATAGCCAAGCCGAGGAACAAGATAAATCCGGATGTTTTTTTCTTGACCCGAATGAAAAAACAAATCCGGCGATTGCGCGATCACAAAAAGCCAACCAAAGTAAACGCTTAAGGAGCGCCAGGTTTTCAAATCCTGCTCGTTGCTAAATATATCTTTCGGATATTTATGCTTTCCGATAACGCAAATATTCATCATTTTCTTTCGAATAAATAATAGACATTAACGCCGAGAGGGAATAATTTTTGGAAAGGCCGCCAAACTAAATCGTAAAATTTCCAAAGCGGCAACACCAAAAATTGAATTTTTTTCGGAACCCAGGAAACTACTCCGAAACTTGCCGATTCAAGAAGTGCAAAATCATTCTTAAAAAGTTTTTTAATAAATCCGGGCCTTTGAGCAATCATTTTCATCCGTCCTAAACTTCTCATCCAATTAAGATCATTATAGATATTTGGAAAAACAACAATAATCTTACTGCCATGGCAGGTTATTTCTTTGATTTTGGCGTACAAATCTCGCGGATTAATATATTCCCAGACGCCGATGGTAATCACCAGTTCGGCCGGTTCGGCTATGTTAAAATCCTGGATTGAAGATTGAATTATTTCCGCCTGCGAAAAATTTTTAAGCTTTTCACGGCAAATTTTAAGCATCGATTCGGAAACGTCAACGGCGTAAATTTTTTTGGCCGTTACGGCCGCCTGGGCGTATTCGCCAGTGCCGCAGCCGAAATCAACCATAATCTTGCCAATGCTCAAATTTTTGATTTTTTCTTTCAAAAACGGCTGCCACAGACCTAAAACGTAATTTTCCAGAATCGAGTTTTCGGCTCGTCTGTCGTATTCTTCGGCATTTGTATATTTTAAATTTTTATTTTGGTATTTCATCTCCTTAACTCAAAAGCTATGCGCCATATAAATGGCAACACCCCTCTGATTAATAAATTAAAAAATCTCATGAATATATTACTTTTTTCATACCATTCGGCTAATTCCGAAAAGTTTCCGATATGATTCTGATTTTTTATGATGAACTTGTTAAGATTGTCAAAATCAGCAGAATTCATTGTATTTGTGTGCAAGGTAAAAGTTAGAAATCCCAAAGGAAACCTCCTCGGCCGCCACGTAATCTGCGGAAGCCAGATAATTCCATATTTCTTAAATGGCCATAAAGCAATCCCGTCGCTCAGTATTTTTATATTATTTGTCAAAAGCGCTCTAATAGTGTTTTTATCGAAAGAATGTGCAGGCGCAACAAAAATATTAATTTCACCAAGTTTTTCCTCAAGAATTTTTTTGCCTGACTCTAACATTTGTCTCTGTATTTCAAAATCTAAACCGGCAAACTCGCTCTTGTTATGGATTCGTAAAAGTCCGCCTTCTCTCGTCTTATATAAATGTTGATAACCATGTTGGGCAATGAGCCAGCCTTTGTCTTTTAAATCTTTAACCGCTTGCCAGAACTTTGGGACAGAAGAATATTTTGCCTCTAATTCCGAATCATGAATATTCGGAATAACCGCAAGAAGCGGCTTAATATTGTATTTATTAAATATATCAACAACAAGATTAAAATTATCCCAATTCATATTGGGCGCAATATCATCTAATCTAAAAAAATACCTGCTCATTTTAGTAATTTTTTATATAATTCAAGCCATCTTGGCAAAATTATTTCCCAGCTGAATTTATTTTCTATTTTTATCCTGGCCACTGCGCCTATTTTGTGCCTCAAATCAAAATCATTCATTAATTTTAATAAAGTATTTTGGTAATCTTGACGATTCAAGGTTATAAATCCGTCTCTTCCGGAATTAATTATTTCATTAACAGCGCCAACCTTATTAGTAACCACTGGTAAACCCGAAGCCATCGCCTCCATTATTGCAATCGGCATATTATCTTCAAAAGAGAAATAAGCGAATATATCGGAATCAGAAAAGTATTTTTGCGGTAAATCAAAACCAAACCATTGGACGTTAATGTTCTTTGGTTTATCTAAGGTTCCTACTGATTTCTTAACGTCTTCCAAAAGCGGCCCGAAACCTACAATCCGCCAACTTATTTTTTTGTCAAAATCTTTTACCAAATTAAAAATTATCCGAGCTAACTCAACCAATCCCTTGGCTTTATTCGGAAACCAAAATTTGGTAACGGTTAAAATATTAAAAAAATCCCGCGATATTAAATTAACTTTGCTGAATTTTGATAAATCAATGGCATTAGGAATCACAACGGCTTCTTTAAAGCCCAGGGATTTTTTTAGGAATTCAGATGGAACAGTCACAGCCGAAGCTCGAAAGCGGCCAAGCCAATAAAAAAATTTCCAGAATGGGCCATAAATTTTGCCATGGACAGTCAGAATTATTGGCCTTAAAAAAATCGAAAAAGCCAAAGGATTAGTTGTATGAATGAGTTTAACCCCCAGCCTAAATGGACTAAAGAGCTTATCACGGATTTTAAAAATATGCTCTGCTCTAAATTCGGAATTTTTATTTAATTCATTAACTAAATCGGCCCCCCAGTTCCACGGCCCGCCTTTTTTATGCGGCGTAATTACTAAAATTAATTTTTTTTGCGATTCTTTCATTTATGATATATACTATATAACAAATAAAAAAATGCGTCAACCCGCGAATTTGGCTTTTATAAGCCAAATTTAGATGAAAAAATGACAAAAAAAATACTATTTATTATAACCAAATCGGAAATGGGCGGCGCCCAGCGGTTTTTGTATGAATTCATAACGCGTTTAGACCCGCAAAAGTATGAACTTTTAGTTGCGGCGGGCCTGCCTGCGCAGACAGGCAGCAACGGCCAGCTGATAGAAAAATTGCGCGAAAAAGGAATTGAAGTTGCTTCAATAAAAAATTTCTCAAACGCGCCGGGTTTGAAAAATTTTTTAGCGTTTTTCGAAACTTTTAACCTTATCAGAAAATTCAAACCCGATATTCTCTATCTTTTAAGCTCCGAGGCGGGTTTTATCGGAGCGATTGCCGGAAAACTTTACCGCCTGCTGTTTTGGCGGAAAAATCCTAAAATAATTTACCGAATTGGCGGCTGGGCCTTTAAAGAGCCGAGGAATATTTTCATAAAAAAAATATATTTATGGGCTGAAAAAATTTCGGCGCCATTTAAAGATATTATTATTGTCAATTCTGAATTTGACCGTCAGCTGGCGATAAAAAATAAAATTGCCAAGCCGGATAAAATTATAACGATTTATAATGGACTTGATGTTGATAATTCAAAATTTTTGACCGAAGAAGAAGCAAAAAAAATTATAGAATCAAAGATACGAGACACAAGATACAAAATACAAAATACTATTCTAATCAGCACTATTGCCAACTTTTATAGAAATAAAGGTCTGGAATATTTAATTTTAGCCGCCCAAAAATTAAAAAATAAAGGGTTAGATTGGCAATTTGTAATAATCGGCGAAGGACCGGAAAGATCAAAAATAGAAAATCTTATTAAAAAAAACAATCTTGAAAACAATGTGTTTCTCATTGGCTTCATAACCGACGCTTTCGAATGCTTGAAGGCCTTTGATCTGTTCGTTTTGCCGTCGGTAAAAGAAGGCCAGCCGTGGACAATTTTAGAAGCCATGGCTGCCGGCGTGCCAATCGTGGCAACTAATATTGCCGGAATTCCGGAAACGATTGAAAATGAAAAATCCGGCCTTTTAGTTGAACCGGCTGATCCGGAAGCATTATCTTCAGCTATAGAAAAAATGTTAACCCACCCAAGCTTGACCCAAGAATGCGCCAAAAACGCCGTAAAAATAGTCCGAGAAAAATTTAATATTTCCGAAATGATTCAGAAAAACGAAGAGTTATTCTGATTTGTATAATATTTTTGCTATAGCTAAATTATTATACAAACGACACCATATATTAAAGTAACTTTATAATCCGAGATTTTTTATAAATTCTTCTTCGCCTTTGTTTTGCGGGTTATAGCCCATATCAATAGCTTTTTTGATTTCGGCCGCGGATTTTTCATATTGCCCGGCGATAAAATAAATACGACCCAAAAACCAATAACCTTTTCTCCATTCGGGGTAAGCGTCTATTGCCCGCCGCGTCCATCTTATCGCTGATTCGACGTCTTTCCTGATTAAGGCGGCCTGCGCCAAATAAAACAGCGTTTCCTGCCTGTCCGGGCTTAATTCTAGCGATTTTTTGGCAAACGATTCGGCTTGATCTAAAACGGCCGGATCGGCTCCCTTATCGCCTAAAATATTATAAAGCTTGGCCGCGTCGGAATAATAAGCGGCGTTTTCGGGATGCGCGGCAATCGCCTGGTCTATTTCTTCAAGAGCAAAATTCAATGTATTTTCCAAATCCGGAATAGAAGCGTTTCTTTGGACCGCAGTCATGACCGAACCGGCCAAATCAAACCGGTATTCTGCCTTATAGGGAGTATTATAGCTTAATGATTTTTGAAAAAGCGTGAGTCCTTCTCGGGGTTTTTGCTGAAAAATTCTTATGGCTTCAGCGTCATAAAGATTGGCTCGCCAGATTGAATAATTCACATACAATAATCCTAATATACAAATTAATACGAATACTACTAATAAATTTTTAAGATTTTTATTTATATTTGTAGTATTCGGATGTATTTGTAGATTCGGATTACTATGCGAAGCGAGAAAACCGAGCATTAAATACAACCCGAACCATGAGCCAAAGCTGTCAAAAGCAAAAAATATTGAACCGAGATAACCGAGAAAGCCGCCCAAAAGAGCGCCGACGAGAATCTTTTCCCCCTTCCGCCAAAGCGCCCGAAGCGCCGAAGCCGCCGCGGCCAGAATTAGCAAATAAGCCAAGCCGCCTATAATTCCGGTTTCCGCCAGAATTTCCAAGAATGCGTTATGCGGTTTGTCTGACCAGGTTTCCGCAAAATCATCAGCAAATCTCGCGAATTCTGGATTGTAATGAGCGTTGAAAACGAAATTGTAATTTTCCGGGCCGACTCCCAGCAAAGGCCGGTCCTTAAAGCCGGCAATCGCTTCCTGCCAATTCAAAAGCCGAGTTTGAACGGTGGCTCCGGTAAGAGAGGTCTGGCTTATTTTATTCAGAAAAGAAATATTTTTAACGGCGGGAAAATCGCGGATGTTCCAGAAAACGATAATACCGATAATCAAGACCAAATAAGAAACAGCTGTAGCAATTTTTACTCGGTGGCCTAAAGCGCTAGAAAAAATTAAAATAATACCAAATATGAAAATTCCAACCAGAAATCCCAGGATGGAGCTGCGGATCTGGGTTAGAATAATGGCGACAAATAAAAACGCCGAGGCCGAGGCCCAAAGCCAGCGGTTTTTTGATTGAGAAATCGACTGGTATAGTCCCCAGAAAAAATGAAATATAAAATAAGGAGTGACGAATGTCGGATTATTAAATATTGTAGAACCGATTGCCAAACTCCAATTTGGATTTTGGTAGAAGGCAGTTAAGGCAACGGCAATGCTTACAAAAAAAGAAAAATTTAAATAATTGTTCCATTTTTCTTTATCATTTTTTAAATAAGAAATAAGCACCAAAAACCAAGCAATAAAATGTAATTCTGCAAACAAGCCGGTTAATCTGGCGCCAATTCCCCAAAAACTCCTTTGAAAATCAATTCCAAAAAGCGCAGAAATAAAAGAAACAGC
>Ga0210019_1003730_pt1 | contig 13755 bp, 13 predicted proteins | sample CryGeyCG2114_020_2_FD_183969 | JGI IMG/M metagenome (GOLD analysis project Ga0210019, IMG submission 183969) | Groundwater microbial communities from aquifer - Crystal Geyser CG11_big_fil_rev_8/21/14_0.20 (SPAdes) (version 2) | ecosystem: Environmental > Aquatic > Deep subsurface > Groundwater ...
GTGCCCTTGGCGGGACTTGAACCCACAACCGATGGCTTCGGAAGCCAATGCTCTATCCAATTAAGCTACAAGGGCTATTATACCAACAACAATGCGATATATACCAAAAACAGTCAATTTCTTTTTTTGCAAATAATCAACAAACCATTTCATACTCAGGTAAGCGACGACGAATGCAACAACTGCACCAACAACTACCATTTCTATTTCGTTTAGGGAAAGCTTCACATTTCTCATTTTTACCACATCCAGGAGGGCTGCTGCTGCGAGAGTGGGAAGAGCAAGCATAAATGAATATTGTGCACTCTCATCTCGTTTAAAACCGAGCATCATCATCACTAGGATGATGATGCCAGCTCGAGATACGCCAGGGACAACCGCAAGAGATTGTGCGAGTCCAATAAAAACTGCAGTTTGCAATGACATTTGGGCTATGGATTTATGTTCTTTGAGTTTTAAACGCTCAACGATTATGAATACCACTCCAATAGTTATGAGGCTGAAGGAGATAAGTACGTTGGCTTCAAAAAAAACAGTCTTAATGATCCTATACAAAAGGAATCCCACAATCGCAGTGGGTATGAACGAGCATGACAACTGTTTGATGAGTTCTATATTGAAGAATTTCTTGAAATAAAGGAAAACGACCGCAAAAATTGCCCCGACCTGGATCACGACCTCGAAAAATTTAAGGAACTCCGTTTGTGGTAATCCCAACAGTCTTGAGACCATAATCATGTGAGCAGTTGAAGAAATGGGAAGAAACTCGGTCAGTCCCTCAATTATGCCTAAAACGGCAGCGTGTAAAAGTGTCATAGGTGAATTATAATTGATACATAATGAAAGTTGCTATTGTACATGATCAATTACGGGAATTCGGGGGCGCAGAGCGGGTGCTCGTGAGTATAAAGAGCTTATTTCCCGATGCTCCTATTTATACGACCACTTTTGATCTTAAATCTCTAGGAGAGCACAAAGAAATAATAAGGAACTGGGATGTGCGACTCACCTGTTTTGGCAAACTCACCTTCATTAATAGGTTCTATTCCCCCTTTCGATTTTTGACCCCACTTATTTGGGAAAAACTCAATCTCAATGAATTTGATTTGGTTATTTCCTCAACGGGGTCTTGGATGTGTAAGGGAGTCATCACAAAGAAAGGTGCAATCCATATTTCCTATATCCATCATCCCCCCCGCTATTTATATGGATATCAAACAGCAATAGAATGGCAGAAATATTGGCCCATAAAAATATATGGCACTATCGTCAATCATTTTTTACGAATGTGGGATTTCACTGCTTCTCAGCGACCGAACTTTCTTATTGCTAATTCTATCGAAACACAAAAAAGGATTCAGAGGTTCTATCGAAGGGATTCAACGGTGATCTATCCCCCTGTATCTATGCCAGTCAACATGAAACAACAACCTCCTTCTGAAAAAAAATATTTCGTTACGGTCTCTCGACTTGCACGTGCAAAACACGTAGACCTCCTTATTAAAGCCGCAAACAAAGAAAAATTTAACTTGCACATTATCGGTATTGGAAGAGATGAATCACTTCTCAAATCCTTGGCGGGTCCTACGGTCTCTTTCCTTGGAAATCTTTCTGATGAACAGTTGCGCGAGGAATTACAAAATGCACGGGCATTTCTATTTGCAGCAGTAGACGAGGAATTTGGAATAGCACCTGTAGAAGCAATGGGTTTCGGGGTTCCGGTCATCGCGTATGCATCAGGGGGGTTAAAAGAAACGGTAAAGGAAGGAGTGAATGGATTTTTATATAGAGAACTTACCACCGCTTCATTACTTCATTCGATTAATCAAATGGAATCGTTATCAAGTGAGGAATATTTCCGAATGAGAATAAACGCTCGAAAAGAAGCAGAGCGGTATTCCGAGGAAAACTTCAAGAAAAAGTTTATGGAGTTTGTGAAGTTACATACGTAATGCTGCATTTATTGTTTTTTCGGCGCCTGGGAAATTCAACCTAGAAGTTATTTCAATATCTATGGATTTGGATTGTCATTGCGAACCTCCGATTCGGAGGTGAAGCAATCTCATCGAATAATGGGATTGCCACGTCGTCCTCCAAATCGGAGGACTCCTCGCAATGACAAACGATAAAGTATTGAAATAATAATCTTTACTCGTTCCTTATTGCATCGATTGGAGAAAGGTCTGCGGCTTTTTTTGCAGGAAATACACCGAATACAACACCGATTACTGTTGATACCCCCAAAGCCAACATGACAGAATTTAAATCAATATAGGTGGGAAAAACACTTTGAATAAAGAAGACAATAAGATACGCAAGTCCAAGTCCCATAAGTCCACCAAGGATTGACAATGCAACAGATTCAACGAGAAACTGCAACAATATATCGGAAGCCCGTGCTCCAAGAGCTCTTCGAATGCCGATTTCCTTTATACGTTCGGTTACCGTCACATACATGATATTCATGATGCCAATACCTCCTACAACCAATGATACCGCAGCGATGGCGACCAACACGGTATTAAGCATTCCGAAAATACTCTCAACAGCCCCCAACAATTCCGCCTGATCGATAACGGAGAAGTCATCTTCTTTATATCGTTTTAACAGTGCGGTTTTGATCTCCTCTTTAGCGGTAGCAATGCTTATGTCGCTATTGGATTTTACGATAATAGCATAAAATTTTTTATCAGGATTAAAAACCTGTGCAGTTGTATGGGGCATGTAAATGAAGGAATCCAAGTCTGGACCACCAAAACCTCCTCCACCTTTTGCTTCTAAAATACCTTGTACTTTAAAGTTCTGATTGTCAATTTTGATAGTTTTGCCAAGCGACACTTCTTCTGACCCAAATAATTTTGCTGCAATCTTAGGTCCAATTACTACAATCCTACTTCTTTTCTCGACCTCACTTTTTGTAAAAATATCTCCATAATGTGCATTTAAATTGAGAGCAACAGATATGTCTGCCGTGCTGGCATAAAGTGTAGCTGGTTCAACTCCTTTGCCCATTGATACTGATATAGAACGGGTAACGACGGGAATTACGTACTCGGCACTTTTAACTCGCTGCAATTTAAGAACGTCGCGGAAGTCAAATCGGATAGTGCTCATGGAACCTGTTGAACTAAAGCTTCCGCCCTTGAGAATTTGGCCAGGAACCACACGAATGATGTTAGATCCCAGACTTTGAAATTGGTCATTGATATATTTTTTAAGTCCCAAACCAAAAGCGATAAGGATAACGACGGATAATACGCCAATGACAATTCCCAATGAGGTTAAAAAGGTCCGCCCTTTGTTTCGGGAAAAGTCTTCAAACGCCGACTTAACGACAAAAATAAAATGATTCATTGTATTTCTCCATCTCTAATTTCTATCTTTCTTTTTGTGTGTCCCGCGATATTTGGGTCATGAGTGACGATGACGACAGTAATTTTTTCATTGTCGTGGAGTTCGTGAAGGAGTTTTAAAATTTCCGCCCCCGACTTTGTATCAAGATTTCCCGTCGGTTCATCTGCCAATATAAGTTGAGGATTCATGATCAATGCACGAGCTATCGCAACGCGCTGCTGTTGCCCCCCCGATATCTTATTGGGAAATGATTTTTCCTTCGTTTCAAGCCCAAACCTTTTCAACAAATAGCGAGCCTTTTCGACTGGGTCATATGGCAAAACGGATCGGGTATAAATTGTTGGAATAAGAATATTTTCCAATACGGTTAATTTATTGATCAAATTGAATTGCTGAAAAACAAAGCCGACAAACATATTACGAAGTGAAGACAACTCATCATCGTTCAGTTTAGATACATCCTTGCCTTCAATAAAAATTGAACCACTTGTAGGCTGATCAAGAAGTCCGATAATATGCATGAGTGTTGATTTGCCACTTCCCGATGGGCCAATGATTGAAGTAAATTCTCCCTGTTTGATTTCAAGATCAATATTCTTGAGTGCGCTAAAAATTATCTCATCATCCAACATATACGACTTATTGACATGTTGAAGTTTGATCATAGTGATGCCACAATAACATCTCCCGTTTCAACTCCAGAAAGTATTTCAACTAACCCGTCAGTCTCAAGACCGATCTTAATATATACTTTTTCCTGATTGCCATTTTTCTTTCTCCATACATATTTTTTGTCACCTTCCGATTTTATGAATTTATCCAAAATTACAACAACATTTCGTTTTTCACTTAGTGTGAAAGATACATCGCCTGTCATCCCGAGACGATAGCGGGAGGCCGTATCAGGTGGGATACGAATCCGCCCCTCGTAAACCGTTCCAGTTTCGCCGGATTTTGGGGTATAAGAGACATAATAAAGAGCTCCTTCTTTCGTCTGATCGGGAAAAGAATCCATATTTAATGTGCCCCGCATTCCTTCTGATAGCTTTGTTATTTCCGTCTGGTCCGCGGTGAATGAAAAATAGAGAGTTTTTGGATTTATTATTTCAAACTCTGCCTGAGCAGCGGTGATGTTGACTCCGGCATATTTTGAGTCGATGCGAATCACGATTCCATCGATAGGGGTATATAAATTACTATACTCAATAGAGAGATTGGTAAGTTCCACGTCAAGGACCGATGAGTTGAGCCCATACTGTGCATTTTCCAGAAGCCTTTTCATCTTGTCTCCCCAATTCCAATCATTCGTTGGTTGGTCCCCTATCCGCTGATTATCGTCCCCCACCTGGTCGAATGAGTTACGCGTTTGTGCATAGGTAAGGAGTTTTTTTTGCAGATTTTTTCTTACCTCCCGTTGATCCAAACTTGCGATGGTTTGATATTTTTTTACTAGGTCTCCTTCTTTTACTCCCACCCAAGACAGTCGTCCTGATGTCTGGAAACGGAGAACTACGTGTTCATCTGCCTGGATTTCCCCCGCGAGGGAAAGGGACTCTTTTATGTCTTGTCTATCGACAACGTATGTTGTCTCCTTTTCTTTTTTTGCCTGTGTAATCTTTTGCAGATTTAAGTAAAATGCCCCTCCAACAATAAGGATAAGGAGAACATACCATCGTGTTTTGACAAAGTTTAGTACATTTTTTTTCATATTGATTTTAAGCTACCATCTTTTTTAAAAGTGGGGTAACTGTCTGTAATTCACCCTGGGTCAAGTTATTTGTAAACTCAAGACAGTATTGCCTCATAACACTCAGAGTCTTTTCTATCCTTTTCTTCCCCTCGGTTGTCAAGGATAGGTACTGTTCCCGTTCATCCCCTTCTTTACTTATTTTCTTTATGAATCCTTCTTGTTCCAACTCTGATATTTTTTCCGATAATGATGACAATTTAGAATACATTATTTTGGCTAACTCCGAAAGGGTATACTCTTTTTTCTGGAGCAGATGAAGAATTGCAGCGGTAAGCATGAGATCCTTATTTTCCTGCTTATAATGACCTCTCACTTTCCTTCCAATAAAATATAACGTGAAAAGAAAATCAATGCGCATATCATTCATACCTATATATTACGGTAACCGAAGTATATTGTCAAGTGGCAGTTACAAAAACGGCAACCACTCGGAAATAGGCATCACATTTGACCCTAAGAAATTCCACGTATACATATAGATACCTGCGAAGAGAATAACCCCTACAAGCAAAGCTTTTTTGGAAGTGAAGATATGTTCAAAAGCTATGCAAGCAAGCGGCCACAAGGGGAGGCTATATCTACTTATATCCCTATGTTGGATAAACAATAGTGATGTGGAAAATAAGAACGAGAAATAAAAAAAACTTCTGTACTTTGATTTCCATAATACTACTGCCGTAGAAAGATAAAGAGCAAAATAAAATAGCGTATCTTCTAACCATGCGGTTCCCACCCATTGAGCAGATGAATTGAATACAGAGAACGGATAAGGCATAGGAACAGTACCTCCCGTATGGAAATAGGCAAAAAAATCATCGTATTGCATATAGTAGAGACCGAAAACCGCCAGCAGACTAAGGGGAATAAGGAATAAGTAAAGCCACTTAAGATTGAAAAATACCGTCACTCTGGCTTGTCCAGAGTCAGTTTTGATTCTGGACAAGCCTTCGGCTTGCCAGAATAACGTTAAAGAAGTTTCAATTATAGTTAATATATATGCCGGAAATAGTAAAATGCCTGGCGTTTTCGTCATTGTTGCCAAACCCCCCAAAAGTCCAGCCAATAGATAGTTCTTTTTTTCGAAAAAAAAGAGCGACGATAAGATTAAGAGGATAAAAAGCGGTTCAGGTGAACCTACACTTCGCACCACAAGAAAACGCGGAAGAAACAAGAAGAGAGTGGTAAGAAGGAGCGGATGTTTTGTCGAATTAAATTTCTTAAGCAGATAATAAAAAAACCATGACAAAGCGATAGTGCTCAAAAGCGTTACTCCCACCATAGACTTGAGAAACCCCCCCGCAAACGAACCCAAATAGATAAAAAAAGGATAGAGAGGTAAATGAGCTGCATAGTAGAGAGGATTATGAGGAAGGGTAGGCTCGCGGTCGATGAGTTTGAACGCTTCAGGATTATATCCCGTTTTTGCAGGAATTATGTAGAGGGGGCCATCAAAATGTTTATATACGGTCGAAAACTCCCCCCTCATGATAAAGGGTGCCCAGGCAAGCACCGTGCTTGTTAAAACAATAAAAAGTAAGGTACAATAAGGTACTATGCGGCGCAACATACTACTTATTATACTCGTTGGATTATTTTTGCGCTTGTATCGTATTCAGGATTTTTACATGTTTTTGGCTGATCAAGGGCGCGATGCTCTTGTCATTAAGAAGATAGTATTATTACAAAACTTTCCCGCAATAGGCCCCCCCTCCTCTATAGGTGAGGTATTTCTTGGCCCTTTTTATTATTATCTGGTTGCACCCTTTCTTTTGTTGGCTCGTCTTAATCCTGTTGGATTGGCTATCGGAGTGGCAATTATCAGCACTGTTGGTATTTATTTTGCGTATTCCGTAGTAAGAAAATCTCTTTCTGACAAGGCAGCACTTTTTTTCTTTTTCCTCATAACCTTTTCATTTGAACTCGTCCGTATTTCCCGTTTTTCATGGAATCCGAATTTACTTCCCTATTTTTCATTCACGACGTTGTACTTTTTTACTCAAGCCTTAGAGGAAAAAAATACCCATACGATTCGTGACTCCGCATTATTCGGACTTTTTTTTGGTTTATCCTTCCAATTACATCATTTAGCAGGCCTCCTTGCTTTACCGGTTGCCGCTTATTTCATTATTATCCTAATACAAAGAAAAAAAATTTCCCTTCTTCTGGTGCCACTTATATCTCTCGCTCTGTTTTTAGCAACATTGGTCCCTCTTGTGATATTTGAATTCAGACATCAGTTTTTGAATACCCGAAATCTCATCTCCGTCTTCACTCAACAGAATATCGTATCTACTGGGCCTTTGTATAAAAGGATGTTCGACATAAACACCGCATTTATTGAATACGTCTTTCGTTTTAAATTTTCCCCCCTGATTGCATTGGGTATAACTCTATTCATTTTAGGTTACGCTTCATGGAAGTTATCAAAAAAATCAAATAATTTCATACTGGTACAAATACTGGCCGTTGTTTTTTACTTATTTGGGTTTAGTAGAGTAAATTCAAATCTTATTCCCCACTATTACAACGCTATCTATCTGAGTTTTTATCTCCTCATTGCGTATGTACTTGATTTTAATGGTGTAAATCATAGACTGGATTCCCGCCTTTTGACCAAAGGTCAATCGCCCTTTGGACGACGCGGGGATGACAAAGGAAGCAAAAGAATAGTATTAAATATCTTTTTATTCGTAGCACTTGGATTATTTATTATCTGGCAAGTGATGAGGTTTGATTTCATCAGGGGAGCTGGAGTTTTCCAAGATAAGAAACCCCGCGAGTTGGGTTCATTTATCGCGGCTCAAGAGGGATCAAAAAAAATAAATCTTACTACCTATCCAATAGAGTTTACTTCCCGTGATTGTTATCACTATTTCATTGAACTATATGGGGGAAAAGTGGTAAGTGGAACGAGTCCTGAGGTAACGGAAACGATGTACGTGCTGTGCGATAAGGAACCCTGTAGAATTCTTAATTCCGATTCTTGGAACATACAAATGTTCGGGAAAGCAAAAATTGATACAATGTGGAATGTAGATGGGATAAGAATCTATAAGCTGTTACATAAATAATATATGCATACTATATCGCTTATTATTCCCTGTTATAACGAGGAACTCAATATTCAAAAAGGGGTTTTGGATAAGATTGGAAACTATGTTCATCATGTCCCTTCCATAAAAGAAGTCATTATTTCCGATGATGGCTCCACTGATAATACCAAGGAGATAATAACAAAGGAATACCTTCCGCAATATCCCCTTTTCAGATTATTGGAAAATACCCATAGGGGAAAAGCACAGACGCTCATTTCTGCTATACAATCTGCGGAAAGTGAATATGTTCTATTCATGGACATAGATCTCGCAACACCAATAGAAGAAGTGGAAAAAATGATTACAGAAATTGAAAAGAATACAGACATCATCATCGGCTCGCGAAAATCTACCAGAGCCGGCGCCCCACTTGCCCGCAAGGTATTGGCGGTTGGATTTATTTTCATCCGCAACTTTATGATTGGACTAAAGAATATCAAAGACACTCAATGTGGCTTTAAGGCATTCAAGACCGTGGCAGCTCTCAGAATAATCAAGTCATTGGTCGTATTCAAAAAGGCCCATGCTGTAGAAGGATCTTCTGTATCGGCTGGTTTTGATTTGGAATTTTTATTTCTCGCATCGAAGTTCGGTTATTCCATAAAGGAAATCCCGGTGGTGTGGAAACACGTAGAAACAAAAAATGTCAATTTTATCGCTGATTCGCTTGAAACATTACAGGATATTTTAAGGATGAAATACTATGACATCATCGGGGCGTACAAAGTTTAACGTATTGTTTTCAGTTATTGTCCTTGGACTTCTGGGAAGTTTCATTATTTTTTTTCGCTTCAACTCAATACCGAAAACCCTTACATTTGATGAGATAGAGTTTGCAAAACTAGCGCTCTCATTAGATAAGGGAGGATATGTTCCCTACAGTCCATTGGCCACAGGACACGCAACACTTTATTTTTATGTTTTGCTTTTCTCGATGAAAATGTTTGGCATTTCTTCTTTTGCATTACGGCTCCCCTCAGCAGTATTCGGTGTACTATCTATTCTTATTTTTTATTTTGTTCTGCTAAAATCAGTTGGAAAAATGGTTTGGTGGTTGCCATTTGTGGGAACCTTTCTTTTTGCAACGACACGGTGGTATTTCAATTTTGCTCGTTTTGGATTTGAAGGAACCTTTGTGCTTTTATTGGAGCTTATTTCCTTACTTTTTTTCCTGCATTATCTTGACCATAGGGAGAAAAAATGGCTTATTCCGTCTGGGCTATTTGCTGGACTTGCTTATAATTCATACCAACCAGGGAGATTGTTTTTCGTTCTCATACTTATAACGCTCTTTCTTTTTATTCTTGAACGGAGCAAGAACCGCCTTGATTTTTCTTTTTTTACCAAACAATCCGCTCAAACATTTTTGGTATTCCTCATTCCTTTTATCGTTATTATCACACCCTTATCCGTATATCTATCCCAACATAGAGATGTAAGGATATATCAGCAGTTATACCCAGTGAATAATGAAATGAGTGTTGGAGAGAAGTTTCAATTTTTTTCAAGAAATGTAATTTCCACAACTCTCATGTTTTCGGTAAGGGGGGATGTAAACGGGAGACATAATTATCCTAACAAGGCAGCTTTGAATCCCCTTATTTCGGCGCTTTTCATTATGGGCATACTCCTATCCCTTTATAATTTAAAAAACAGAATGAATCAATTATATATCCTTTATTTTTCGATCGCAGTTTTTCCCACTCTCTTTACGTATCCGTGGGAAAATCCCAATATGCTCAGGACATTCACCTGTTTGCCCGCGATTATGTATTTTTCAGTCTACGCCATTGGATGGACATATCATCTTCTTGAAACAAAATATCACTTTCGGTATCGTACACTCATTGTAGGAATATTCTTGATAGTTTGCATTTCAGCAATGTATGATGTGAGAACATATTTTGTATTTCAAGCGGACGTTTTTCGGGAAGCATTTGAGGCAAAGATGCCGTTAATTTATTATATTGAACACTAGAATTCGATGAAAAAAATAAAAGCTAAAGCCAACATACAACGAAATCCAACCCGTCATTCCCGCGTACGCGGGAATCCAGAGGAACATCACACAATTGAAAATTTTCGACTGGATCCCCGCCTTCGCGGGGATGACACAATATTGAAGCAAAAAAGAAACCTCAACATTGAATTATTATTTGGACTTTTCCTTACCTTTTTAGGTTTTTTATATTTCTTTTATATTATTCTCATACATTCTCAATTCCTCTTTAAGAAATACAATCCGATACAAGCGGAAATAACCTACAGTCAGTCTCAGTGGCAGCAATCCCAGAATATCTCCCCTGACAAAGTACTAGATGAGTGGGCAATAAAAAATGGATATACGGGGTGGAAAAACTATATGGATGAGACTGGCAATAAGCTAAAAGCCGAAAGCCAAAAGCTAAAAATAATAAAATCTATTCAAAGTAAGGGAGTGTCGGATAGCTTCCTATATAGCTATGTAGGATATAAATATGCACATGGTGCAAATCCCAGTTTATTAAATCCAGAACATCCACCCCTTGCAAAATATCTTATTGGATGTTCGATTCGGTTCTTTGGGAATGAGCATATGATGGGGATTGGTGTTGCCTTTTTGTCTCTTCTGTTAATTGGGATTATTTCCTATCAGCTGTCGAGATCGATAATGACTGCGAGTATTTCATTGTTTGCCGCTTCTCTATTTCCTCTCTTTACCGACCAGATAATTCATGGACCGCAACTTGAGTTGTATCAACTATTTTTCTTTCTTCTTGTTCTTCACTTTCTTCTCATGTGGATAAAAAAGAAAAAAATGATATTTTGCACTTGCGCCGGAGTATTTTTCGGCATGTTGTTATCGACAAAAACAGTAGTGCCCTTCTTTCTTCTCTTTGGCGCTTGGCTTACTTTTTCGTTTTGGGAACAATGGAAAACACTTATAGTCATAATTGGCATAGGGATTCTTATTTTTATTGCCACTTATTATCAATTCTTCTTACTGGGAGGAGCGTTACGTACATTTTTAGGCCTACAAAAATATATAGTCACCTATTATGGCAATGCCCACATTCCCCTTCTAGAGTTTGCAGGAAATTATCTTCGCCTTATCTATACTGGGTCCTGGAAGTTTTGGGATAGCAGCAGGACTATTTCTCATTATTCGGAATGGAACCTACTCTGGCCCTTGATTTTTTCTTGGGGGATGTGGCAACTAAGGAGCCGATGGAATAAAAACAATGGGTATAGAATGCTTATTATCTTTATTATTTTATACAACCTCTTTGTGTTCATAACTCCTATTTTTCCTCGATATCTATTATTACTTTTCGTTCCCTTGGTTATTCTCCTATGAAAAAACATATTGTATTTTTTATCGTCCTGTTTATTTTCTTGGGAGTAAATTTTTTCAAAGTAATCTCAGATGTACAACCATTTTATGATTGGGACGAAAGTATTTATGTGCAATTGGGAAAGGAAATGATTCAGAATCGGTCACTTACTCCTACATGGCAGGGGAAGATTTGGCTTGATAAGCCCCCTCTTGTGCCATTTATGTATGGGCTCATGACGTTACTCCCTGTCCCGAATGAAATATCGATGAGAGTCCTAACGGTATTTTTGAGTGCAGCCGCACTCTCGCTTATATACCTGTTTGCAGTAAAATATTCCAAATCAGTAGGTGTTGGTTTGGTGACGGTTATCATAACCGCATACCTTCCCTCCTATATGCAACGAAGCCAGGTTGTAAATGTCGATGTTTTTTTGATAATAGGATGGTTTGGATATACGCTGTTCTATAAGCGTCGATGGCTTGGGACACTATTTTTGCTGATAGGGGTATTGAGCAAATCCCTCCTTGGATTATATCCAGTAGGGATGATTTTCTTCTATGAGTATGCAAATTTCCTTCTCCATAAGAAAAAAATAAGAAATGAATTTTACAAGTACCTCAAAACCACCGCTATGCAACTTGGTATAGCCTCTCTCTGGTTTATATGGGCCTATATCACCTATGGGCAGGAGTTTATTCAATACCATTTTTTGGATAATCAATTCAAACGGGTCACGGCATCTATCGAGCAACATTTTGGCCAGCGAACATTTTATGTAGACTTACTACTTGAGCAAATAAAATTTGCAGTGTTCCCTGTGATTGTTTCTATTGCGGTATTGATTTTTATCCTTCTCAAAAATAAAAGTAAAGAAGCATATTTTTCTCTCCTTTTTTTGCCCTGGTTTCTTTTTTTAAATGTAACCAAGACGAAAATATCATGGTACTTATATCCTGTACTTCCTCAGTTTGTCTATTTGGCAGTGTACGGTATTAGCTTTGTAAAGAAAACATGGATACAGATTGGTCTTTCATTTGTTTTCTTATATGTTTTCATCCGCTTCTTTTTATATTTTAATATTACTACTCCTCTTACTACCAGTTATTCTCGTTGGGAAAGTCACAACAAGATCGCATTAGATGCAAAAAAAGCGAAGTGCAATAATCTTTCCATATTGGTAAGTGAAAATACTCGCACTTCATTTTTTACATTAAAGTCATTAGATTTACTCATTCATACAACTACCTGGTGGGGCGACCATCCTTCAGTGGCATATTATAGTGAGGTAAGAACGACACCTCGTTATAGTGTTGAGGAATTCCAAAATGATATTAATTCAGCAAATTTCCACGACTGCTTTATCGCCGAAAAAGCAGATTGGAAGGATGAGTTTGGATTGTGGGTACTGTCCAAAAATGAAAAGTTTGTTCTGGGGGTAAAGGAGTAATGTATATTGACAGAGTTAATGAGCAGATTTATACTTGAAGAAGGAGTTACTATAAGATATATCTATGGCAACAGTAGAAACAACTGAATCTGTCACCGGAATAACGACAGAACTTGTCGATTGTCTTCTTGATCTTCTTCTGCTTCCCTTCTTATGGATTGCAGGGCAATAAAAGAAATCCCTAATAACTTCTTGCCGCAAGATTAAATGGGAGAAAATATTTTTCCCATTCCACATCTGATGAGTGATATATGTTCTCTCCGAGGTAATCATCAACAAGTAATTCTCTTACGTAAAGTATTTCTTTGAGACTTCTTTTATTTTTTGAGTCTGCAACGGAGAAGTCAACAAGTTCAAGAGCGCGATAGAAAGCGTTCAAACTCATCTGTTTGTTTCCTTTTTTTCTCCAACTATTCATTCTTCCCACCTCTGCTCCAATATTTGCCATTTGTTCAAAAATTGAAAATGAATTCCATCGGTCTTTTAGTTCAGTATGAAATATATTCATTTTATGACGAGTATTTTTACGATTGAACGAATTTTTTGTTGCAACTCTTTGTTTTCTATGCTTCGAGAAAAATTATTTAAGCGGGGACGAACATTAATCATAGAATCAAACTCGATAAAGTCATCACCCTCAACTTCTGGATAGAGATTTATACCCCATAAATCATCTTGTTTAGATCCTAGATTGAGAAGATTTTGTTCCTCATCCGCATGCATAGCCGCATCAACAACCATTATGTTTTTTCTAATATCAACAACCGCCTTTACAAGCCCCCCAAACATACG
>Ga0210019_1003735_pt1 | contig 13746 bp, 14 predicted proteins | sample CryGeyCG2114_020_2_FD_183969 | JGI IMG/M metagenome (GOLD analysis project Ga0210019, IMG submission 183969) | Groundwater microbial communities from aquifer - Crystal Geyser CG11_big_fil_rev_8/21/14_0.20 (SPAdes) (version 2) | ecosystem: Environmental > Aquatic > Deep subsurface > Groundwater ...
TCAGGTGGGCGAGCGTCATGATGTTGAGTTGGAGGAGCTGTTGCTGTGCGGCCCAATCGCCTCTGGCGAATTCCCCGTACAGGCCGATGCCGGCGTTATTCACCAGGACGTCGACCGCGAGCCCGTGGCGCGCCAGCGCCTGGGCCACCTGCTCAGCGGCTGATGGGCTGGACAGGTCTTGCGGGATGACCGCCACCTTCGTGCCGTGCTGCCTGGTCACGAGCTCGGCCAGCGCGCCGAGCTTTTGCTCATCCCGCGCGACGACCACCAGGTGATAGCCGCGCGCGGCGAAGATCCGGGCGAGCTCGTAGCCGATGCCGGTGGAGGCTCCTGTGATGAGGGCTGTCTGCGCCATGGGGTCGTCGAGAGGCTTATCGTCCGGTGCCCGGCGGAGGAGGCGGCGGTGTTTGCGGCAACTGGCGAAACTCGCTCGGTGTCAGCTGGACGAACTTCTCGGGCGGTTCGTTGAACTGGCGGGTGCCGGGGTTGAGCAGCTCCTTGATGTCCAGCCACATCCCGTCGCGCGAGTAGGCGGCGATGTCGTGCCGCTGGGTGTCCATGCGGATCGCGTCCTCCGGGCATGCCTCGACGCAATAGCCGCAATAGACGCACTTGCCCAAGTCGATGTCGAAGCTCTTGGGGACTTTTTCGACGTTCGGGTCCGGGTGCTCCCCCGCCACGATGTAGATGCACCGGGCGGGACACACCGTCTCGCACATCATGCAGGCCACGCAGCGGGGCGTGCCGTCCTCGCGCTTGGTGAGCCGGTGGCGTGTGCGCAGCCGCGGCGAGGTGATGCGCCGCTGATCCGGGTATTGGATCGTCACCGACGCGGGCTGGTCGCGGAACAGGCCCAGCCGGTGCGCGATATGTAAAAAGAGGTTGCGCCAGAAGTGCATCGACGTGATCCACAGCCCCTGCGCGATCGCCGGCAGGTAGATGCGCTCCCACCACGTGAGCGTGCGGCGCTTGTGGGCGTCCCGGATGCGATGCAGGAGCTGCTCGCCGAGCGTGCTCATGGATGGGCTGACCCCACGACGATGACGACGCTCGTCACCGCAATGTTGAGCAGTGAAAGCGGAAACAGGATCTTCCATCCCAGGTGCATCAGCTGGTCGTAGCGGAAGCGCGGCAGCGTCCAGCGGATGAGCATGAAGAACCAGATGAACGCGACGACTTTGACGGTGAACGAGAGGAGCCCCAGCCCGACGTACGCCAGGTGCGGCACCGGCACGACCGCGCCCCAGGGAAACACAAAACCGCCCGGCTGCAGATACGGCACCTGCCAGCCGCCGAAGAACAGCGCGGTGGTCAGCGCGGCCACCAGGACGACTTCCACGAAGTCGGTCAGGAAGAACAGCCCGAATTTCATGCCGCTGTACTCGGTGAAGTAGCCGATGATTTCCGGCTCGCCTTCCGGCAGATCGAAGGGCACGCGCTTGGTTTCGGCGAGTGCTGCCGTCATGAAGACGATGCACCCGACCGGCTGCAACAAGACGCCCCACCTGGGCAGCCAGCCCCAGAGGAGCTCGCCTTGCCGCTCGACGAGCAGCCCCATATCCAGCGTGCCGTAGCACACCACCAGCCCGATCAGCGACACGCCCAGCGCGATCTCATACGCCAGCATCTGCGAGGCGGCGCGCAGGCCTCCCAACGTCGAGAGATTGTTGCCTGACGTCAGGCCGGCGAGGATCACGCCGTACACGCCGATCGAGGCGAGCGCGAGGATGAACAGCAGCCCCGCGTTGATGTCCGCCACCTGCAGCGGAATCTGCCGGCCGCCCAGGATGAGCGGCGGCCCGATCGGGATCGCGGCGAACGCCAGGAGCGCGAAGAACACCGAGAGAAACGGGGCGAGCGTGTGCAAGAAGCGGTTGCCCTTGGCCGGAATGATGTCTTCTTTCGTCAGCAGCTTGATGACATCCGCCAGCGCGTTGAGGATGCCGAGGCCTCCGAGCTTGCGCAGCACCCAGTTGACCGGCCCACCCCCCAGCCACCACGGCACGGTGAAATACGCGCGGTTAGCACCAATGCGGTCCTGCATGAGCGCGCTTTGCTTGCGCTCAAGCCAGGTTTGCATACCCGCCAGGTTCAACACCCCGCCGAGCACCGCGCCGCTTACCGCCAGTTTGATCAACAGCTCTTCCCACATCTCACGCTTTCAGCAACACCCCTTGGTCGCCGATCAGTTGATACGACAGCCCGTTGAACGCCGGCTCGCGCGCGGCCAAGTCGGCGAAGATGGCCGGGGCGTCAGGATACGAGAGCGCCACACCAAGCCGCGCGGCCATGTCCTGCATGATTTCCCAATCTCCGCGCGACTGGGCCCAAGGGCCCAGCGCGGCATGGATGCGCTGCACCCGGCCGTCCACGTTCGTGAGCGTACCGTCTTTTTCGGCGCACACGGCGCTGGGCAGCACCACATGGGCGAGCTGCGCGGTCAAGTGATCGTTAGTCCCCTGAAACACCAGCAGCTCCAGCCCCTTGGCCGCCTCGCGGATCTTGGCCTCACCGAAAATGGTGGACAGATCCTGCGTAAAGACCCACAGAACCTTCAATTGTCCCTTGGCGGCCTTCTCGAGCAGCCCCTCAGCGCTTTCTGCAATACCGAGCGCTTGCGCGCCCTTGGCGTTGGGCGACTTGTCGGCCTGCAGCAAGAAGTTATCGCTGGCACCGTTCTTCGGCCGCTGGAACACAACCTGGCGGACGCCAAGCTCCGCAAACAACCGTTTGGCCACAAACAGGTCTTCGTTGGTTAAGTGGCTGGAGAGCACCACTCCGACCTGGTCTAACTGCTTCGCATCCCGCAGCCGTTTCAGCGTCGCTCCAATCAGATCCACACCCTCGTCCCAGGTCGCAGTCTTCGGCGCGCCTTGATGTCGAAGCTGCACCTGTGTCAGGCGGTTCTCATCGATGAACTTGTACCCGTAGCGGCCCTCGTCGCACATCCACCACTTGTTGACGTCGGGGTTGTAACGGGGCTTGAGGCGCATGACACGCTCGCCATTGGCAATATGCGGCCGCCACTGCCGCTCGCGGTTGTAGTGGATCTGGATGTTGCAGCCGCGGGAGCAGCCGGTGCACACCGAGTTCGTGGCTCCCAAGTACCAGACGCGGCACTTGAAGCGGAAGTCCCGGTCGGTCAGCGCGCCCACCGGGCAGATGTCGACGACGTTGCCGGAGTAGTTGTTGTTCAGCTCCTTGCCGGGCTGCACGCCGACCTCGGCATGGTCGCCCCGGTTGAAGATGCCCAGCTCGCCGGTCTTGCTGATCTCATCGGTGAAGCGCACGCAGCGCGAGCAGAGGATGCACCGCTCCGCATCCAGCATCACCGTTGGGCCGATGGGCACCGCCTTGGGCTTTTTCTGCTTGGTCTCATTGAACTTGGGATCGTACAAGCCGTGCTGCATGTAGTAATCCTGCAGCCAGCACTCGCCGGCCTGGTCGCACACCGGGCAGTCCAGCGGGTGGTTGATCAGCAGGAATTCCAGCACATCGCGGCGCCCGCTGAGCGTCTTATCGCTGGTCGTATTGACGACCATGCCGTTGGCCGCAGGCGTGTAGCAGGCGATCTGCAGCTTCGGCGTGCCGACAATTTCGACGAGGCAGATGCGGCAGTTGCCCGCGATCGACAGCCCCGGGTGGTAGCAGTAAAACGGCACCGGGCTGTTGGCTTTCTCGCACGCCTGCAGCACCGTGGTGCCGTCCGGCACGGTCACCGTCTTGCCGTCGATCGTCAGCGTAATTTGTTTGGGTGTCTCAGCCATGCGTCCTATCGGAGCCACAGAAGCCACACGGAAAGTCCGATGCCAAGGCTGAACAAGAAGATGCCGAACCTGCGGTGGCTCTTCCGGAACTTCACCTCATCCTCAACGACGAATCGGACCCCGAACCCTTTCCATGACCAGTGGAGCAGCCGTAGGTAGCGCTCCGGCTTGAAGATAAGGAAGTATCCCAGCACACAGTAGCTGCCCCCGACCAGCACGGTCATGAGCAACACAACGGGATTCATCGTCACCTCCCTCATCGTTACCTCGAGCTCCAGACGTTCACCGCCAGCGGCTCGCGAGCGGGCGCAGGCGTTAGATGGCAGCGCTTCTCGCGCACGTGGAGCTCAAACTCCTCGCGGAATTTCGAGATGTAGCTTTGCACCGGCCAGGCGGCCGCATCCGCGAACACGCAAATGGTTCTTCCTTCCATATTACTGGCGACCCCCATCAGGATGTCCAGGTCCTGCGGCCGGCCCTGCCCCTTCACGATCCGATCAATGATCTTGAAGATCCATCCGGTGCCCTCGCGGCACGGCGAGCACTGGCCGCAGGACTCATGCGCGAAGAACTTGGCCGCGTACCAGAGCGCTTGCAGCATGCACGTGGAGTCATCCATCACGATGATACCGGCGGAGCCGGCCATCGTGCCGGCGGCCAGCAGCGAATCGAAGTCCATCCGCACGCCGACCTCATCCGCGCGCAGGATCTTGGCGGAAATCCCTCCGGGGATCACCGCCTTGAGCGTGCGGCCCTCGGGCACCCCGCCGGCCGCCTCGATCAGCTCGCGCAGCGTGACGCCCTGCGAGGCTTCATACAACCCGGGCTTCTTGATATGGCCGCTGATGGAATACAGCCGCATGCCGCCGGTCTTGCCGTAGCCCAGCTTGGCGAACCACTCACCGCCTTTGTTCAGGATCGTCGGCACGCACGCCAGTGTCTCGACGTTGTTGATCACCGTCGGGCTGCCGAAGAGGCCGGCGATCGCCGGAAACGGCGGCTTGAGCCGTGGAAATCCCTTGCCGCCCTCAAGCGAGGAGAGCAGCGCGGTTTCCTCGCCGCAAATGTAGGCGCCGGCGCCCCGATGCAGGACGATCTCAAGGCTCGCGTCGGTGTTGAAGATGTGCTGGCCCAAAAACCCGTATTTGTACGCTTCATCGATCGCCTGCTGGAGGATGCGCGCCGGTTCGGCGTACTCGCCGCGCACGTAGACGTACGCTTTGCGGCAGCCGGTCGCGCGCGCGGCGATGATCATGCCCTCGATCAGGCGGTGCGGATCTCGCGCGATGATGTACCGGTCCTTGATCGTGCCGGGCTCCCCTTCATCCGCGTTGACCACGAGGAACTTCGGTTTCGCCGACTCCTTCGGGATGAAGCTCCATTTCTTCCCCGTTGGAAACCCGGCCCCGCCCAGTCCGCGCAGATTCGCCTTGGTGACTTCGGCGATGACCTGGTCCGGCGTCAGCTCAGCCACCGCCTTGCGCGCGGCCTGGTAGCCCTCATCGCGAACGTACGTCTCGATCAGCGTCGAATCTTTGAAATTGAACCGCTTGGAGAGCACCGGCTCGACCAGCCCCACGGTGCCTTGGAACACCACCGGCAGCTCCGGAAGCGCCTCAGGCGTCTTCAGCAGCGCATCGATCACCTGGGCGCTGACCGGCCCCACATACTGATCGTTCACCTGCATCACCGGGCCGGCTTCGCACGCGCACAAACACTCAACCGCCGACAAGGTGAATTTGCCGTCAGGGGTCGTCTGCCCCGGTGTGATGCCCAGCCGCTCCGACAGCGACGCAAGGCATCCTTCCGCCCCGCGCAGCGCGCAGGCGATGTTCTGGCACACTTGGATGTGGTACGTGCCGACCGGCTGTTGGTGGAACAGCGTGTAGAACGTCACGACTTCATGGATGTGGACCGCGGCCACACCGACCAGGCCGGCAACCCATTCCTCCGCAGCGGTGTTGATGAAACCGAAGCGTTCCTGCACCAGGCGAAGCAGCGGCAGCGTGGCGGCGCGCGGAAACTCGTATTTCGCGAGAATCTGCTGGGCCGACGCATCCAGCGTCTTCAGCTGCGCTGGACTGATCTCTTGCCGCTTGACGTCCGTCGCTGGTGGTTGCATCAGTGGTCCAGCTCCCCGCCGATCATGTTCACCGAGCCGAAGGTGGGCACGATGTCCGCCACCGTATCGCCGGCCAGCAGTTCCGGGAGCGCCGACATGATGGGAAAGCACGGCGGGTGCACGCGCACGCGATACGGGCGGTCCGAGCCGTCGCTCATGACGTAGAAGCCCACTTCGCCGTTTGCGCCTTCCACCGCGCTGTAGTGCTCGCCGGGCGTCGGGCGGATGCCATGACCGAGCATGATGAGTTTGAAGTGGTTCATCAGCCCTTCGATGTTGCCGTAGGTGTCTTCCTTGGCGGGCAGCACCGCGCGCCGCTCATCCGCATTGACCACGTCGTGCGGGCCGCGCGTCGATCCTTCGAGCGTGGGGTCGAGTGTGACGCGCGCCTGCTTGAATCCGGCCACGCGGCCCATCTTCGCCTCATCGACCATCACATCCGCGGGCAGCACGTTCCCCTGGTAGTCCACGTTCAGCGGCCCGGAGGGGATCGTGGCGAGCGCCTGTTCGACAATGCGCATGCTCTGCTCCATCTCCTCCATGCGCACCAGGTACCGGTCGTAGTTGTCGCCGTGCTCGCCCGTCGGGATGTCGAAACGGAAGCGGTCGTAGACAAAGTAGGGATTGGCCTTGCGTACGTCGAGCGCCAGCCCGCTGCCCCGCAGGAACGGCCCGGTGATCCCATAGCTGACCGCCCGCTCCTTGGAGATCACGCCGGTGCCTTGCATCCGGTCCATAAAGATGCGGTTGCGGGTGAGCAGCGCGTCACACTCCAAGAGCACTTTCCGCACGTCTTCCAGCGCGCGCTTCGTGCGCTGCGCGAAGCCGTCAGGCAAATCGGCTTTCACGCCGCCGACGCGGCCGTAGGAGATCGTCAGGCGCGCGCCGGTGACCGCCTCGACCAGCTCCCAGAGCCATTCACGCGCCTTGATCATGTAGAGAAAGACGGTGAACGCGCCCAGCTCCATCGCGGAAGCGCCCACGCACGTCAGGTGGTCGGTGATGCGCGAGATCTCGCTCATAATGACGCGGATGTATTGGCAGCGCTCGGTCGCTTGGATGCCGAGCAGCCGCTCCACCGCCAGGCAGTACCCGAAGTTGTTGATCAGCGGCGAGACATAGTTGAGCCGGTCCGTGTAGGGCATGACGTTGTTGTATGGGCCTGACTCGGAGTGCTTTTCGAACGCCCGGTGGAGGTAGCCGATCTCCACCTCGGAGTTCACGACCCGCTCGCCGTCCAGCTCGACGATGAGCTGGATGATGCCGTGCATCGCCGGGTGCGACGGCCCGATATTGAGGAACATGTGCCGCGTCTCGGTGACGCGCGCGGACGCTTCAAGGGCTGTTGGCGGCATTGGCGGGGGTCTTCAGGATCGGTTGACGCTTGTTGATGGGGTAATCCTTGCGCAGCGGATGGCCCTGAAACTCCTCGTACAGAAGGATGCGCCGCAGGTTCGGATGGCCGGTGAAGCGGATGCCGAACATGTCCCAGATCTCGCGCTCGTACCAGTTGGCTGAGGCCCAGATGCCGGTGAGCGAATCGACGACCGGGTCGGCCGACGTCAGCGGGATGCGAAGGCGCAGCCGGTGCGCATGGCGGCTGGAAAAGAGGTGGTACACCACGTCGAAGCGGTAGTCGTCATTGGACACGCCGCGCTGCCACGTCTCTGCGGTGGGCTTGGGCGTCATGTAATACGGCAAGGGCGAGGGGGTTTTCAGCGTCGGCGCGCTGCTGAGCGTGCGGCCGAACTTCAGGTAGTCGACCGCGCTGATGTCCATGAGAAAGTCGAAGCTCATGGCCGCATCGCTTTTGAGCCAGCGGGCGATGGGCAGCAAGCCCTCGCGATGGATCACCGCCGTCTCCTGCTCCCGGTAGCGCTGCGTGGCGATGAGCTGCGAGGCAAACTTGGCTTGGACGGTGTGGGCAAGTGCGGGCATACGATGCGCGCTCAGGAAGGTTACAGATGCGCGTCCGGGCGGTGCGGCACCTGCAGCTCGGGAGGACGCACCGACAGCCCGGCAGCGAGCGTGGTACCGGCCCCTTGGGCGATTTTGTCCTGCAGCTTCATGAGTCCATCAAGGACGTTTTCCGGTCGCGGCGGGCAGCCGGGGATGTACACATCCACCGGCATGATCGTATCGATGCCCAATACCGTCGTGTAATCGTCGTAGAACCCCCCGGTGCACGTGCACACGCCGAACGCGACCACCCATTTCGGCTCGGCCATCTGGTCATAGACGCGCCGCAGGACCGGCGCCATCTTCTGGCTGATCGTGCCGACGACGAACAAGACATCCGCCTGGCGCGGCGAAAAGCGCGGGAACCCCGCCCCGAAGCGGTCCATGTCGTAATGGGACGTCGCCGTGGCCATGTACTCCATGCCGCAGCAGGCGGTCACGAAGGGATATTGGAAGATGGAGAACTTGCGCGCCCATCCCAGCGCCGCATCCACGCGCGTGGTGACCCAGTTGAGCTGTGAGAGGTCCGGGGCGGAGGCCATTACTTGAATTCCAGCGCGCCCTGCTTCCAGGCGTAGACGAACCCCGCGACCACGATCAGGAGAAACAGCCCCATTTCCACCAGGCCGAACCAGCCCAACTGCCGCACGAGCACCGCCCACGGGAACAGGAACACGAGCTCGACGTCGAACACCACGAAGAGCATCGCGGCGACGTAGAAGTGGATGGGCAGCCGCCCGGCGGGCAGCGCGATCGGGTCCTTGCCGCATTCAAAGGGCTCGGCTTTAACCGCATTGGGGCGCTTGGGGCCCAGCACGGCGTTGGCGAACAGCATGATCAGCGCCACGCCGGCGGCTAAAGCGCCAAGGAGCAAAATGGCTGCGTATTCGATCATTGTGGGGGCGGAAAACCGGACGGCAAGTTTGTGATTTTTTTCACAGACAGCCTAAGTATAGTAACATTCTTTCGCCCGGCTGTCTAGGGAGGGCTGGTCGGGAGGCGGCTTATTTGTTGTAGTCGAGGCCCCGCTCGAGGAACTGCTCGTCCATCCGTTTGGGGGAGAAGTAGCTGCGGACGAACGTCTTGAGCGGTTCGATGTCGAACTGGCGGCAGCTGTAGACGTCGATCGAGATGAAGTCTTTCGGGGTCAGGGTGTGGAGCTGGATGCCGCTTTCGACGAGGGGAATCCAGCCGCTCAGGCCGGCCTTGTCCGGAAACCGCTTGCCGTCGGTGCGGAAGATGTACGGCGGCGACTGCGGCTCGACTTTCAGCACCCGCACGATCTCCTCAAGGAAGTTGTAGCACAGCGTCAGGTCGTCACAGGCGCCCTTTTTGCAGTCGTACAGGTCGAGCAACAGCTGGTAGCCGAACGGTGCTGCGGCTTGGCGTTTGGACTTTGCAGCCTCGACGCTGGGTGCGTCACATACCTGGGTCATACACGAGCCTCCTGTGTCGGCACAAAAACAGACACCCCGACGGCGATCCGTCGGGGTGGGACGTCGGCCACGTTCGTCTGATGTGAACTGCTATCGTCCATGCCTCTCTTAGCGTCACTGGGGAAGGTCAAGATCGGTTCAATACTACACCTTGCGGCCTTGGTGTCAATATCAAATCCTCGTCATTTCCATCGCGCCAGTTCTCGGCGCAGCAGCTCCAGCGGCAAGCCGATGACGTTGGTGCGCGAGCCTTCGATGCGCTCGATGAGCTCCCCGCGATCGGCCTGCAGCGCGTACCCGCCGGCCTTGTCCAGCGGCGAGCTGCGCGAAAAGAGCCGGCGGATGGAGACATCGCTCAGCGGTTTGAACGTCACCCGCGAGCGCGCGTACGAGGCGCGAAAACGTCCTGTCGCAGGATCCAGGAGGCACAGCCCGGTGTAGACCCAATGGCTGCGGCCGCTGAGCGCGCGCAGCAAGCGGCGGGCGTGCGCCATCGTCCGGGGCTTGCCGATCACCCGGCCGCGGAAATAGAGAAACGTATCGGCGCCGATGACCAGGCCTTGCGCCCTAGCCGGCACGCGCGCCTTGCGAGCCTTGCCGATCGCGTTGCGCATCGCGTTGCGGGCGGGCGTGGCGCGGCGGCGGATCGTTTCGCGGTGGGACGAAGGCACGATGCGAAAGGAGCGGCGCAACCGCTTCAGGAGTATGCGGCGGCGCGGAGACCGCGAGGCCAGGTACAACATCAAAACGCGACAATCAGGTCGCGCATCTCTTCAAGCGACTGCGCCTGATGCATGCGCCCGCGAAAGGCTGCAGCCCCAGGGGCGTCTCGGAAGTACCAGCAGAGGATCCGCCGCAGCGGGCCGACCGGGTGCGCGTCATACCGGGCCTGCAGCTCCAGATGGCGCAGCGCCACCGCCTTGCGCTGGGCCAGCGTGGGCTTGGGCGGCGTCGGCGCGGCCCCAAGCGCCGCCTCAACCTCCTGATAGATCCAGGGATTGCCGAGCGCCCCCCGCCCGAGCATCACCCCGTCGCAGCCGGACACCGTGCGAAGGCGCAGCGCACTGGCCCCATCCATGACGTCGCCGTTGCCGATGACCGGAATCGACACCGAGCGCTTCACGCGGCCGATCGCTTCATAGTCGGCGCTGCCGGTGTAGCCTTGCTCGCGCGTGCGGCCGTGCACTGAGACGGCGGCCACGCCGCAGTCCTGCGCGATGCGGGCGATGCGTGCTGCCTCTTCCCCGCTGCCATCGCTGAACCCCAGCCGCATCTTGACCGTCACCGGGATGCGCTGCACCGCCCGGACCATCTTGGCGAAAATCTTCCCCGCGGTCTCCGGCTCGCGCAGCAGCTTCGATCCTCCGCCGTTGCTGACGATCTTCGGCACCGGGCAGCCGAGGTTGATATCCACGAGAGCAAACCCCATCGCCTCGATGCGGGCGGCGGCTTCTCCCATGACGTCCGGGTCGCAGCCGACGAGCTGCGCGCCCACCGGCCGGTCCTCCGGCAAGGTCTGCATCATCTCCAGCGTCGAGCGTACGCCGCGCACGAGCGCTTCCGAGGAAATCATCTCGAGAAACGCGAAGCGCATGCCGTGATCGCGCGCGATCAAGCGAAACGGCAAGTCTGTGCAGTTCGCCATGGGCGACTGCACCACCGTCGGTATCTCCAACCCTCTCAGTCGGATCATCGTCGACGACAATTATGCTATACTTAACGCTCTCATGGCAACTTCGCGTCAAAGCCTCAAGCGGTTCCTATCCTACGTGCGGCCCTACCGGCGGCTCTTGGCGTCGGCGATCGCCTGCGGAATCGTCCGCTACCTCATCCCGCTCGCCTTGCCGTGGACGGTCAAGATCCTGGTCGACGACTTCTTTACCGCCGGCTCCCGGCGGCCCCACGTCGAGCTGCACTGGCTCATGGCCGGGCTGTGCGGGCTCTATGCCATCTACGCCATCGCCAGCTACTGGCGCTCGTACCTGGCGGGCCGGGCCGGGCACCGCCTCATCTTCGACCTGCGCCAGGGGCTCTACCTGCACTTGCAGCGCATGAGCCTGAGCTTCTTCGACCGTCAGAAAATCGGCGCGGTCATCTCCCGCATGACGACCGACATCGCCTCGGCGCAGAACTTCGTGGGCGCGGCGTTCGTGAACACCATCATGGACCTCGCATGCGTCGCGGTCATCATCGGCGTGCTCTTCGCCGCCCACGTCGAGCTGGCTTTGGTGTCGCTTGCCGTGCTGCCCTTCTATGCGTGGGTGAGTTTCCACCTGCAAAAGCGCATCAAGGAAAAAAGCCGCGCCATCCACCACCAGCTGCAGGAGATCTCGGGCGACTTGCATGAGCAGTTCGCCGGGATCTCCACCATCCAGGCGTTCACCCAGGAGGAAGCCGAAGCTCGCGAGTTCCGGGTGCAGAGCGAAGAATATTTCGAGACCGTGATGGGCAACGTGCGGCTGCAGTCGATTGCGCTGGGCGTGACTGGCTTCCTCACCGCGCTGGGACCGATCCTCGTGTTGTGGGTGGGCGCGGCCGAAGTCTGGTCAGGGCAGATCACCGTCGGTACGCTCATGGCGTTCTATGGCTACCTGGGGATGCTGTACCAGCCGATCCAGCGCCTGACAGAGCTCAACCTCATTCTGGCGAACAGCCTCGCGGCCATGGACCGGATCTTCGAGGTGTTCGACACCTTCCCCGAAGTGCAGGAGCACCCTGGCGCGAAACCCTTGCCGCGCGTGCGCGGGGAGATCCGCTTCGAGGACGTCAGCTTCCGTTACGCTCAGCGGGAGATAGTCCTGGAGCGCTTGGAGCTGGTCCTCCCGGCGGGCACGACCACCGCGCTGGTTGGGCCCAGCGGTGCCGGCAAATCCACCCTGGTCAAACTGCTGCCGAGGTTCTACGACGTCACCGGTGGCCGCATCATGATCGACGGCTTCGACCTGCGCCAGGTGACGCTGAAGTCGCTGCGCGAGCAAATCGCGATCGTCTCTCAGGAGCCGATCCTCTTTAGCGGGACCATCGCGGAGAACCTGCGCTACGGCAGGCCGTCGGCGACCGATGACGAGATGCGCGCCTCCGCCCGGGCCGCGTTCGCCGATTCGTTCATCCAGCAGCTCCCGCAGGGTTATGAGACGGAAATCGGCGAGCGTGGCGTGCGGCTCTCCGGAGGGCAGAAACAGCGGCTGGCGATTGCGCGGGCCTTTTTGAAGGATGCGCCGATCCTCATCCTCGATGAGCCTACCTCGGCGCTGGATCCCGAATCGGAACAGCTGGTGAAACAGGCGCTCAACCGGCTGCTTGAGGGCCGCACAGCGCTGATCATCGCGCACCGGCTCTCCACGATCGAGCATGCCGATACCGTCGTAGTGCTCGACAGCGGGCGCATCATCGAGCACGGCCGCCACGCAGAACTGCTCAAGCGCCCGGGCGGGCTGTACCGCCGCTACGCCGGCCACCAACTCACCTCATCCCTGCTGTAAAAAATTGGGGACGTTTCTCATTTTTGAAAATGAGAAACGTCCCCGTTGTTTGTGGCGAGAGCGTATTAGCGCTTGCGGCCGAGGAACGCGGAAGAGTACAGCAAACCGGCCGCCGCTCCGCCGAGCAGCGGGCCGATCCAATATACGATGTGGTTGTCCCAGAAGCCTGCGGCCAGCGCCGGGCCGAACGCGCGCGCCGGGTTCATCGCCGCCCCGGTCAGCGGCCCGCCCATGAGGATGTCGAAGATCAACACCGTGCCGATGCCAAAACCTGCGATGGCGTTCCAACTGCCCTTCGGGTCCACCGCAGTGCCGAAAACCGTCAAGACAAGGAAGAACGTCAGCACCGCTTCCAGCAGGATGCCTTGGCCGAAGCTGAAGCCGGTGGCCAATCCCGCCGCGCCCAGGTGCACCGCTTGCCAGACAGGCTCAGGCACGATCACCCGCAAGAGCGCGCCTGCCGCAACCGCGCCCAGCAGCTGCGCGGCGATGTAGACGCCGACCTTGCCAGCCTCAATACGCTGTCCGACGAGCAACCCGATCGTGACCGCCGGGTTGAAATGCCCCCCGGAAATATGGCCCAGCGCCGAAATCATGACCGCCAGCACCATGCCGTGCGCGAAGGCGATGCCCAAGAGTCCCACCGCGCCTTGCGTCCATGCGTTGGTGCAGACCGCCCCCGCGCCGATAAAGCACAGCGCAAAGGTCCCCAGGAACTCTGCGACGAACGACCGTGCCGGCTCTTTCACCGCCTACCTCCCGTGGGTTCAACCGCCCAGTTTGACACGACCCCCTCACCGCCGCTATGATAACATCCTCTGATGTGGCTGCCCATCCTGATCGTCAGCGCGATTTGCCTACTCGTCAACATCCCCATGGGGATGATGCGCGAGCGCTATCCGAAGTTTTCCTGGCAGTGGATCCTCTGGATCCACGCCTCGATCCCGCTGATTATTGTCCTTCGCATCGCGCTGCACCTG
>Ga0210019_1003745_pt1 | contig 13728 bp, 24 predicted proteins | sample CryGeyCG2114_020_2_FD_183969 | JGI IMG/M metagenome (GOLD analysis project Ga0210019, IMG submission 183969) | Groundwater microbial communities from aquifer - Crystal Geyser CG11_big_fil_rev_8/21/14_0.20 (SPAdes) (version 2) | ecosystem: Environmental > Aquatic > Deep subsurface > Groundwater ...
GCTTGCGCGCAAACGCGCAAGCACAATTTATAAAAATCCGAAGTAGCTATTGGTATCAAAACGCTCAAATGTATCACCAATATAATTAAGCGCTTTTCCCTTATTTATAAATCATTTCTACAGAGCCGGTAACCAACACCCATTCTATTTTCACCTCCCTTCAACACCAACAAATATATTCCAAGAACATGTTGAGGGGAGAAACTTTTAGAAAGTTGTTGAAATAAATAAGTTTAAATATAACTCATAATATAATTATACTGGAGGGATAATATGAATGATTCTGCAATAGTGAGGAAATGGGGAAACTCTCTAGGTTTGACCCTGTCCAAGGAAACTGTGAAACGCGAGAAAATAAAGCCCCATGACAGAGTTATTGTCAGCGTGAAAAAAGTCACGCCAATCAAAGAACTATTTGGAACTCTCAAATCAAAAAGAAGTACGGAAAGCATAATGAAAGAAATCGACGAAGGCTGGAAATAAATGGCAAGATTTTTTGTTGACACTTACGCATTCATAGAATATATAAACGGTAACGAAAAATACGCGCCTTATTTCGAGGGTAACGAGCTGATAACCTCAAGGTTTAACCTCATGGAACTATACTACAGTACTCTTTTAGAAAACCCTCAACTGGCTGACACTTATTTTGAATCATTCTCCACAATGCAAATCGATTTCAACGATGAAACACTCAAAAAAGCCATGCGCTTCAGAAAGGAAAACAAAAAACTCAAACTCTCATACGCAGACTGTATAGGATACCAAATATCACTCGAAGAAAAAGCAAAATTCCTCACAGGCGACAAAGGATTCAAAAACATGGAAAACACGGAATACGTGAAATGAACCTTACAATTAATCTAATCCCTGCCCTCTCTCCAACACCAATAAATATAGTCCTTCTCCCTATTCACCTCCTTTACTGACGTTAAACAGCACATTTTTATAGCGTTTTGATGCATAATTAATGCATAAATGGAGGTTTTTTTTTGTATGAGGACTACTTTGCAGTTTGAAGGCGTTCCTGAAGTTATTCTGGACAAGGCGGTCGAATTGGGTCTGGCGAGGTCAAAAACGGACGCAATAAGAATGGGCATATTTGCATTGAATAAGGAATACAACTTAATCAAGGACATTGAACTTGAAATGGTTGGCAGGAAAATCGAAAAGGAAAAAAGAGAAATGAAGGCGAAAGGCCAAAAATATATTGGCCTTGACGAAGCAATGTCAAAATACAGGTGAAACACTTGGATTTGGAAAAATGGCAGGTCAAACTCAAGCCAGGATGGGATGTTAATTTCAAAAAGTTTGATAAAAGCACACAGGAAAAAATATTCAAAAAACTAAAGCAACTTGAACAACCAATACAATCAATAGGCCTGCACTCCTCAAAATACCAAGTCGAAGAAACTGGACAATACCGCATCGCATTTGAGAATAATCCCAAAACAAGACCAAGAGAAGTTCACTTTATAGGCAACCACAAACAATACGAAAAGTGGTACAAAGAACAATAACCAACCCCCCATTGCTCCAATACCCATTCTATTTCCCCCTCCCTTCAACACCAACTAGTATATTCCAAGAATATGTTAAAGGAAAATGATTTTAGAAAGTTTTTGTAATATAAATCGCATTGGCAATCAGGCTCAGAAACATATTTAAAGTAGTAATCCCAATAGATTACTATGAAAACTGTTACTGTGAAGTTGCACGAAAACGAGGCTTTGGAATTGGACAATTTTGTCAAAAAAAAGAATTACCTGTCCAAATCAGAGTTCATTAGAAACCTCATAATGGAAAAACTGGAAAGCACTCGGAAAGAAAAAATAGGGTGGATGGTAATGGCTGAAAAATCCATGGAAAAAATATGGGACAACAAAAAGGACGAGAAAGAATGGAGCAAATACCTCTAATGCAAAGGGATTTATTGCTCGTGCCTTTCCCGTTTTCCGACCAATCCGGAAACAAGGTTAGGCCGGTAATGGTGGTAAGCAACAGAGCATTCAACGAACATTCAGAAGACCTTCTTGTTGTAGGCATAACCTCAAACATCTCACGCGGAAAATACACCATAAGCCTCTCCAGCACTGATTTGGAAGAAGGCCAATTATATTCAAAGTGCTGCATAAAAGCCGAAAACATCTTGAAAATAGAAAAAAGCATGGTAGTGAAAAAAATAGGCAAGGCAAAAAAGGAAAAACTCGAATCAACAATAAAAACAATAAACAAAATAATTTCAGCACAATAAAACACGACCCAACACCCATTCTATTTCCATCTCCCTTCAACACCAACAAATATATTCACTAGTGCCCTTCAATGCACACAAAGAGAAACTTTGATGACGTTGGATTTATTTCCATTTTGTCGGAAAAGATAATAATATATATCAATTTGATAGGTATATGTATAGGTGATTTTCATTGGGAGAAACTTTGGTCAGAATGGAAGGGGCACAGGAATTAATAGTTGACAAATTAACCAAAAACGGCCTTTACAAGACCCGCAGTGAAGTAATAAGGGCGGGCGTGTTAGAGCTTGCTGAAAAACACAAGCTGTTCAAGAATGCTAAGGAACTTGAAGACGAACTTGCGGTAAAGAAAATGCAAAAAATATCTGAAGAAATCAGCAAAGGCAAACTGAAAACACAAAGCTGGCAAGAAGTGAAGAAAAAATACAATTTCAAGTGATTCGGTTGTATAAACTAAACTTCGCGCCAGGCTGGGATAAATACTTTTCAAAAATGGATAAAGGCGAGAAAGAAAAAATACTCGGCAAAATAGAAAAAATAATGACGCTTGAAAAAGCCCGCCACCTCAAATTTGGTTCACCCTACTATGTTGTTGAATCTGGCCAGCACAGAATATGCTACGAGCAAAAAGGAAACACACGAACCATAGCATTCGCAGGCAACCACAAACAATACGAAAAATGGTACAAAAAACAATAAACAACACCAATTCTATTTCCCCCTCCCTTCAACACCAACAAATATATTCTTTGATTGAGTAGGAGTGAGCCATTTTGTTAAGTGGTTGTGAATTAGTAATTCCTTAAAATTGATTCCAACCTTATTTTCACATGGGGATTTTTGAGTTTTTCAGGAAAATTATTGGTTTTAAGAAACGAGGAAAATCTGCTAATTATCTTATTGAACTCCGTTTAACTGGTGACACTAAAAGCTACCTGAAAGACCTCATTTTTAGGATTTCAAAAAAGTTCAGGGTTAAAGGTGTAACAAGAAAGCACGTTGTTCCTCATGTTACTCTTTTCGGGTCTTTTAAGTGCAGTGATGAGAAGGAATTGTTGTCAAGGTTTATGAGAGCGTGTAAAGCGAATGATTTGCCGACTTACGAGTTGAATGGTTTTGGGAATTTTGAGGATAGGGTTGTTCATGTGGACATTAATGCGTCTGATGAATTGAAACAGTTGAGAAAAGATTTGTCGGATTCGTTGATTGAGATTTCTGATTTTGTTCAACCACATGACCATGACAGTAAGGAACGTTACAGTTTTCATTCAACTTTGGCATTCAAGGATATTGATGGAAAATTCGATTCAATAATGAATTACTTGAAAAGAGTTGAGCCATACACACAAGAAAGAATATGCCCTAAGAATCACCTTGCTAAAGAAAGGAAAAATCCTTAGGGAATACGATGTCATGCAGAGAACTGCTTTGAGGAGAGAAGAAGCACTCAGCAAAAAAGGTTGGCAACAGACATTCAAAAAACTCAAAGAAGTTTTTGACAATAATGGGAAAAGACTTCTTCCTGAAATAACTTTTTCAGAAGACCCTTGGCTGATTAGTGACTTGCACTTTGACCATGAGAACATAATCAAATATTGTAAGCGACCATTCAAAGACAAGGAAGAAATGAATCAAACTTTACTGGAAAACTGGAACAGTACAATAAAGGAAACGGATACTGTTTTCTTCCTTGGCGACATGGCATTCGGAAAAGGAAGCCACTCATCAGATTATTGGTTAAAAAAACTGAATGGAAAAATTTACTTCATCAAAGGCAACCACGAAAAAGTCCACTATGAAACATCATACAATCAAGCAATTCTCAATTATAAAGGAAATAAATTCTTCCTTGTTCATGACCCTTCACTTGTTCCAAAACATTGGAACGGATGGGTCATCCACGGACACCACCACAACAACCATTTAGACAAATACCCTTTAGTAAACAAACAAAACAAGACCATCAACGTCAGTTGTGAACTAACAGAATACAAACCAATAAAGTTAAGTGAGATTATTTCAAAAATTAAGGAAAAGGAGTGAATGCGTGATTGATAAAGTCTCGAATTTTAGTAAAATTCAAAGCCAATATCGGCAAGTGAATCGGTTAAACAAAAATATAGTGAAAGAGTATGTGGATGGAATTCAGTTAACTTACAAAATAATTCAAGCATTAAACAAGGCACAACATAGGGAATTTCAAAAAACAAAAACTCCTGTAGCCCCTTTTGATTCTTTAATGGATTTTTACGAGGTTAAAATTGCAGAAAATTTTGTTGCTCATAAAGAACTATTGAAATCAGGAATAGTGATTTCTTCATACAGCCACCTAAGGACAATTTATGAAACCTTCTTGGTCATTTACCTCTGTAAAACTTACCCTCAACTCGGAAAACTTAAACTTGACTATGAACTCGTTAGCTATAAAACACTAGCCGAACAGAAACAAATCAAAGAAGAATACAAAAATAAGCGATGGCTAAAAACCGAATTTATTGAAAAGCAACTTTATAACCAAGATATGCAAGTGCAGGTTCGTAAATTTTACAAACAGCTATGCGAATACGCTCACCCGTCTATTAATGGACTTGCAACTTCATTTGAATTTAGACCAAAAATTTTCAAGGACAGTTTGACCTTAGGCATTTCATTACTTCATTCAAATTTTGTGATACTCTGTGAACTATATGGTGATAAAATACAAAAACGCCATAAAAAGAAAATGTTTGAACTAATCAAAAAGTATTATGCAGTTGTGCAAACAGGATTAATAAACTTCATTCCAGAAAAGGAAACAGATAAACTACTCTTTGGCGAGTACGACAATTTTATGAACTTTATAAAGCACTAATTATTGTTCTGAAATCCTTACTGTTCTTGTAATAGTAGCTATCTTTCAATACAAAAATAAATTGGGAAGTGGACAAGTCCAGAACTAATTGCTAATTACATCATTTTTTCTAATCCTTGCCTATCAATTACTTTTACTTTAAGTTTTTGTGCCATTGCTATCGAGTTTCTACTGAGTTTTGATTGAGTTACTATCCATGCTTCATCGCAGTCAAAGTATTGTTTTGCTGTGTGTGCTTCTTGTATAGCACTATTTGGCACTGTCCCATTATACCGTTTTGCTTGAATAACTATTTTTTTGCCAAATTTTTCTAAAATTAAGTCTGCTCCATAATCATTTGAGCCAGGAGTGTTTTGTACTTTATACCCTTGTCTTTTGAATAGTTCGCCTAACCATCTTTCAAATTCTAATCCTTCCATTTGGTCAATATCTTGGAATGAAGTTAAGTCATCGGCTTCAATGTTTTTTTCAAATTGTTCAAGTTCAATTTCTTTTAATTTAGCATTCACTTTTTCAGTTAATTCTGTTTCACTATAATCAATAAGGAATTTTCTAAGAGTGGTTCGTCTCAATAAATCAATATTAGCCGGATTTGATGAATTTTCTCCAATATCTTGAACATATTTTTCGATTACTTGCTCAAGAGTAGTAAATTTTTTAAAAACCGATAAATTTAAATCAACCAAATATTTTTTTGATGCTTTCTCAAGTAAATCCCTTAGTTCCTCATCAGTAATTGCTCGGTTTAGTTTCGTTTCAAGTAATTCTCTTAAACGATTAATGTGTTCAAATGAACTGTAAACATGATTATGGTGCATCTTGACAATATACTTCCCTAGCAAGGGTAATACAGGGGCGTAATTGTTCAAAGCATTACTGACTTCTTCGTCTTCCTGTTGGATTAGCTTTTCTATTTTTTCTTTATTTGAGCTCTGTTCCATAGTTTTGGCAGTTTCAATAATTTTGTTTTTTATTCCTTCAGGCACAATAGTTTTTTTCAGGTATTTATAGCCAATATAATGTAATACAAGGATACTCCCTATGAGTAGTGGAGCAGAAAAATATGACCACAACAAAAGTCCAGTAAACAGTTTCCCTATACTATCAATTATTGAAAGTGGTCCCAAAGATGAAAAAATACCAAAAAGTCCATTTCCTATTCCTATCAATAACATGAATGGAATAATTAAAACAAACCAAATAAAACCAAGTAAAACTCCTGTTCTTATGAATGCATAAATGAATTTTCCATCTTCGGGAAAAAAGAAATTTGCTTGTCTGTAAATCCACTGTTTCATTGAAAGAAAAATAGTTCAAAACTATTTAAATGTGATTAGTTGAGGGGTTCATTGCCGGTGCAAAAAAAAGTTTTGCCTTTCTGAAAATCAGTTAAAAAAACAGTTCACAATTCTTTATTTTTCTGGCTCTTTAAAATTTATTTTTCTTATTAATAAGAGAAATAGATATTTTACTTATTGAATATTTTAGTCATCAATGATTAAAATGATTAATTTAGTCATTGAAATTTATTGCCTCTTTAAGGGTTATTTATTCTGTTTTGGGAATGACTTTTACTGTTTCTGTCCACCCGCACGAGTTCTTGAAGCACTTGATTAGGAATTTTCCGTTGTGCGAGTCCTCCAAGTGAAACAGAGTCGATTTACAGCCAGGGCATTTGAAGTTCATGCTACAATAAAGGGTTTTATTGTTTAAAAAGTTTTCAGTAAAACAGCAGGAGAGGGCAAGAGGTTGCCTTTTTTTCTCTTGCCCCCTTTTGTAGGTTGTGATGCCTACGGTGTTTTTCCTTACCTCGAGGTAAGTGTAATGCCTATGGCTTGCCTGTGTTTTTTGAGGAACCTTTGTTTTTGTTCTTCTGTTTCTCCGCCATAGAGTATCAGGCGGTCTATGTCGTGTTCGTCGGGGCATGACACGATTATTCCAGGTGTGTCATTTGTGTCTGGGTCTTTGCCTCCGAAAAAATCAACTGATTTGTTTGTTAGGTCTTTTCCGCATATGTCGCAGTTCATGTTGTTTTCCTCCGTAAGGTATATTGTTATGGGTTGGCTGCTTGCCTGTAACAGGTCAAAATAATCAATGCCTGTGGTTAGATATCCTCTTTTTTTCACGGTGAGGTGAAGAAAATAAAACGGATAAATGTCATCATCCTCGTGGCTCATGTTCACTATTGCCAATCCCTCGTCATTGGTTTCCGTTTTCATCTTGAAGCAGTGGTTAGAGGGCCACTCGTTGGGTGGTTCGCCCGTAACGAAAAAACCCACTTCCGTACTGCATACTGGGAGATAAGGGGGAACGGTGTCCTTTACAATAATTTTGAGTCGTTTTTGTTTATTTACTTCTCCCAAAATATTGTTCATGGTTGCATCACCTCTTCGTGTATTCGATTACGTGCCACTCCTCGTCATCGCTAGCCCGCCATGCTACTGTGGCACAACAGTTCGGGCAGAGCAACTTGTATTTGGGGTGGTTTATGAGTGTCTCGTAAACTTCTCCTTTTTTGATTTCCACATTGCACTTTTCACACCTAATAATCCTGAACAATTTCATTCACCGTCCTCTAATTGTTCCAATTGTTCTTTCAATTTTCGAGCCTCTCTCATTGTCGCCTCGTATTTTTCTTTGGCGTTCAATTGGTCGTTGAGTCTTGCCCTGTGTTCGAGGAATCCGATGGTGTCTTCAAGGACTTTAATGTAAGGGGTTTTCTCAATTTTTTTCCAAAAATTATTGTCCCTTATGACCTCGCCACAATGGGTGCATCTGTTTGTTTTCACTTTGATGCCTCCCTTATTGCCTTTGATGCTCCTATTTGAACTCTTTTTATTAACCCTCTTTTTTCGTATTCGGAGAGCAGGTAGGATAGTCTCACTCGTGATACTTTGAGTTTTTTGGCGAGCGAGCTTATCGTGTGGTCGGGGTTCTTTTTTACCTCTTTCAATACTTTTTCTTCCAACTCCATTGTACATCACCTCCATGCTACAATTTTGTGGATTTGTAAGTATAGGGGGCATTCTTATCCATAATGTTTTCAAATATAAAATTGGAATTTAAGAGAAAGAAATAGCAATGGATTAAAGGTCTGCATTAATGCAAAATACCTTTAGAATTATGCAAGATATGTTTAAATACAATATTGTTCAACAATTCTATAATGAAAAAGGAATTTAAAATTGGAAATTTAGCAGGTAAAATAGAGGAAAGCGAACAATATGCTAAACGAGTAAACCTTATTGAATTCCTTTCTTCCTATGGTAGAAAGCAGGGGAAGAAGGATAAGGACAAATTCGTCCGCTACTCCTACTTTTGTGACCTCTTCTTTGAACCCAAATACAATAATGAAATTAAAGGGGCAAACAACGAGTATGACCCAAAAACTGGCAACTTCAATAAGAGAGTAGCAACTTATTTGGATGCGAAAACAAAAGAAGGGGGTTATAACCAAATTTACCATGCAATGTTCAAAAAACAGAAACTGCCAAAAATGACGGACAGCAGAAAACCCAAACTGTATTTATTCAGCCTTACTCTTGAACCATTGAAAGAATTGGATAAATTTTCCTACTCCTTTGACGACATGGCGGACAATCATTTTTACAGGATTTTTTGGTGCAAGAAAAATTTAGGTTTAAAGAATTGGAACGACACAGGCAAACTGAAAAAAGAATTTTTTGATTACTTAAAAGATAATAACAACGCCAACTTTTTCTTAAAAAATTTTGATGTCACTATATACACAGAAAAATTTTTGGATTATGCAGACCGAATGACGATGTTGGTAGAGGCACAAAACATAAAATTTGAATATGCTGACAAGGAATGGATAGACAAGGAAATGAAAGCGTTCTTTTATCGCCTTCTACCAAAAACAGTTTTCAAAAAAGCATTTTCATTCATTGAAGCCAACGACCAAACAGGTCTGAAGAAATTCCTTGCAACAGAATATGATGATTACAATAAATTTGTAGTAGGAAAGGAAAACATGGTTGAAACCATTAGTGCTGATTTGGCAAAGTTGAGTGGAGTTAAAATCCTTGAAACAATAAGGCAGAATCGCATTGACGAACTTTACCTCAAATTCTACTTTTCAGCAAAGCAATACTGATTCTCTCTTAATTTCCAATTCCCTTTCTGTCAACCCATAAATAATTCCGCACTAACAATACTAATATGAAATTGTACCAAGAGTTCAGAAAACCAGAATTGCCTGCGAAGATTCTTCCTTTCATTCAGGGCAAGGAGTTTCCTACTGTTTCAGACATTTCATTGTCTTTCAGTGTTCCTTATTCAAATGCACGTTGGTACGTGAAGAAGCTCGTCCAATATGGTTTTGTTGAACGAAAGAAAATTGGTAACACCTACGTTCTCTCCTTGTCGATAAAGGGGAAAAAGGAATTGAAAAAGGTGATTGAAAATGGAAAAAATCGTGAAAATTCACTTCCATGATGGAAGTTATCTAAAAGGAATTCTCGTTGAAGAAAATTCTCTAAAAGTAGTCATCAAAGGGCTCATGGATGGGAAACTCTTCCACATCTACCACTCGCAATTTGACAAAATGACGGAAGTGGTAGAATGAATGCAGAGGAAATTTCTGAAAAGTCCCTAGGCAAATACGAGTTAGGGAAAATGCCTTATTTTACTGTTTCCACTTTGTTCAAGGCGAAGATTCCTCCTGTCCAATGGCTAGTTGAGGGTTTAGTCCCTGAATCCAGTATGGCTCTTTTTGCTGGAAGGCAGGGCGAGTTCAAGAGTTACTTATCCATGTATTTGGCTTGGTGCATTGCCACAGGAACTCCGTTCCTCAATAAGAAAGTCAAGAAGGGGAGGGTCTTGTATGTGGATGAGGAAAACTCCATTGAAGAAATAAATGCTAGGTTTGAGAAACTCAAGAACACATTCAAGGAACTTGCAAGAAAACCTAAAGGCAACATTCTTGGTTATGCTGACTTGGAAAAGGACGTTACTGACAACATGGCGTTGATGTTTTCAAAAGGCATCAAAATGAATATGATGGGAAAAACCAAATTGGAAGAAACCATCAAAGAATTCAAACCCATTATAGTAATTGTTGATTCTCTTGTGCGTGTAATGGATGGGGATGAAAATAATGCGGGGGATGCAAGGAAAGTTTTCAACACTATAAAAGACCTCAGCAAAAATTTTGGTTGCTCATTCTTCTTTTTGCATCACATGAGAAAGTTTGCCCAAACCAGAACAGGAAAAGTCACAGTGGATGACATTAGGGGAAGCAGTGATTTCACGGCTGCTCCGAGCAGCATTCTCTTGATGAATCGAACAGACAAAGAAAACCATCTCTATGAAGTGACTCAAGCAAAATCTCGTTCCAAGGTAGGATTTGAAGAGCCGATTTATTTCAAAGTGGAAGACAGGATGTGTTCGGATACAACTGAAGGCATATTCCTGAAAATAACGGATGCTCCAAAAATTGAAGCAAAAACCTTAAGCAAAAAATTGCCAAACGAGATTTTGCAAATCCTGAAAGTAGAGAACATTACAAGTTTCAAGAGAAAGGAAATCCAGGATAGGTATGATAAAAAACGAGCGAAATCTGTGGACAGGGCTCTGGACAAACTTGTAGAGGAGAAAATCCTCAAAAAAGTGGCAAGTGGCTCTTATGAGGTTGCCGAACCAAAAGAACCCGTTGATTTTGAGTAATCTGGACAAACTGGACAAAATTCTGGACAAATTCTTCCAAATGACTGCTAACAATAATTTGAGTCAAAAAGGGGGTTTTGAATGCAATTAAAAAATTTCTGGACAACAACTGGACAAGTGTCCAGAAAAAGAGGTAATGACTACGAAAAAAAGCACTACTCAAAGTGCTTTTTTGAGTATACCAGAAAAAAACTGGACAGACAGGACAAAACATATAGATATGTCCAGTTGTCCAGTTTGGAGTTTCAAGAATGCGAAGGAGTGTTTTTTAAATTCGTTATTATGTCGGTTATCGGCACATCGTAGTTGAGGTGTCGTTTCCACTTGGTTTCGAAGAATTTTTCTTGGTAGGGCCATTGCTTGGGTGCAATGTGGCGGGCGTAGTAATTGCCTTTTTTGGTTTTGAAAATCTTGATTGCATAGAACGGTTTTCCGAGAAGTTTTTTGAAGAGTCCTCTCTTGAGAATCAAAAAGTAAACTCCGATTAGCTTGTTTTTCTTTAAACGAGGGTGCAAGAGAAACTCAAGTGCTTGTGCCTGTTCGAATGTGTAGGTTGCCTTGGCTAACATGAAACATCTTGCTTTGTTGTTCTTCTTGTCGTAGGCAATTTGCTTCATGACATAAAAAAGTTCTTCTCCCATAACAAATAGTTTTACTTCGCCACGAACCATTTATTGGTTCCCTAAAGTTAGTCAAGTATATAGCACAAAAAAATGCGATTTCTTCAGTTCGCAGGGCATTATTTTTATTCGTCCGCACTTGCAAATTAATTTACAATTTAAAGTGATTGAAATGAAATCTTTGCCCGTTGTTGTGTCCCTCCTCCTCATCCTCCTTGCGAGCGGATGCACTGACTCCAAGGTGTTCAAGGGAGAAGGATTTGAAATACAGTATCCGGAAAACTGGAGCAAAACCGAATCCGAGAACAGCGTTGTTTTTACCTCTCCACTCAACGCAGGACTCAACATAGAAACCATTCCCTCAGAAGGCGAACCTCTTGACACCTACATTAAAAACATCAAGGAAGCGAGATACGAAATGAGCAGTAGTCTTGTTTTCGAACCAGAGAAAACAATAAGGATTCCACTTTTATTAGGAAAAGTGAAAACAACGGTTACAGGAAAACAGTTGATTTACACGACCAATTCTGGTTCAAAGAAAATCAAGGTTTTTGAAACAATAACAAAATTCAACAACACCATTTACAGGATTTCATTCGTTTCCAGCGAAGAGAATTACTCCAAAGAAATAAAGGAAGTAAACGAATCCCTCGCAACTTTCACAATAATTAGGAATTGAGTTTTTTCACTATTTCTTCTGTTGACAAACCCTGTTCTTTCAACTGTTGATATTTCATGGTTACCTGATTCATGAAGTCATTTTCTTTTTCATCCTTGACCATTTGTTCCATCAAAACCTTTTGAGATTTAGCCGTTCCACACTTCCCACAAAACTTGTAATCAGGAGGGATAAGATTTTCACAGGAAACACATTTCACAGGAGAAAGAACACTTTTCTCCTTCTTATTGTAATCAATGAAATCATGCTCTGCAAGAATCTTGTTATCCAAATCCTTGTGAGAAAGGTGGGTATAGACACTGGGCATGTTTGACGATTTACTCCAACCAAAATACAATCTCATTTCTGCATCAGTAAACTTCTTCGAGTTATGGGTCGCTGAAAAATGTCTGTATAGGTGAGGGTGGTGTCTCTTATTTATTCCAGCCGCCTTACCAAATTTCTTAACAATCCTAATTAATGCCCCCCTTCCAATTCTCCCATCGCCTTTACGGTTCGGACTTAGAGAAATCCATAAGGGTGCTTCAGGATTTTCTTTGTAAGGGTGTATGGCTAACCATGCTGCTAAGTAAGGAATACTTGTTACCAACCTTATTGGACGTTTTCCCGTTTTACCGTCAACCGAAATAATGTAAGAGTATTTGTCCCTTGTTACTTTTCCTACATCAAGCCCAATTAATTCTCCTGCCCTTGCCCCTGATTCTGCCAGAACCGAAATGATGGTTTTATCACGAAGGTGTTTAGCCACCCTGATAATTTTCATTATTTCTTCTTCAGTATAAATTTGTGATTCGTCAATCTTACTTGCAATCGGTCGAATTTCTAAAAACTTCAATTGTTTTGGAACAGAATCTCCTCCGTCAAGGAATTTATAGAATTGTTTGATTTGTGTCTTTATTCCCATTAGGGTTGTATCACTAAACCGAGAAGTCCGACCGCTTACCTTTAATTTTGCATCAGGGGTGGCAATGATAGAAAGATTTTTCCCCTTCTTTTCAATTTTAAACCCGTCCAACTCTGCCACAATTCGTCTCAGTATTGCCCTTGAGTAAGTGCTTGATATTTCCAATTTCTTCGAAACCTCAATTGCATCAATACTACCTTTCTCAATACACCATTCCACAACTTTTGAATCCCTGCTTTCCCTTTTCACATATTTCATGTTTGCAAGTTCATCAAAAAATCTCATGAACTCTACTTCAGTAATATCCAAGAATTTCTTTTCAGGAAACCTCATACACAATAAGTTGATTGCCCGATAGAAGTGATACAGAGTTCCCTCTTTCCGATTGTTTGTTTTTTTAATTAACTCATATCTCTCTGCTAACTCCTTATTCTCTTTTAGATAAGGAGCATCCACGAAATCTCTTTTGGCTTTTTCATATGCCCTCTTACTAGAAGCATAAATTTTGTCATAATTAGAGTTTGACTTATACATAATATTTTAGCTGAGGTCAAACCATTTAAACATATTCTTAACAAACAGACTCACACCCACACAAATCTATATATTCTTTGTTTGCGTTGATTTCTTTTGATGAATAATTCAAGGGTTTTCAAGAAGATGGTGAAGTACTTGCTTATTGCTTCCCGTGGGGGGCCGATGAGGGCGAGGATAATAAATGTGCTTATT